>Ga0256407_10008811_pt1 | contig 14661 bp, 21 predicted proteins | sample RumenRJG_04DNA_FD_193489 | JGI IMG/M metagenome (GOLD analysis project Ga0256407, IMG submission 193489) | Bovine rumen microbial communities from Lethbridge, Alberta, Canada - RJG_04 | ecosystem: Host-associated > Mammals > Digestive system > Stomach > Rumen | place: Canada: Alberta... | reverse complement strand
CAATAATGCAGGAGAAGAAGCACGTTTTTACGCTAAGCGCATGATTATCTCTAGCGATATTGACAACGCTAAACTCAAAAAGCTTTTGACTAAAGACCATGATGAATGGAACAGCGAGCCTTTACGTTTTGCTCAGATAGACTTAGACTACGTCTACGACAAGGATCCGGCTCAATATGAAGAAAATATGAACGACATGCTTGATATGCTTGAAACCAACAACATCAATGTTGCTGCAGTACAAGCATTCGCAGATCCTGACGGAGACGGAAATGTTGACAAGGTGTACTTCCAAAACGACGAAGTTCCTGTCGAAGCAGATATTTTCAATGATGCAGTAAACCGTTTGCAAAGGCGTGGCATTGCTACAGTTGCTTGGCTTCCCGTTTTGAATTATCAAACTTTTGCCACTAAAGACAATCTTGTCAAATCTGCTGGTGAAAAAGGCTGGTACAATCGCGTTAGCCCGTTTGACAAAGCTAGTCTTGAAAGAGTCAAAAAATTGTTTCATAGCATAGCTGTCAATAGCCAAGTGCAAGGAATTCTTTTGCAAGACGATCTCTATCTTGGTGAAGACGAAGATGTCTCAGCTTACGCTAAAGAAGCTTATCGTAACACTTTCAACAAAGAGATGCCTAATCCTAAAAAGATGAGCAAAAAAGAAAAGAAAGAATTTGTTAAGTGGAAAGTCGAAGCGTTAGATAACGCTGCTGACGAAGCACTTTCTGCTTTCAAAGAAGTACGTCCTTTAGCAGTTACTATGAGAGACATCTATTCCGGTGTAGCTCTTGAGGAAGGTGCGGACGAATGGCTTGGACAGAATTACAAAGACTGCTTGTCAAAGTATGACTATACAGTGATTATGGCATATCCTTACATGGACAAAGCGAAAGACCCTTCAGCTTATCTGAAAAAGATTGCTAAGACTGTAAAAGACAAAGACAAAGTCATTGTCAAGATTCAGAGCTATGACTGGGAAAAAGAAAAGTACTTGAATCAGAAGACTTTTGAGAATCAGCTCAAAACCTTGAAAAAAGCAGGAGTGAAAAACATGGGCTATTATCCAATTACTTATGTGTATTGGAAATAGCTTGCAAGAAAGGTAGGCAAGACATTGATTTACGATTTTATTAATTGGCTAGCAGAATTTGTATTCTATTATCCTATACTTATGAGTATGGTTTGGATAGTAGGAGGAATCTGTTTCTTCGTCAGGCGCGAATTGGGAAAATCAACAGAAGTACCTAAGCTTGATAAATTTCCTCTAGTGTCTGTTTTCATACCAGCTCACAACGAGGAAAGAGACATAGCAGATGCTGTGCATTCGATTTTTGCAAATAGCTACAAAAATTTAGAAGTCATTGTCATCAATGATGCTAGCACCGACAGAACTCAAGAAATTCTTGAAGGAATGCTTGATACTTATCCTGAGTTAAAGATTCTGAAGCTTGAAAAGAACTTAGGCAAAGCAAACGGCTTGAATTTGGCTTTAGCAATGAGCCATGGTGATGTTATTGTAACGCTTGACGCTGATTCGACTCTAGATGAGCATGCGATACAATGGGCAGTCTGGCACTTCAATAATTTCCCCAGAGTTGGTGCTGTCACTGGCAATCCAAGAGTCAGAAACCGTACGAGCCTGCTCGGCAAAATTCAGACAGCTGAGTACGCAAGCGTAGTAAGCTTAATAAAACGTACTCAAAGAATCATTGGCAAAGTAATGACTGTATCTGGAGTTGTTGCTGCTTGGAGACGTAAAGCAATCATAGACGCTGGTCTTTGGGACAGCAACACAATCACTGACGACATAGAGATGACGTGGAAAATGGAAACGCGCTTCTGGGATGTTCGTTACGAGCCTAACATGATATGCTGGATGTTTGTGCCTGAAACGCTCAAAGGAATTTTGGTACAGCGTAAACGTTGGGCTCAAGGTGGTGTGGAAGTCATCAGAGCTCATGCAAATATCTTTAAAAGCTTCAAAGAAAGACGCATCTGGCCTGTATATGTTGATTACACTTTGGGATTGTTTTGGGCGTATGCATTCATTATCTGTGTCTTCTTCTGGACCCTGCGGCTGATATTCGACTATACTGGTTCTGAATATGTTTCTTTGCTGCCGGAATTGGGAAATCCATTGATTAACTGGAAAGGTTCTTTAATCTCTCTGATGTGCTTGATTCAGTTCTTAGTCAGCATATTGATGGATTCTCGTTATGACAAGTACTTGCTTAAAGATTACTTTTGGGTTGTCTGGTACCCACTGGTCTATTGGATTTTCAATGCTGTAGTTGCTGTTGTTGCAGCTCCTAAAGCATTCTTAAGAGACATGAGCAAAGCGGCTGTCTGGGTAAGCCCTGATAGGGGGATGAAAGAGTGAAACCAATTTACGCTAGAAACGACGACAGGCATTTTCTGATCAGATGGGGCGAAAAGATATTTGCAATAGTAATGACGATCTTAGTATGGGTTTTTATGATAACTCGTATTCATTACAAACTGACAACAGAAGCAGGCGAGGGGCTTTTCCAAGTCTTTGATTTTTTGCTTATCGGCTTTGGTTTGACACTGTTTGCTTTGATTATATGGCAGATCTACAACTACTCAAGATTTCATGAAAGAGAAAGAAGAAAAGAATTCCGCGACCATACTCTTGATGAGTTTGGTTTGCTTTACGGAATATCTGCTGAAAATATGTCAAAGCTTCAAGAGATAAGAAAAGCAGCTGTGGTAAGATTTGAAAACAATCGTTACTACTACTGCATTGAAGGAGAGCCGGCAATAGAGATTGGCATGCTAAGAAAAGAAGATTAAGCAATTGAGGATTGGACTAAACATCCAATCCTTTTTTTTGTTTAAAATTAATCTAAAAGGAGGTTTTATTCATGAACGTTATTGTCCATTCTCAGTATCCACTTTCAACAAGAGAAAAATCTTGGGTGACAGGAATTTTCAGTGAATCAGTCAATCCGAATGGTTCTTTGAAAAGCACGTTTGGTGAAAGATTTCATCATATGTTTGAAGGTAACGATACAACCGCAGCCGAAGTTTTTTTAGATGGGCCAGACACTGGATTTAGATGGGAGTTTCAGATTGAAAGATTTTGAATTAACAAGATTTACTCCAAAAGATTACATGCTGTTGCAAAATCGATTTCAAGATTACACCATTATAGCTGGGAAAAAACTTGCTAATCTGATTGTTGTGATTGCAATGAAGAATCAAAACGAATTTGCTGTCGTTTATACTGAAGACAATTTTGTCACTTTCAATGTTCATAAATACATGTGCTTAGAAGACGCATATCCTGACTATAACAATGCATATGTTTTAGAAAAAAAATAACTGGAGGAAAGCAATGCTTCAAGAACTTCAATTTGATGACTTTGTTCTTACAATTTCTACATCTGTCAATACAGACGTCTTGCATAACAAGACAACTATCCTGTGTTTTGAGCTAAGCATGTACGGAAAAGAACTGATAAGATTGTTTGTTTCAACGCCAATTGAATCTATAGATGATTTGCAAAAAACATTTGACTACGTGATTGTTTCTTTAGGAATTGAATTTTGCAGAATCGATCAATTAAATAAGTACTACGACTACTACGCTCCTCATGTAAAAGAAATCTTATCAAACTATTGCATTAGAGAAAACAGTGACGAAGATATCAAAGATGTTAATCTATTGTACATTCGTTCAAAGTTTTTGGAAAACACGTAAAACAAAGCAGCTCTAAATGAGCTGCTTGTTTTTAATCATCGTAGTTTTTACCAGGAATTGGACCAGCAGAGAAATTCGGGCTTATCATTAATTTTGCAACAACACCAGAAGCAGGAACTTGCTTGCCTTCGCCATGAGCAAAATTTTCAAGTTTTGTTTGGATTAGTTCTAGAGAGTTTATCTTGAATTCGTCAAAGAAAGCTTCATAGACACTTTCGTCGAATTTGCTTTCGTCAAACTCGTCTTTTTTTACTTGAGCTTTTACATCTTCGATTAATTTGTCAAACAGTTTGTTGAATTGGCCATAAACATTTCTAGTATTCTTTTCGATACCTTCATGAACCTTGTATGCAGTAATCGGCTCAGTAATTGTTTTAGGCCTGTTGTTGATATAATCGAAATTTTCGTCAAAGATAAACTGATCAGCTTTTAGATCTGAAAAAATTGACATAAATTGCACCTCCACAATTTATTCTGTAATTAAAAGGACTACAACACTGTTATGCATAGGAGGCGACACAAGTGAAATATACTGTCAACACAAAACAACGTCTGTACTTGGCAGATAACAAATTTGTAATTATGCTTTACAGAAAATTGTCTATTCATGTCTACAGACAGTCAAAACTTATAGCAATAGACTATGAAGATGAAAATGTATTCAAGAAGACGTTTTCTGCTAGGACTTACAATGCAATAAAAAAAGATGTAAATTGTTTGTTGCTGGCAGCGTCTTGTGAGCTTCTAATGAATAAATACAATGACGATGTTGTCCGAATCATAAAGAACAATCACGAATACATTCAAAAGATTTTCAGAGATCTAATGTAAAAAAAAGCGGAGAGACTCAACTCTCCGTTTTATAAACCAAAAATATATAGATGCTGTTTCAGAATGTAGTTTCCCAATTCTTTGCATTCATCGTATTCGTAGTTTGTGTACTTTAGAAGTTTTTTGAAGATGTCTTTTACAAAAAAGATTGGTGCTGAATCTATATACATAGTCTCTGTATTAGATAAAAACTTCAAAAAATGTTTTTCATCAATAACAATATCACGTGAGTGATAAAAAATAGTAACCTTCATCAAATCACCTCAATTTAATCTAAACAACTAATTGTTGAATAGAATAGATTGTTCGTGTTCGTACAAAAATTTTTTATAAAGTGAGTGATGTTAATTTGAGAATGATCGTGGGTCTAGGAAATCCTGAAGAAAGATTTCTAAAAAACAGACACAATGTAGGCTGGATGTTTTTAGACAAAATTGCGCAACATGATTGGAAAGAAGAAAGCAACTATTTGTTTCAAGAATGTCTGTTTAACGGTGAATTAGTAGTTCTTGTAAAACCGACTACTTACATGAATTCTTCTGGAGAAGCAGTCAAAGAAGCTGCTGACAAATACAAAATTGTTTCTCCATACATTTATGTAGTAAGAGACGATTTAGACTTGCCATTTGGAACTCTGAGAACAAAAAAGAGCAGCTATCATGGTGGCCACAATGGAGTCAAATCAATAATCAACGAGCTGCTGAGTGATCGATTTGTGCAGATAAAGTTTGGAATTGGAAAACCTCAAGACCAAGACATATACAACTACGTGTTGTCTGACTTCACAGAAGAAGAACAACAAAAGCTGCCAATAATCTTTAATTATGCAGAACAATTGATTAATTGTTTAAGCAGTTACGAAGACATGGTAAAACTAAACAAAAAAATTTTTTAATGCATTGCACCTTCTAGTATAACATTAGGAGGTGCAATACTTGTATACTGTTACACAACGTATAAAATCAATCAAACAACCTTACGGCGGCTATATAAAGCCTAAAGACATGGTCCGTACTCAATACAATGATGGCAACACATTAAATGAGAATGAATCTATTACCCCTCAAAACATAGGAGTAATAGTCGACTACCTCACTAGGTTAGAAGTGACTGGAGATCCCTTTGAAGCGTTCGACATACCATTGCTTGGAGCAAACTACAATCATGGTGGAAATAAAACTACTGTTGACAAGCTTTTGAAAAAAGCTATGTCTAAAGATCCAGCAGAACGAGTCATAGCAGCTTGTGGCTTTATTCCTTTCGATACAGCTTATCGTTTAGGCTTCGATCCAATATACGCAAAAACTCCTAAGCCAGACAAAACTACGATACAAAACATAATAGTCATGGTAAATAGAGGGACTGCTTATCTAAAAGAAAAAGGTATTGTCAAAGCTGGATTTTACATGACTGGAGGCTATACAGACACAATTTCTTGTGGTGATGGAGATTACCTTACAAACGATGCTGTTGTAGACTTCAAAGTTTCACACAAGCATCCTACAACAAATTATACATTGCAGGTTTTAGTTTACTATCTATTAGGCCTAAGGTCTATCTTCAAAGAATTCAAATCAATGAAACGATTAGCCTTATTCAATCCAAGAAAGAATTTAGAATATTCAATTGACATCAAAGACATACCTCAAGAAACAATTACTGCAGTTTGCAGTGATGTCATTAACTGCGAAAAAATTGTAACAGCAAACTACTTGTAAAAGAGCTCATTCAAGAGCTCTTTTTTAAAAGCATTATACAAGTACGAATTTGTTTCTTTTTTATATCTAAGAGTGCAAACTATTAAATAGAATTAATTACATTTATAAGATTTTAACGAAAGGATATGAAATATATGTATTCAGACGAAAAAGTATTCGACATAGCTGACAAAAACAAGATAAAGATACTAAAGCATTGTCCTATCTGTGGACAAAAAGTTGATATCTGTCACAAGCAGTCAAAGATGAGAATACAATGCTGGAGAGACGATAGTGTACATAACGCGTTCAGAAAAAGAAAGTATTTCGTAGATCCGATCGATGCGATAAACGAATGGAATAGTTATGTGGAAAAGATTCTCAACTACAGGAAAAAGAAGAATCTGTTTTCGTTCGTTATTATGTCGCCGTCTATTGCTTCGATGATTTATTTTTTATTCAACGCTTCTGTTGTTACGTTTTTTGCTTGTTCATTGATTGCTGCTGTTTGGATAATGTTAGCATTGACTTTGGGATGGAAATACATAGTTGCAATAAAAGGAACATCAAATGCTAACATATACGAAGAAGATTTTGAAGTGTTCTTGACTAAAGAAGAAATTGATTTCAACAAAGAATTAATGAACAAACTTTTAAGCGACAACAACAAAATCAAGCGTGCTGCTGACAACATTGACAAAAACCTGCAAAACGTTTTGCCTAAGCTTACAAAAATATCTGACGAGTTGTACGATTACTTGCTTGAGCATTCTGATCGTGTTTTGCTTGCTTCAAGTTTCATCAACATCTATCAAGACAAGGTTTTGGATCTGTCAAGAAAATACGTTACTTTGAGAGATTCTAACAAAGATTTAGCTAAGCAGATCATAGATACTTTGAATGAAATGCCTGTCTTATACAAGAGAGAATATGACAAAGTAATTGACAACTACGTGTTAGATGTGTCTGCAGAATTGAAAGTCTTGAATCAAGAAATAGCTGCTGAAAAGAAGTAGCATTTATTCGAAAAAGCATGGTTAGTTTTTATTTTTTGTTAAAAATAAGACATGAAGGGAGCTGACATTAATGAAGCTAAGAACTGATTTTGTTACAAATTCATCTAGTTCGTCATTTGTGATCATCAAAAAGAATGGCGTGTCTGACAAAGAGATTGATTCGTTCATTGAAGCTAATTCGAATCAACTAATTGAACTAGCAAAAGAATACAAATACCCTGCTGAAAGCATCTCAGACAAGATTAGGGATTTTGTAAAAAATTTCAAAGGAGAAGAAATAGGTAACGTTCAGGTTCAAGTATTTTACGAGTTTGACTGGTCTGAGACTCCAGAAAGCTATCTAGCAGCACTGAAAAACATTCCAGATTGGCTGAAAGTAAAGGAGTGTTAAAGATGTATTCTTACAAAGGCTACAAATCTCTTGGTGTTTTTTTTGACAAAAACACAAATATGTATTTTGGAAAGATTGACAACATCAACCGTAATCTAATAAACTTCGTATGTGAAGACGAAACAGATGGTGAAAAAGAATTCAAAGACGCAGTGGATTGCTATCTTGAGTTTTGCAATGAAACAAACGAAACAGTAGAACTTCCAGATGACATGAATTTAATGAGGGCTTAATATGAGACTGGCATTCAAAGGACAGCAAATGCTGTACAGCAATGGCTTCTATGGAGTCAATCTTGGCTATGACTTTTGTGCTGAACATGAATGGGGCATTGATCGTATCAATCAAATCTTTGGCATAAACAACGATGAAGAAATCTATGGCATAGAAAAACGTTTGATACACAAAATCCCAGATTATTTGTCGTTAGACAAAAGAAAAGATTTTTTTTATTTGACTTGCACCAGAAGCAAAGAGTTCATCATCAAAGAATATCATGACTATCAAAAATCTTTCAAGCGAAATCTAATTACTGGTTGGTGTGATGCTTCATTTTGTATCTGCACAAACGCGCAAGAGATTGAAGAATTGTATGAAGCTTTTCAGAAGCTTGATGTGGCTATTGGCGTAGGGAAAGCGTTGAATCCTTTTGGCAGCGGTGGCTTAGTCATTGTCATAGCATCCAAGATGCCAGAGTTAGACAAAGAATTGCTTTATCAAGAAGACAAAGCTTGGCATGAATTGAATGTTGAAGCTAAGCAGACAGGAATCTACGAATTGTTGAAAAGCAAAAACAAATATTACTACTGCTTAGAGCCAGAACGTCAGAGTGACAACTCAATCAGATGGTGGCTTAATCCTCAAGAACAGCAAAAGTACAACAGCATGTGGTGCACTTTAAAAGACTTGCAAGACTGGGCTGAAGACAAAGGAGCAGTGATGAAATGCTAAAGCTAAGCTATGTGGCTCCATGCGCAATAAAAATCTCTGTTGGAAATGATTTTTACGATCAGTTTGTTTTCAACGAAGAAGAGATGTATGACTATGACTTGAATACATATGAATACACAAAACCAGACAAAAAAGCTTTAGTCGGAAGAGAAATGTTCATGGCCAAAATTTTGTATAAGTACAAAGACAAGATAACTGATTTTTATGTCAGGCAAACTGGACTTTAATGAGGGGAAAAATGACACTTGATAAAGCTATCCTTAAAATCATGCATGACGAACACATTGATACTGACGAGCTGGTCAGTTGGCTTAGAGAACTTAGAGAGCTAAGAGACGAATTGCAGTACACTAAAAAATTCATCTTGCCTATGTCATCTAACAAGCTATTGAGACAAAACTATCTAAGACGTTGCGAACACCAGCTCGAAACGCTTGTAAGCTTGTCAAAATTAGACTAAACAAAACACCAGAAATTCAAATTCTGGTGTTTTTTGCTATGCGCTTAACAAGTACATTGTCAGGATCGTATTGGTATGTCTTTTCGTAGTCTGTGCATGCTTTGCTGACTTCTTCAGGTGTTACATTGCCAGAAAGTGTTTCTATAAACGCACAGTCATTGATTATGTGTCCAAATGCTACGTCGTCAGAATTAGTCAAGCGCTTGACTCTATTGACTCCTGGTCTAGATTTGTAGTAAGGGTCATTGTACTTCATGTCGTCTGGTACATCAATATCATTTTCATTTAGATAGTCCTGCAGTATCTGTGAATGACTTTCTCCAGTAGTACCTTCAATGATTTCTCCGTCTAGATAGATAAAAGCATTGTCTCTGCTGTTGTAATCTAATCTTGCATCTAACGCATAAACATCATTCACTTTGTCGTCTACATCAAACATATCATACGCAGACAGCAAGTCTTTGACATTTTTGTTGTCTATCTTATTGACGTTGTCTCCAAGTCCGTTGCTTTCAGCTTCCCATTCTTCATAGACAGTATTGACAATGTCATTGAAAGCATTCTCAAGATTTTTATTGTTGACGCTGATATCTAACAATTCGTCAGTTAGAACGTCCCAATCAAAGTCGTCTGCATCTGAATTAGAAATTCTAGAAAAATTGTTAATGTACTGTTCTTTTAAAGAATCAAGATCTATGTCGTCACAGTATTCATTGTAAGTAAGACTTTCAATGTCTTCCAGTGTTTGCTGATATTTTTCAGGATCGTTCAAGATTAATTCTTCGTCAAATGGGTGCATTCCTTCTATGTAAAGCATGAATGTTTCGTTCTGAAACTCGTATGCTGAAGCAGCAAAGTCTTCAATGTTTGTGACTTGCTGTTTTAGATTGTCTATTTCGTTAGCAAATCTTTTCATGCAATCGCCTCCATCTAAAAAATAGCTATACATAAGGTATTTATAAAAAATGATAAATAAAAACTTCAGAATCAATCTATAATATAACCAGATAGCAACAGAAAAACTCTTACATGGCACAGAAAGTTCCTTCTATTCTATGTAAGATGTATGATCTGATTTTAGACAGATTGTGCATCTTAAAAAAACGTTACTTTCCGCCAAAAACGGACCTTTAGCTCAGTTGGTCAGAGCATCCGGCTCATAACCGGTCGGTCGTAGGTTCAAGTCCTACAAGGTCTACCATCATGCACTCTTAGTTTAACGGTAGAACTGATGATTTGTAATCATCCGATGTCAGTTCAATTCTGGCAGGGTGCTCCATGCTGACGTAGCTCAATTGGAAGAAGCGGCTAGTTTATTAGACGGGTGTAGGTTCGAGTCCTATCGTCAGCGAATTTTTACTCCAGTAGCTTAGTAAGGAAATTTTATACCATTGGAACTTCATCATATAGATGGTGATAGAACAAATAATACTATAGAAAATTTTCAATTGATGTGTTTGAACTGCCATGCTTTGACAAATTTTTACAGAGGCAAAAATTCTTGAAATAAATAATGTGATAAATTTAAATTTCATCTCTTGTTGAATTTATTTTAAAAAGTTGTTACTACTAACATTTTTAGATTATATATAAAATAAAAAACGAAGTTTATATGACTTCGCTTTTGTTATTTGATTTACGTATGTTACATTGTTTATATAATTCAGGCATGTATTTTTTTATAAAACGTACACATGCCCGTGAACATATACCCCACAATTTTGAAACTTCTTGGCTCCAACCACGTTTTTGAAAATTTATATTAGAATCATTCAATGATTTAATTCTATCTTTAAACATTTTTTGCTTTAATAATTTGATAAATTGAGATCTAAGAATCTTTTTTTGTCTATGTTCATTCCAAATCAAATAAGGATTTTTGTTCCATAATAATTTTCTTTCATTAATTGTTTGAGTAGCTTCAAGTATAATATTGTAAATTTTATTTAAAATTTCGTTATCATTCATATTTTCTAAATCAGAAGTTTTAATTCTTAAAACAATCCATCCATATTTATTACTTAAACTATCTCTTAACATATCTGTTTCAATTCTGTCTTTAATTGAATGTTCCCAACCATCAAATTCTATATCAATTAATAATTCTGGAAAAGCAATATCATATCTATATCTTCTATAGAGTTTATCTTCTTTGTAAGAAACAACAAAATTATGTTTCCATCCTGTCAATGAATGTTTATTAAAAATATCTATCATTCTTTGTTCATGCGTTGTTGGAGTGCAATCATACCGTGTGTCTTTTTTTTGATAAATATTCAATTCTTTTTTCTCTAATTTTTTGTTTTGTTTCTTCAGAATGATGTTTTCCTTTAAATGATCCATGCAATTGTCCATTTTTATATTTTTTTTGTAGTGTATTAGACATTTTCTTTATTCTTTCGTCGGTTTCTTTTGTTTTTCCTCTATTCCAAGAATTGTGATTTTTACCTTTGGGCCTATTTTTGTTAAACTCGGCACCTTCCTTAGTATGATTTATCCATATATGAGTCGCAATTCCATGTTTTGAATATTCTTTTTGACAATGAGGACATATATATTTTTTTGTTGATTCGTTAATTTTAATATCTTCAAAAATTAAGAGTGGTTCTTTCTTTTTACCAGTACATACACTTATATGTTTTTTAAATCCACAGTTAGCAATCATTTGATGACATTTTGGACATTCTGTATGAGGATAATTTTTTCTCATATATTATCACTCCTTTTATAAAAAATAAAAGCAACGGTAAAGCGTATAACTTTTCTGTTCATGAGAGTTCAAAAATATATATTGAATTTCATGGAAAAATGATTTTTACTTAAACGTTATTTGATATAATAATTTAAAAGATGAAAGTTTGAGCCTCGTCATCCGCTCCAAAAATTTCATGAGACAGTAACTCAGCTGGCAGAGTAACTGACTTTTAATCAGTAAGTCGAGGGTTCAAATCCCTCCTGTCTCACCATTCATTTTAGGGGTATTGCCAAGTGATTAAGGCCCGGGACTTTGACTCCCGTATCGCTGGTTTGAATCCAGCTACCCCTGCCATAATGCGAGAGTGATGTAATAGGCAGCCATAGCGGACTTAAAATCCGCTGGTAGAAATACCGTGTGGGTTCAAATCCCACCTCTCGTACCAAAAATATTGTAACGGAGCAGTACCCAAGTGGATATAAGGGATCGCACTCGAAATGCGACAGGTCCGAAAGGACGCGGAGGTTCGAATCCTCTCTGCTCCGCCATTTTTCAACATTTTCCTCTTTCATATATTTTGGCATAAAGAGTTCCTTTCTTTCAGGATCAGATTTACTCTTCGCCATAATAACATTTTGGCATAGAAAGTTCCTTTTTTATAATTTGATAATTACATGTACTTTCCGCCAAAACATATCACTTTTCAAGCTTTTCTTGTCACAAACAGCTGAAGACAACGAAAAGTTTTATATATTATAGCAAATAAGCAGATAATAGTATGAACGGTTGCTTAGACCAAGCTTTTGTTTCAGCTGCAAAGGTGGCCCTACTGTTTGGCTAGTCACTGCTTGGCAGTGAGGAAGAGTGTTCTCGGCAATTCGGCATAAAAGCACTGAAGAATTTCTTTTTTAACATTAATTACGTAAGTTTAATCGTTTCTAAAGTGCGTTGAGCAGGAAATAAAATCCTGCTCATTTGTGTTTTATAGAACTGATCTTATCCATCTTCTAAGCTTTATCTAAAATAACCTTAGGAGGTGAAAAAATGAAAAACGATTTTTTCGTAAATTTTGCATTATGCTACGGTTGGACAATTTCTGACTTTCGTAAAAGTGCTAAATCATGTTTCGTTTCTGCTGGTTGCAATGTTTTAATTGACGAAGCAGCAGACAAAGTAATCTCAGATCTATGTTCTTTAGAAGAATCAAAATACAATATAACCAATCTTTATCTAGAATACATGAAAGCTCGTTACAAGCAACTGACTGAAGACTTTTACTTTGATTTTGTGAAAAAAGTTAAAAAACTATTTGAAAATGAAGATTTTGAAGAATTAAGAAACAACTATTTCATTAGGCATTACAACCAGATCTTAATAAGCAAAGAAGAGCTTGAGTTAGTGAAAGATATGAATATCCTAGCAGCTATTGATACTTCTTTAATGAAAGACTATGTGTTGATTGACGGTCAATTTATTGCCAAATACTTAACTCAAGAAGAATTAGACAAGAATCATTCTTTAGAAAAGATTGCATCTATGACTTATACAGACATGCTTAATGTTGGAGAAGAAAATTTCATGAAGCTTGATATCTTTGCGGATATGTCTTGTCACACAAGATTTCACTTGAAAAGACTTGCCATGCATTGTTTTGCATTACATAAAGTTATCTTTGACAGCTTCAAGGACGATTATGCTTGTTTGCCATAGCATCTCGTCACACAGAATCACATCTCGTCTAACGTTTCTTTTTGTCTATAAAACTACAAAAGGAGAAGCAACTAAGCTTCTCCCGTTTCTATCTAAATCATTAAATGAAACTTACATGTGCGGTGCGTCTTCCGAAACTATATGCTTCGCCATCATTTCCATGACCAACAAAAACATCAATGATGTTTCCATTGATGGCTCCTCCAGTGTCGCTTGCTGTATAGACTCCATTGTAGTCACTCCAGTCGCCTTCAAACTCGACATATACTTGACTGCCCAACGGAATAACACTGGGGTCTACTGCAATAACCATCGCGTCTTCTCTTGACAACCCATACAAGCTGAAACCAGTAGCAGTGTTTCCACCGTCTGTATAAGCTGTTGCTTCTACGTCAATGCTTCTCACAGATCCTCTAGACACAGTAAAAGCTTGGCGTCTAGCTATCTCTTCTTCAAGATCAGCTTTTTCTACTTGCATAGACTGCAGATCTGTTTTAAGCTTGTCGTTTTCGTTAATTAACGCTTGGTTCTGAGTAGTCAGTGAATCAATCACTATTGCAGCTTCTTTCTCTGCTGCTTGTGCTCGGTTGACTTCTTGCGTTAGATGGGTATAAGTATAAGCACTTCCCACAACGCATGCTGCAAAAACTGCAGCTAACGTTTTCTGAATTTTGTTTTTCATAACTACGTTCCACCGTGAAAAAACAAATCACCTCTGATTAATTATTTACAGCCAGTCTGCATATTCAACGACCCACATGATCTTTTGATTGAATACTACTCTAAGCAACTAACGACCAACTTCACGGTATGATTAAACGAATCTCAAGAGTTACCAAGAGATCGATTTAATCGGCCGGACCGTATCCTCATCACAAAGAGTTTGGCTATGTTTCAAATTATAAACCAAATTGAGACAAATGTAAACAGTTTTTAACAAAAAAGGCTATATGTTGTTTACGCATGACAGAATTTATGGTAAAATAGAAATAGATTTAAAAAAAGGATTCTATCTTTTTTAAGCAGAATGGAGCGAGAATGCATGAACATATTTTCTACACCTGTACATACGATTCCTAAAGACAAAGTGCTGAGCATTTCTTTTGCCGCAGATGACAAAAATCCTCACCTTTGTGCGTTGCAGTTTCACTTGATTACAGGCATCACTATAACTCCCATCTTTGCT
>Ga0256407_10008809_pt1 | contig 14661 bp, 1 predicted proteins | sample RumenRJG_04DNA_FD_193489 | JGI IMG/M metagenome (GOLD analysis project Ga0256407, IMG submission 193489) | Bovine rumen microbial communities from Lethbridge, Alberta, Canada - RJG_04 | ecosystem: Host-associated > Mammals > Digestive system > Stomach > Rumen | place: Canada: Alberta | collected... | reverse complement strand
TTTTGTAATGGGGCTTGTGGATTGGGGATTGGGGATTGGGGATTGGGGATTGGGCCCAATCCCCAATCCCCAATCCCCAATCCCCAATCCCCAATCCCCAATATTTAAATTTATTTCATCAAATATTTTTTTAATCACTAACTAAATTTAATTTTAATTATATAAAGAATTTAATTAATTTTGCTAAAACTCTTCTCCGCTTTCCCCAGGATAATTATCATCATAATTATCATCATAATCATCATTTTTATCATTATCTTCTCTATTTCCATCTCTTTGATTACTCGAAATATTCATACTATTAACTCCAGTAATCTTATCCGCATTCATACTATTATTATCCAGTCCAATAGCAATTAGCAAATTCTTTTTCATAATATTCTTCGCAGAATAATTCGGCAATTCTAAATTAAAGAAGCAAGTATCAGCCCTTGGGAATCCATTTTTATTATTCTTATTATATTTGATAGTAAATGCAATTTGATTCTTGACATATTCTTCATTTGATGTAGGTAATCTTTCTTGAGCCCAGCAAAATTTAATAAATTTAATTTTTTCTTCTGGTGTTATTTCGTTCAAGATTTCCCATAACCATCGAACCTCTTTACTGTCTTCTTTTAAATCATTACTTAATTTTGTGTTATGCCTTAATAGATCAATATCGACATCCTTCTTTCCACAGACTAATAAAGATAATTCTTTTCCAGTGAATAATTGTAATATTGATAATGGAATTATTTTGCTTAATCCAGTTTTAATACTATTTATTTGAATTTCGGCCTCGTTTAATCTATTATAAATTAACATTGAAATATATTTTAATCTCTCTGATAAATTTGATTTGCTTAAAATCAATTCTTTTTTTTCTTTATTATTTGGATTAAAATATTTCAAAGTTCCGTCTGATAATATCGTATTATAATTAAATACATCTTCGACTTCTTCTTTTTCTTTATTTATTGGATTATTATCTCCACTTATTTCATTTTCTTCAGAATTTGATTTCTTTTCTTTTGTTGCTTTATTAGGATCATATTCATATATAGTTTTAATCATATTATATAATCCTTCATCAAACTGTAAAATATCTTCTAAATTTATTTTTTCATTAACGAGTTGTTTCCAGACCAAAGAGCATAAATCTAAAGTTAAATGAACTCCTGTTCTAATGCATATACCCATTAATATCCCTAAAAATTCATATTGATCTAAAGCATTAATGCCATTATAACTTGGATTTATTGTATATAAATCTTTAAATTCTCCTCTTTTATTTATATTATTTTGAGTCTCGATTATTAAAGGAAGATATTCATTAAGCTCTTTGGATATATCACTAAAGAATTGACGATATGGACCACCTAATCCTTGAACGAATTCATTTATGAATATAACTTGGAATGCCAATTTAGGGTCACCTGGGAATTTTTTGGCTCTATAACTACTTATATCATAATATTTATATTGACTAAATGCTTGTAAAAATAGACTATCTTTTTCTGTTAAATTATTCTTAATTAAATTTTTAATATTGATATTTTCCAAATTTTGTTCATTGATATCATCAGTGAAATTAATATTATTCGCCATCATTTTAATAACATCGTTCTTTTTTTTATCAATATTATTAGCAATATCGAGCCTTTCAAATTTCATTTTCGGTATCTGGATTTCTTCCTCACTATATTCCGAACTATCTATTATCGAATTAAGTAATCCAGTTTTAATTGAATTGAATATAAGACCGCGATTATTTGATAAAAATGTTGTTATGGTTTCATGTAAAGGAACTAAGATATAGTCATTTTTTGCTGAATTTTTTAAGATTGTTTTGTAAGGCGAAGGAGGTTTTATGAAGGGCAATGAAGTTTTTAAATAATTGTTATAGTATTTTATTATTGACCAATAATATCTAATTAAATTAAGAGGTAATTCGTTCAAATCGCTGAAATAAGATATTTGATTAATACTATTAAAATCGGAATATATACTTCGTATTTGATTTGATGGAAGTAATAAAGCATAATCTTCGATTTTATTATATATCTGATTTGATATTATTGCGTTATCTATTATTGTACTTATTTTAGCTAATAAAGATATGTCTAAGTTTTTCATGTTTTTAATGCTATTTATATATTCTTCAATATTTGTATTCTCGAACCAAATATCTATACCATTATTCAATAAATTCATTGTTAATTCAAATGCTTCTTCAAGTTTTATATCACTTTTTTCATCAGATAATTTTTTTATTATTTCGTCAACTTCTTTATTTTTTAATTGTTTTAAATAAGATAATTTTGGCATTAAGAAATCTTTATTATTTTTGTATTTATTTATTCTATCACATAAATAATTTGTTAATGGACCTGGATAGTCAGGTAAAGATATAATATCTTCTCCGAAATATACTTCTTCAAAAGGAGAATTATCTAAATTTTTCAATTTGAATTTTAAATTATTCATTTTCTTTTCATAATATTTCAATACCATTTCATAATTATCAGGAATTCCCAACTCATTTTTTTCTTCCACAGGTTTTGGTTTCGGTTTTTCTTTTTTTATTACTTTTTTATCTTTATCACAAAATACGCAAAATGAATTATTTTTATCGTTTTCCATTTGGCAGTAAAAGCATTGCCAGAAAGGCTCTTCTTCTTCAACTACTGGTTTTACTTCTTCTACTTTTTTAATTTCGGGCTCTTTTAAGTATTTATTACTAAGAATAAATCCTTCGAATGATATACCTATGTATTTCTCTTGTTTTCCTTGATTATCATAATTAAATTCTAAAATATCATTATCTGAATTCACTATTATTACTTCATGCTCTTTTAATACATCGAATAATATCTCTTTTATTGGTTTTTTGATTATTTCTTTTGGAGGTTCTTTCTTTGGTGGCTTTTTATCTTTATTTTCTTCATCATTTTTAAATTTATCTTTTTTTTTCTTTTTGTCTAATTTTTTATTTTCCTCTATATCTAAACTTTTTTTTATGTTCTTAATAAAGAATCTAATTCTTTCCTTTTTAAATTTCCCAATTTTTTCGTCATCTTCTTTTTCTTCATCAGATTCTTCTTTATCTTCTTTTTTCTCTTCTTTTTTTTCTTCTTCCTTTTTCTCTTCGACTTTTCCATAATTTTCATTTACTTTTAATATAAGAATATTATTATACAAGAAGTTACTAAGATCATTTTCTTTTTTCATTTCTTTAATCAAAGTTTCTTCTAATTTATTTTCTTTTGATTCATTAATAAAGTCAATTAATTGATTTAATTTATATATAGTTTCAATAAACACTGGTAAATTATAATTAAATTTATTCTTCAAGAAATTCGATATTACATTAATATCAATATTCGGTCCTTTTATAATAGATAATATAGCTAATATTATTTCGACACCTTCGACTACATATGATGAATAATATTTTTCATTTTTTTCTTGCTTATTTTCTGAAGTTTTTTCGACTTTTTTAATTAATTCGACTAAATCTTTACCTTTGTCTGTACTAATTAAGTCAATTTTTTCTTCTATTGAAAGCTCTTTTTTATTGTTATCATTTATTTTCAAGTATTGTTTGTATTTAAATAATGTTCTTGTTGTTATGTTAAATATTCTTCTTTGAATTTCTGAAGGAATTTGATTTGATGTACAATGGTTTATTAAAAGATGGATTAATTTCTTATATTCATTAATATTTTCATTATTATTTTGATTATCTTCATTAAATATATCATCAGTTATATTATCAGTCATTTCTATAAGTAACGGCCAATTGCAAGGAATAGCAGTAATCAAGCAAGGTAAATTGCTTCCAATAGGAACCGTGCTCCATTCAAAAATATAAAAGCATCTAGTTCCAGGCGTATATTTCACCCATACTTTAGGGAAATTAAATATATAAGTTTGCAAATTACTCGTATTAGTTTTAAACGAAGAAATTTCTCCAATAACATTTTCACCATAAGGATCGCTATAAAAAGTCAATTTAGCATTTGCTTCTAAAAATGTTTCGGTTTTAAATGTGATTAAAAGCCCGCATATATCACTTGTGTCAAAATCTGATTCGAGTTTAACTAACTCATGTAAAGCAATAAGTCTATAATTGAAATCGCCCACATGATAAATCTTTTGTCCTTCTGGTGTAGAAAATAGAATATTTGATTTTTCGATATAATCTTTATATAAATTAACTGTTATTGTTTTTAAATTCTTATCTAAATCTTTCCATTCTTTCATTACCCATTTTTTTATATTTTCTGTTTTTATTTTGTTTATTTTATTTTCATCATTGTTAATTATATTTTTGTTTGTTTCGTCGTTATCTAAACCTAAAAGTGATTTGTTTATTAAATCATTTAAATTATTTTGTTCTTTTTTACTTTCGGAAAGAATTTTTTGAACTTTTGGACTGTTTTTCATTGAGATGAAATTATTTAAATTATTAAAAACACCTGAAGTAGGATTCAATTTATATTTTTTCCAAGAATCTAATTGCATTTCGGATAAATTATCTACATCTTTTAATTGAATATCACTCTTTATTTGATTTAAAGAAAGCATTATATCAAACAATGAATTTTTTGAATATAAAATTCTTAATTTCTTTTCTATATAATTATATTCCTCAATTAATTGTTTTGAATTAAAACTGAATGAAGGAATTTTAATAGGTGTTTGTAAAAGTTTAAATTCTTCATTATTAATCCACTCAGTATACATTTTTCCTCTATAATCATCAAAAATTAAACAAAGGCAACTTGCAATAGTATAATCTTGTAACAAAACTAAAACAGCATTATCAACTTTATTATTCCTTACACAATAATAATTATTCGGATATATTTCTTCAACAAATATTTCATTTAAATCAAATTCATCCTTAAATAACAAACCCGTTATAGGTATTTTACCATTATCGAAAACAGTAGACATATCGTTTTTTAATCCATCAATATTCCCAAATGCTAATTGATATCGAATTTGACTTAATGAATTTATATAATCATTTTCATTATATTGTTGTTTACAATAATTATATATTTCTCCAACGAAATATCTTTCGAAAATTATTATATTTCTTAAACATGAAGTTATTTTTGAATAATCTTTAAGTTGAGGTAATTCAGAAATGAAATCAGATTTTGGCATGTTATAATTAATAATTAAATCCTCCTTTGATTTTTTGTTTTTATCTTCCTTCTTTTCTTTCTGATTTATTTCGATATTTTTTTCTCTATTTATATCATGGAAAATAGGACTATATATACCAATTAAATTTTTATTATCAATATTAAATTTATTTTGAAGTCGTTCAAAAGCATCAATGAATTCTGATTCCCAAAATCTATCTTTTTTTTCTAACCAATTTGCTTTATCAGAAATTTCTTGTAAATAATTTATAACTTTAGTAAGTATCGCTTTATCTGTTTCATATAAACGGGATATTTCTGAATTTTCTATTTTTTTATTATTTAATAACTTTAATGATAAATTCAATAAAATTTGATTATTAAATTTAGCATTTGATTTGAAATTTTCATAGGCGATTATGAATATGTTAAAAATATCATTTAATGATATATATTTAAGTAGATCTTCATTTTCTTCTAATTTATTCAAACTATTTATGTTCACATTTTCTATTTTTAATACGACTTTGTTTTTGATATCTTCTTCATTTAGGTTATAATTGGAGGATATTTGCTGATTTGATTTTAAATTTGAATGGTTATTTGTTTTATTTTTATTATTATTATTTGCATTCAGAGTTGAAAAACACACTTTGCAAATATTACTTCCGGATTTATCACCTCCGTTGATAACTTTTCCTATAATTTTGGATTCACCATCTTTGGTATTTGAATTTGTCACCTTTGTATTTTGTCTTATTATGTTATAAAAATCATTTATGAATAAAAACATTCCTATTATTTTCATATTTTCTTCAGTGACATCATTAAAATTAAAATCAGTTTTTATCTGCTTTAATTTATTCCTTATTAATTTAGTAAGAACAGTTGAATTTAATTCATATATATTATACAATAATTCAATAACACTTTGAATAATAATAGTTATGCACTTTCCAGTCAAAATTCCTTCTTCATCAATTATCTTTTTTTCATATGAATTATAATTTATATTACTAATGACATCTTTGGTATATCCTAGCATATAATTATCATGATATTTTCCACTTTTTTCTCTTTTTTCTGCAAGTTTTAATTCTTTACTGAAATAATCATAAGTTTCTGAAATAATATTATATTCTTTTTCAGTAATTAATGTGAAATTTAAATTGCTCTTTGTTGTTTCTTTTAATGTTGTGGTTAAACCAGCAAATAATTTGCTTTGACTTGGTAAAGGAGGATATATTAAATCATCATTAAACAACGTTTCATTAATTTTTCCTTCTACATCAACACTAAAATGTTTTAATAATCTATTTTGAGCTTTATAAAATAAATCGCATAATTCCAAAGCTTTTTTATGAGGTAATTTTGGCAATAATATTACATATCCTTTAATACTTGCTATTTCTCCAATTTGTTCAGCAGTAACAATGTGAGAAGAAATTCTATCATAATATTTTTTTGTTTTTAAGAATATTTTTAATTTTTTGGAATTTTCTTCTTTTTTTTCTTTTGTTGTTTTTGGATCTTTATTTTCTTTATTAATTGCATCAATTGATTTATTGATTATGTCTATTTTTTCTTGGACTTTTCTATTCAATTTTGTCATTTTCAATTCTTGTTTTCCTTTTTCCCCTTTTTCTGTAATAAAATAATTAAATGGCTTGACATTATATTTATTTTCTACATTTATAGTTGGATTATAAACAACTTTGGCTTCATTTTTATCCTTTTTATTTTCATCACTTTCATATTTATATTTGGATAATTCAGTAGGATATTTTTCTTCCCAATAGAATAAGGCATTAACTAAGAATTGATAATCAAATTCTGTTGAATTCATTTGAACCAGTACATAATAATTTCCGGTTTTAGTTTCTTCTTTAAATTCTTGTTCTTTACTATCTAGTAATTTATTGTTTTCTCCAAACATAAATAATTTTCCTATTTTTTTAAATAATATTTCTGTGTCTTTTAATAATGAATTATTTATTTCTTTTTTTCCTTTAGAAGAAATAGATTTATAAATATATATGATTATTTGAGAACTTAAATTAATTAATTCTGGAGAATTACTTAATTCAATCATTTCTAATAATTTTGAACTTATTTTAACTATATTTGAATCAGCATTGAAATTTGAATTTCCAGTATTATTTTGGTTTACTTTATTATAATTTAATAATATATCTCTTATCAAATCCAAAATATTTTTCTTATTTAATTTATCTTTTGCAGCGCATAAGTAATTATATAAATATCCGAATATATAATCAGTATTTTTTTGAACATTTAATAAAACAATTTCATTTAAGATGATTTTAACTAAATCTCTTATTAATTTTTTTGTTTTTTCGGAATCAGTTCCAAGTTTTGTCTTTTTTCTATTCATTAAAGTATTGAAAATAATTTCAATAAATTTTTCTAAATTTTTTTTTGAAAGTTCTTCTTCAAAAAGTCTTTTATGTGTTGATATATATTTCAATATTATTCTTATATCAGATAATATTAATATCATCTTTTTTATTAGATAATCTTCATTGTTTTTAATATAATTTGATTCTATTTTTTCTTTTGATATATTAATTATAATTTTATCATTGGTTTGAGATTTGTTAGCGTCTAATTCTTTTATAATATTCATTAATATACCTATATTATTATCAAGCAAAGAAATTAATTCATTTTTAGTATCATTCATTACTTTATTATTTGATTCTATTCCATTTATTAATCCGTTTTTATATTTTCCCAAAGATAAAGAAAGTAATCCATAATTATAATTAGTTAGACAATTCAAATCTTTTTTGAGATAATTAGATAAATTGCATATACCGATTACTCTTTTTTTACTTCTTATATATTGAGAATATAATACAATTATTGCATTATTTACATTGTTATCATATTTAAGTATAAAGTGAAGTAAAGTCTTTAATATATATTGATTTTTAGCATCTAAAATATAATTTTCATCTGATGGATTTTGAAGACTTGCTGATATATTTTGAAAACTACTACTATTATTACTATGCAAAGCTAAACTATATGAATTATTAAATGATTTCATTTTTTCTGATAATTGTATATTGAATTCGTCATTTTCATCGTTTTCATTATAATTATTTAAATTTAATAATAAAGAAACTTTATAAATCATTTCTTCAGCTAAAGATACAAAAGGATTTTTCTTTTTTAATTTTTCTTCGTTGATGATTATTTTAATATAATTTTGATATCCTTCAATTAAATTGAGTAATTCATTATAAATATGATTAGAATATTTTTCTATTGATTCATTTGGATTATTATCACTATATTCTATATTATATAATTTACATATCGACTTGAGTTTTTCTTTATTTCCGAAATAACTCGAATTAACTTCTTCATTTATTGATTTTTTAGTTTTATTTACAATTTCTTCTTTTAATATTTTTAGTTTTTCTGATATTTGTTCATTTAATTTTTCGGGAGCTTCTTTAATTAATAAATCTAACGATTTTGCATTTAAATTGTTATATCTTTCTTTTTCTTCATTTTGTTTTTTGAGCTTTTCTTCTTCAATGGAGTCTTTATTTGTTTCTTTTTCTGCAATTTTTGTTTTTTTCTTTTTCTCTTTAGGTAATGTTCTATGAACATTTGATTTCTTTTTATAATTACCTGCTCCCTTTGAACCAAATTTTTCTTCTAATTTTTCCAATTTACTTTTCTTTTTAGCTTTTTTTTCTTGAACATTTGCATTTTCCTTCTGAGTATTATCTTTTTCATCTTCTTTTTTTTCATTTTTTGTATCTTCAATTAACTTAGATTTATAAATATCACTTATTATCATTTGCTTTATTTCTTCATATAATTTATTATATTTTTCTTCGAAATCATAATAATAATATTTAACAAGGTCAAAACCTTCTTTATAAAGTAAAGATTTATTTGCTAACGATGCCATTATAGTATTTAGTCTTTTTCCTAAAATAAGGTCTAATACATTATCGAAAGTTTCTTCACTGTCTTTATAATCACTTATTAAATTCAGATGATAAAGAAAAGCATATAATATTAATATTTCAACTTTTTCCCAAAGTTGTTTAATTTCTGATTTAAATGATGGCAATTTCTTGATACTAGAATAACCGATTGGCTCAGGTAGTACTTTTCTAATGAAAGACAAAACCTTTTTAGATAGTGCTATATTAGAATCATCTTCGATATCTTTAAATGTTATTAAAGATGCATTTGATTTAAGGAAATCTTGAATGAATTCTAATTTACTTTCATCTGGATTATTTTTAGTATATTTATTTTTATCTTTTTCAAATTGTGCATCTACTTTTTTATAGAAATCATCTTTTAATCCCAATTTTAATATGTCAAATTTTACTAAAATATTTTCGGTTTCGTTTTGAGCATTATTAGTTGATTTAATTATATCTTTAAATATATGAGATAAATATGATTCTATTTCTTCGATATTTGTCACACTTAAAGCCAAGTTACTAATATTATTTTCGAGATTTTTATTTTTATTTTTGATTAAATTTATACAATGATTATTGAATGGATATACTTTAATCTTAAGTAATGATTTATTATTGGAATTTGCATCTCCATTTTTATTAGTATTGCTTGAGCTTGATATAATTTGTGATTTAAATGTCTCACTTGGAGATACTATTCTAATTTCTGAACCCTTTAAAAATAATATTTTTTTAAAGCTTTGATTAAATTTAACGACAAAACTTGTTCCATAAGCTCTTATATTATTAGTTAAATAAAAAGATAAATTTTTATATCCATGATAATTACTTATAACTAAAATATCTTTATTGCTTACTTTTTCATTATTAGGTATCTGCAATTCCAATTCAACACAGAATAATTCATTATTATTTTCATAAGATATTGTATGATTGATATTAACAATATCATTTTTATTCAAATAATATTCATATACTCGTGCATTTGAGTAAACAGTTCCTAATTCATTATACAAAGATAAACTATTTGGTTCATAATTATTCAATTTTTTCAACAAAGATAAGAATAAATTCATATTTTCTTCTTGATTTATTAGTATATTATTCTTAATTCCATAAAATAAGAAGTATATATAACTATAATTAAGTTTTAATAATTCTAAATTTTCATTAATGTTTTCATATAAGGAAAAATAATTTTGTAAAATTTGATTTAAATATTTATAGAAACAACTAAATGAATTTTTGTATTCTTTTTTTAATGTATTTTTTCTTATAATATTCTCATCGATTTCTTTTTCGTTATTTTCTGGTTTTTCTTTATTTTCTGAAATGTTGTTATTTTTATTAATTATAGTTAATAAATATGATTTTTCTTTGGATAATAATGAATCATCATTATTGTTGTTATTGTTTTCTTCTGGCTCAGGTGCAAAATATTTTTTATATAAATGAATTGTTTCCCCAAAGCATAATATGAATAATTTATTCATTAGATTTATTAATTTATTATCTTTGAAATTATCTCTGAAAAAATCCATCATTTCTTTATTATTTTTTTCAAAATCAACTTTAGGATTTGCTTCGTTAATAATATCTTCTATTAAAACTAATTTATTATCTAATTTGACTATATCATAAATTATTTTATTAATTTTCTGGAATTTATAATCAACTACAAGACCTTTATGTGCAGTTGAATATCTTTCGGTTCCTTTATAATCTTCAATAATAATTGGTTTTATTTTTTTCTTTAGATTTCTTTGATAATGGTCTATATTATAATTAAACATAGACCAATAAAATGGTAATTGCATATTTATGGAAGAAAATCCATGAAAAGCTGATAAAGCAATTAATCGATATTTATCCTTATATACTATTGGATAAAAGCTAAAAGATTTTATAATGTTTATTTTATTAAAGTTATTATTTATTGAGAGAGAATTTCTCGTATAATCTAATTTTTTTAGGAGACAATAGAAAGGATATTTTTCATAATTTTTTAATGTATAATATTCTAAATTATAATCATTTTGAGATAGTATTTCCTTTTCATCTGTGTTTTTATTATAATTATAAAAATCTTTGAACCAAAATATTTGTTGTTCAATAGTTGGATTTAATTCATTCCATCCTTCAATAATAATCAATCTAATTAATTTTTTTATTTCATTATCAGATTCTGAATTGCAATAATATTCTTTTAATATACTATTTAATTCATTTATCATTTTTTGGAATTCATTCTTATTTGTTAATATTAATGCACTTTCAATATTTGATATCCAAATATAGATTAATTTAAATAAGAATTCTAAAGTAATAAAACCTAAATAATTTTTGTTTTCTTTTTTCTTCTTTAAAATCTCAAGTAAATAATTAATTTCATTGATATCGCCTTTGAAACCAAGGAAGAATATTCTTTTATTAGTCAAATAGATTTTTTTATTTTCATAAGAAAGCACATAATTTTTAATTTCTTCATCACTTTTTCTTTTGACCTTTTTATCCTTATAATATTTATATTTAAACATCAAACTCGAAGTCGATTCCCAACTTCCAATATGTCTAATATTCGGAGAACAATGAATACTCGATTTTTTCTTATTTTCCATACTTATTATATATTTTAATTTATATTCATCATTTAATTCAGGGCCTAATTGACTTAGTAATAATTTTTTGCTTATTTCGTCAAATTTATCTATTCTTTTACTTAAAGTTTTATTACTAATTTCCATTTTGGAATCAATAGTGAATAAAAAGCTACTTAATTCACTACTGTTATTAAGCTCTTGTTGTCTATTAGTGATAAATTTATTTAAATAATTATAGAAAAAACTCCAATTTTTATATCGCCAATTGCTTTCATATTTCATTGCACTTGTGAATAAGTAAATCATATTTAATATTTCTGTTGTATATTCATCTAAATTTATTTTAGAATTTTCAGTGAATGAAAATAATGATTCGAAATAATTAATAGTTTTTGAACTATTTTCACCTTCAAAATTAAGTAAGTGTTTATATTCTTGGTTCATGTCTTGGAAAGTATCACTTATTAATATATAGAATGAATTCAATTGTGTGAAATTACTCCATATTATATAATGAACTTTATTAATGCAATCATAAGTTATTATATAATTTCTATCTTTAAAAGATAAAGCTCCGAATTTTTTAATAAAAGTGCCATATATATCATCAGTAATATCATCATTTAATATTTCATTTTCTTTTTGTTTTTCATTTTTCTCATCTTTTTCTTCTTCTTTTTTTTCATCATTATCTTTTCCTTCTTTAATATCATTAGATTTATCATCTTTAATACTTTCTTCGAAATATTCGAAAAAGTCTTTATTTAATTCATCATAAATATCATCAGGAATTGAATTTTCTTCTCTATACTTTCTTAGCATTACATATTTTAATAATTCGGCTCCTCCTTCATCATCTTTTTTAAGGAATAAATTTTTTATATTTTTAGGAAAGTCTTTACTTTTTATATCAATTAAATTAATATATTTCTTATTATCTTGATTTAAATCTATCTTGTAATTAAAGGTCTTTCCATATTTATTTTCGTCTCTTCCAAATATAGCACAAGCCCCTTCGTTTAATCTATAAGCAACAACAAAATTTTCATCTATACACCACTTATAATTCTCATAACGATAAATGTCAAAGTAAGTATTATTATAACATTTTATATCAAATATTCCTCCAGATTTAGTATTTATTGATTCTATTCTAGATTGAAATAGAATTATAGGTTTATCCCCTACTAATAAACTTTGCTTAATTTCAGAAGGATTATCTATTAAATATAAAGCAGTATCTTTAGGATTCCAATTATTTTTGAGTAAAGCTTTGAAGCATTCTTCTTTTGTGAATATTTGACTAAATGATTGATATATTTCTTCAATAAGATCTCTATTTTGTTGTGATATTTTAGCTTCATATTCTTTCGAATAATTTAAGCTGGAAATATCAAAATTGATCAGCTCTAAATTAAGATAATTATATATTAAATTATCATTCTTTAAGATTGATGGTTTTTTTACTTTTTCATTTTCCTTGGTCAATTCTAAACAAAGTACACTTAATTTTTTGCCATCACTTAATAATACATAATTTTTATTACGATGAACTATTGAATCATTCAAACAATTTTGTGGAAATAATAATTTAATTGTATTTTCTACTTGTAAAGTATCCGGATTAATTATATTTAAATTTCCTATTTCTTTTTTATTATCAGAAATATTATCTGAATATTCATCAATTCTATTAGCTTTTTGATATATTTTGCCATTGCAATAAACCCACTGATTACTATTTAAATCATTTTCAATTCCTCTTTCATCTATATTTTGCACACATAAATAAACCTTTCCTTTTTCTGTATTATTATACCCAGTTCCTACTTTTAATTTGCATCCATCTATTCCACTTAAATAAAAATAGATATAAGTACCATCAGTACAACTGCAACATGAATTAATAAAAGATGTTTTAACATAGTAATATATCAAACATTTACTTATAGTGAAATAATCTACTATTGAATAAGCTCTCATTATTGGATATAAATTGAAATCATTTTCTTTGAATTGTTCATATGCATCTTTTAATCGAAGGTTTAATGGATTTGTTTTATCATTTAATATACTTTGGTCAAGTTTATCTTTGTTTTTTAAATTCGTTTTAATGAATATTATCCCTTTGAATAAAAGAAGAAAATCACCAAATAAAATTAGAACACATAGAAAACAGCATATTGCTCTTGTTAAATTCTGAATGTCATCTAATTTATCGAAATTAATTATTTGTTGAATGGCTTCATTGTAAAAATTCTCTTGGAATGATTCTTCCATTGGTTGATTGAACAATTCTTCTAATTTTATTGATTTTAGTTTTTCCCATAAATCTTCTAATGATATTGGCCAATTAGAAGAAGGTTTCATTCCAGGTAATGAATTTATTGAAAAATTGGGCATTAAAGCATATTTATATTGTAAAGGCTCGAAGTCGAAGGATAGTTTATTAATTGATTTAATACTGGAGTAATAGGTCGAAACTAAATTTGAAAATAAGCTTATTTTCCGCCTAAAATATTTTTCTTCAGAACCGAATATTTTGCTTAGGTATTGAATTATATATTCATATTTGCTTTCTTCATTTTCTCTTAAAATCTCTTGAGAGTAGTATTGGTCTTCTAAAAGTTCCGAAAAGTTTTTGTTCTTTTTATCTAGAAATGTTTGTTTAGAATTCGATTCTTTCATTGCTTGATTTTCTTTAGAACCTGAATCTTGCGCCTCTTGTTCATTTTCATTTGAATTAATGAGAGATAATTCCTCTCTATATTTGCTTGAGCTAAATAATTGCTCAAATCTACAACAAGCTAAAGAGTCAAATAATTTGAAATGTTCGTCCTTGTCCATTTTTATATAATTTAAATTTTTATTATCTCTTTAACTATTAATTATATAGAAAATTAAAAATATATAGAATATATTTCTGTTGGGGATTGGGGA
>Ga0256407_10008808_pt1 | contig 14663 bp, 11 predicted proteins | sample RumenRJG_04DNA_FD_193489 | JGI IMG/M metagenome (GOLD analysis project Ga0256407, IMG submission 193489) | Bovine rumen microbial communities from Lethbridge, Alberta, Canada - RJG_04 | ecosystem: Host-associated > Mammals > Digestive system > Stomach > Rumen | place: Canada: Alberta... | reverse complement strand
CTCGTCGGCTACCACAACGGCGAAGAAGTCAAGAACCCCTTAACGGCGCTTGGGCAGTTGTCCGAGAACCATCCCTATCATAAGCTCAGCAACCCCGATGTACTTGCCAACCGGGCGCGTAAGCTCTTGGAGGAAGCCGGCATCCAAACGGTGGGCGACAACCAAAAGAACCACTACCGCCTCTCCCCCGTAGGCAAACTTATTCCCGCATGGCTGACGATGGAGGGGCTCTTCACGGTAAACAGCGCCGAGGAACTGAAGGGCAAGCGCATCTGCTTGGCCAACATCACGGGCTTCCTCGACTTTCCGGTCCCCTACCTCGCCGATGCCCTACGCGGCTATGGCGCTGAGGTAACGCTTAGCACCGTCACCACCCCACTTTTAGAGCATGCGCGGCAGAGTCCGTCAGAGATGCGCGCCACCAATATCGCCAACTACCTCGCCGACGACGAGCACCTGCAAGAGGTGGCGGGAGCGCTGAAGCAAAAAGTGTCGCCAGCCAAGGTCGGCCAGCTGCTGTTGCCCGCCGTATTGGGCATCGCCAACGACCATGCCGCAAAACGCCTGCAACAACTGATGCCTGTTGAGACAAAATTCGTGGCGACCATGCCTCCCTCGGTACCCGGCACCCGCATCCAGACCGCGCTCCGCCGATATTTCCAAAAGCTCGGCGGCACGCTGATCGCCAACGATACGGTCATCAAAGGAGACATTGAGAACAACAAAGTGGTGCGCGTCTATACGGAGAATCTGGTCGAGACGCCGCTCGAGGCCAATAGCTTCGTGCTGGCCACCGGGTCATTCCTCAACGGCGGCATGGCCTCCAACTACGACGGCATCTTCGAGCCCATCTTCCACCTCGACGTGGATGGCAGCAACAAACGGACCGACTGGACTGCCGACAAGCTCTTCGACCGTCAGCCGTATCAGTCGTATGGGGTCAAGACCGACAGCCTCTTCCTCGTCAGCAAAGACAATACCGTCATCGATAACGTGTACGCTATCGGTGCCATACTGAGCGGCAACGATCCGCGGATGGCCACCTCAACGGGCGTTGACCTGCTCACGGCGCTGTCGGTGGCGTCATCTATCGCGCAGATGTGATAGCTAAAAGATTATAACCCCTTAGAAGATTAAAGCTATGCAAGATAAGATTCAACTATTAAACCTCAGCGCCCACGACTATGAGCAATGCCTGAAGTGCAGCATCTGTACGGTTTATTGCCCCGTCTCAACCGTGGAGCCTGAATACCCCGGTCCTAAGCATGCCGGACCCGACTTGCTGCGCTATCGGCTGAAAGACCCCGACTTCTTCAACGAGACGCTCAAGCTTTGCCTCAATTGTAAGCGTTGCGAGGTAGCCTGCCCCCACGGTGTCAAGGTGGGAGACATCATCCAGGCCGCACGCATCGCGTACAGCACGCATTCGCCGAGCTTGCGCGACCGTATGCTCGCCAGCACCGATTTCGTCGGTTCGATGGCTACGCTGGTGGCGCCGTTGACCAACTTCTTCCTCGGCCTCAAACCGGCCAAGACGGTGCTCGACAAGGTGATGAAGATTGACCGCCACCGCCAATTCCCCGCCTATTCTGCAACAAAGTTCGAGACATGGTTCCATCGCCACGCCGAGGCTGAGCAGCAGCATTACAACCGGTTCGTAAGCTATTTCCACGGATGCTACGTCAACTATAACTTCCCCAAGCTCGGCCAGGACTTCGTCAAGATTATGAACGCATGCGGTTATGGTGTTCATCTCTTGGGGAAGGAGAAATGCTGCGGTGTGGCACTCATCGCCAACGGCCTCTCGGGTCAGGCCAAGAAGCAGGGCGAGGTCAACATCGCGTCGATGGAGAAGGCAGTGGATGCCCGCAACGAAGCCGTGCTCACGACGAGCTCGACGTGTACGTTCACCATGCGCGACGAATACAAAGACCTGCTGAAGATTGACAATGCCAAGGTCCGCGAGCACCTCATGCTCGCCACCCGCTTCCTTTGCCAGAAGATGGATGAGGGAAAAATCAAGTTCGCCTTCCGCAAGGACTTCCATAAGAAAGTGGCCTATCATACGGCCTGCCACATGGAGCGCATGGGGTGGAGCATTTATTCCATCCAACTGCTGAAGATGATTCCAGGCCTCGACCTCACCATCCTCGACAGTCACTGCTGCGGCATCGCGGGTACTTATGGCTTCAAGAAAGAGAACTACGAGCGCTCACAGAAGATTGGCGCCCCACTCTTCGAACAAATCAAAGCCGTCAACCCCGACAGCGTCGCCACCGACTGCGAGACCTGCAAATGGCAGATTGAGATGTCGACCGGCTACCCCGTCGACAATCCCGTCTCACTCCTTGCCGAGGCACTCGACGTGGAAGCGACGCGGAAACTGAACGAAGGACGATAACTGAAAACGGATACGATAAAGCTAAACCGCTATAAACTGACGCCCCTGGCTGCTGCTAACACCAGCCAGGGGCGCTTTTCGTAAATTACAAGTTTCTCAAGTAGTTTACCAACCGCGTAGCGCCAAAATAACTAGATGTCAGAACACCTGTTAAAGCTCATGGGACATGACAAACAAGAGAGTCCCCAGCATAATGAGGAATAATACGATAACGATGATGATGGCTTTGCGTTTCTCCTTCCTGTCATTTGTAAGACCGGAGTTTTCGGCTAATCTCTCCTCTATAGCCTTATCCCGTGCCTCAACGATTGGCTTCACGAGTGCCAAGGCCTGCTCATATTGTTGCTCTGAGACAAAAATAGCAATGCCCACTATTGGGCCATAAGCCCCGACAGCTGTGTCCTGAGTCTCATCGTGCACGCGTGCTTCGATGCCATTCTCATTCAGTTTGCTCACAATCTCGTCAGCGAAGATTGTATTGTCGCATTTCATGAGTTCTCTTTCTTTCATAGTCCAGATCCCATTTTTAGCATATCCGTTGTTTTCTTCACATAGTCTTTAAACTCCTTCATACTCATGACCTGCCCATCGGTGGGCTCAGTGAAGGTACCGCTCACGGTGTCGCTGATCTTGGTTGCCAGATAGAGGTTGTTTTCATCGCTAGCCTCCAGCACCAGTCCCGTGATGCCCTGCCCCACCATAGGACCATCGGCCACAGGAATGTAATCGGTAAACCACACGGTCTGCTTCTTGTCCCTAGACACAGCTTTCTTGCACTCATAGCCCAGGATCTCCTTCTTCTCACCGCCCACCACGTCGAAGGTGTCGGCATCAAGACCATCCTTCACAAGAATGACCTTGCCCATAAAGTTGACACGCTGGATGCTGACGTTCTTCTTGCGGTTCTTATACGAGATGTTGCCCTTGTATTGTTCCTCAAGCGTCTTGCCGTCGATGGTCTGACCCATGATAGTGATCGACTGGGGCTTATCCATAGGCACATTGGCAAACTCGCTCTCCCCATCGTTGTATCTCAACTGGAACTTCATCTCGAAATCCTTCATGGCTGTGGCCATCATGCTGCGATACTCATCGGGCATGCCTGCCTCGGCCATGAAAGAGGGTGAGTTGACATTAGCCTTCACCTGATAATCCACGGTGAGCTGTTGGGCTTTCACACTTGCTGACATGCCTAAAAGGACGGCCAGCATTAATAGAACTTTTCTTGTTTTCATTTCTCGAGGTTTTATTTTTAGTTTAGTATTTCACCGTTAATCCAAGCAGAATGTGCCCTGGCATATACTGCGTCGTGCTGTAGGTGCTCAGGTAGTTGTCGATCGTGGCGTCGGCGCTGGTCCTGCTGTTCACATGCAAGACGTCCTGCCCCGTGAGGCTCACCTGCACCTTCTTGCTCAAGTCGTATCTTGCCAGGAAATCATAGTAGATGTTGTCGTTCTTGCTCTCCTCCAGTCTCACCACGCGGTAACGGCTTTTCACTTCCACGTAGAGTTTTGGGAAGATATAGGACAGCTGGGCCAGGTAGTTTCCGCTCTTCACCGAGTACCGGCTGCCACCGCCCCGCATCTCCATGACCGAATAGCTGGCGGCGGCCTTGAAGTTCATTCCCTTCTTGCGGAAGGTCGAGGCACTGCCAAAAGCCACGTAGTTATTGCTCTTGGAGCGGACGATCGTCCCTGCCATGTAGTAGGGGCTGTAGCCGTGGTTGTAGCTCAGCGAGGCTGTCAGGTCGAGGGGAAACGAGCGGAACTTCTTGTCGACATATGAGGTCACTGTCAGCGTGTTGGTGCCCGAAGACGAGATCTTGTAGTCGGCCTCGCGCACGATGCTGTTGAGCAGGTTGTCATTGAGCACATCGTCGGCGCTATAGGTGAACGCCACGGCATTGATGAGCGTGAAGCCGGAGATGGGTCTCATGAACTGATGAATGAGGCTGGTAGTGTGGTAATAACCGAACGTGGAGCCCACACTGCTGCTGTGGAGCATGCGGTAGTCGTCGATGACCAGGTGGCTGAAGAGGTTGCGGATGCCATAGGTGTTGACCGCGTCCTTATAGTTCAGCGAGAGGGCGTGGTAATTGTTGAAACTGTATTTGACATCCACCGAGGGCGTGACCACCAGTCGGTCCATCCTGGTCAACGTGCGCGACACATCGGTCTCAAACTTCAGATAGGAGAGCTTGGCCTTGGCGGCAAACTGCAACTTGCCGCGGTCCTTGCGCAACTGCAGGTCGACGGCGTTGTCGTAGTGGCGGATGTAGTCGTCGTTGTCGAAGGCGGTAGTCAGTGTCTGCTGGGTGAGGTCGGTCAGCAAGTCCTCCTGGTCGACGTAACTGCTTAGGCCCAGCCGCGTGTAGTAGTTGTCGTTGAGCCGGAGAAGAACGAAGGCCTCAGCCCCGCCATACTGTGAGCGCATCCGATTGGCATAGCCGTAGCTGTCGTCTAGGTCGCGATAACCATTGTAAAACACGCTGTCGGCGAAAAAATCCTCATTGCCCTTATTTCTGAAAAAGTTGTAGGTGGCGCTAAGATTCAGGGTGTTCTTCTTGCCTATCCGCTTGATGGCCAGGATGTTGTTTTCCAGGTCGATGGCCCGGTCCCTAGTGTCGTCCGTGAAGTGGCTCGTCAGTTGCCCCGCCCCATCCATAGTGGAGCGCAACCAAAGCACCTTGCCCGTGTAGAAGATGTTGAATGTCTTCGAGGGCATGAGATGCAGCTTCAGGTTGCTGTTCACGGTGGCACTGGTGTTCTTGGTCCGGTCGCTGATGTCATAGTCCAGCGGCACGTTGAGATAACTGTAGTGCGTGGTGCTGTTCATGTAGTAGCGGTCCAGCCCCACCACGTTATTCCAGAGGACCTTCACCTTGCTGGAAGGCATGAAGACGGTGTTGAGCGACACGATGCCATTGTCGCGCTTATATGCATCCTCACGGTCGCCGATGAGTGAAGAACTCTCATTGAAAACTCTTGCAATCTTCGCTTGAGAGTCCTCGCCAGAAAGCAATTCACTAAGTCCGCCGTTCATACCTATAATGTCCTTTTGGTTCAATAGCGCCTTACCGGTGTTATTGGCTGAAGCAATGGCAGAGAACATTACCTTCTTCTTTATCAGCATGGAGTAGTTTTTCAACGAATACTTGTTGTCGACGCCCGCCCTCACATCGGCCTGTCCACTAAGCCGTCCTTTCTTCTTGTCACTCATGTTTACACTGATGACCGTTTCGTTAGAGGTTTTGAATCCTTCCAGAATATTGTAGTCTGAATAGTTCTCTATTACGTCAATACTCGTCACATCCTGTCCGGGTACATTATTCAGCGGAACGGAGTTGTTGCCCTGAAATAAGTCCTGCTTCTCCATAAGGATGCGAGTCACAGGTTTGCCATTAGCTTCGACAGTGCTGTTCTCCTTATCAACCTTAAATCCAGGAAGAGTTTCAAGTACATCACCTAACGTCTGTTCCTGTCCTGTAGTGAACTTCCGTGTGATATAAGTAGTGGTGTCGCCATTGGCTATAATGCCTGTTCCGTTGACTTTAACCTCTTCCAGTTGAATGGCATCACTCATCAACGTAAAGTCAACGTTCATAGCTGTGCCCTTGAAGAGCATCACGTGCTTGGAATCTGCTTTACAGCCCAAAGCAGTAGCCTTAACAGTGAGACTACCAGAAGGAAGTTTACTAAGAAAATATCTTCCCAGACTGTCAGTTATGGTCTGCGCTAGGATGCTGTCTTGCCGGGAGAGTATGCGAATGGTTGCACCCTCGATAACTGCACCTCCTTTATTATAAACATGCCCGCCCACCATGCATTGAGCGGAGACATCTTGCACGGAAAAACTAAAGAGCAACAAGGAAATAAGAATATATAAAGCAAGATTGGCTGTTACAATTTTACTCATGTTGTATTTCTCCAAATTTCTCTTGTAAACTACTATCTTTTATTGCGGTGAGATTATTAATCTGGTTGATAAGCTCATCGTTAGAGCGCTGCATTTTGCGGTAGAAGTATAGGGCAATTAACAGTCCCAAGACAAACAGTACCACACAGAACAATCCATATCCTTGACTTAAAAGTTCATTACGTTGCAGATTCACTTGTAACCAAAGCTTTACGCAAACCCAGCCTGCCCATGAAAAACCCAAGGGAAAAGTGATGATACATTCTATTTTCCCAAGCCTCTTCATGCGCACCAATTTCTTGGCGGTTTCGATGAGGTTGTTGCGCTGTAAGTCCTCATCCCGAAGCGTGCTGACGTTGATTTTATAATCTGCAAATACTATTGCAAGCACCACAGCAGTAAAGATGCCCAAACTCCACCAAGAGAGCTGGAACACCTCCGTCATCACCAATTGGATAAAAATGAGAATAGGAATAGAAATAATGTCCGACCAAAAAAGTTTTTTGTTCCACGACATCTTATGTCGTATTGACTCTTGGATAAGTCGGTCGTTGATAGTTACCTCTTTCTGAAATTTGTCTTGCAGCATCTGCAACTGCTGCTTCATCTCATCGAGTTCGTTGAAATTTTGAGATTCCATAGTTGTATTCATAGTGTTGCAGCGTTTAATCGTTAGACATGTTTTTGAGTTGCTCTCTGATGCGGTAGAGGCGCACGCTCACGTTCTTTGCCGTAATGCCGACGATAGCGCCAATCTCCTCATAGCTAATGTCTTCGAGCCAAAGCAAGACAATGGCACGATCGAGTGGACGGAGTCGTGTAATGCGATTATGTAGAATTTCTGCTTGCCGGGAGTCACGTTCATCACCACTGAAGAGGTCAGAGCCCATATAAACCTGCTCTTTTTTATGGCGTTGTTTCTTTCTGTCAAATGAGATGCATGTATTGAGCGCCACACGGTAGATCCACGTTTTCACATCGCTACTCCCTTTATAATTGGCGACACCCTGCCACAGACGGATGAGCACCTCTTGGAACAAGTCGTTTACTTCGTCTTGGTCTTTCGAGAACATATAGCACACGGTGAAAATGGTGCTTTTGTTCTGTCGGACCATAGCAGAAAATCGTTTTTGATCGTCGTCCATATCATTCTTGTTTTTATGCCTTACATTCGTTAGACGCAACATCCTAACGAAAAACTACAAAAATCCGTATAAAAATATTTGCAGGAAGGGCTATCTCGTATATCTTTAAAATTTGGTTGTAAAGATAGCGATTTTAAGTCATAATCTCCAACTTTACCAAATAAAAAGTTTAATACCCCGAATCATTTTCATAAGCAAGAGTGATAATAAAGCAATCATTGATGGTATAAGATTGCAAAATATGGCGCACCCGACAAACCCTGTGGAGGCGGATGTGGCCTGCTAACCTAAAAACCGTCGACAGACGATACATAAAATAAAAAATAGTAGTACCTTTGTGTCATGACCCATAAGAATCGAATAAACATGTATGAAGGATTGGCATCGTACTTCCTTCCCCCAGGTGTCCTTGAATATTTTGAAGTGACTGACTTTGCAGAGGAGACGGTTTCTTCAAAGGATTTACTTTACTCCACCATTCTTCACATTTTTCTTGACGAGCGTGACAACCGTACTCCGGACATGAAAGGTGCCGTAAGCAATGGCTTTAGCTAGGAGTCCTGTCTGAAGGACTTCCCAGCCCGTGACAAGAAGACGGTGCTCCATGTCCGCCGCCGTCGCTGGACTATGCCGGACGGAACAACAAAGTTCGTTGATTTAAGTAACAAGATACAACTGAGATGCCAGGGTACGCGATATTCGGAAGATTTCGCGCTTTTTTTAAACAAGGCGGCGCACCCGATAAACCCTGTGGATGAAGAAGAGAACTCAAGAATGCCGCATTTTTTACAAAAACAAATAAAACCCTTACAGTGATGCAAAGGGTTTGCTTGGTTTTGGTTATAAAATAAAAACCACAGGGTTTGTCGGGTGCGCCTATAAATGGCAGCAGAATAGTTACACAGGCCAGCAACACCGGCGGCTGGTGGCCGGCACCAGGCCGGCCACTACACTGCCACCAAGGATGCACACCTCCGCGGACTTTATCGGCAGCGCCGCTACGTCTCCTGTTCCGCCAATCATCCGAATGGAATTCCGCCAATCATCCGAATGGAATTCCGCCAATCATCCGAATAAAAATCCGCCAATCATCCGAATAAAAATCCGCCAATCATCCGAATTGTGGAAATAAATGGTTAACTTTGCGCCATCACCAATGTTATTGGAATATGGAGTACAAGAAGAGAATAGCAGACAAGCTGCTTGCCGGAAAGCTGACAAGAAAGGGCGCTGTGCTCATACAGGGCGCAAAGTGGTGCGGGAAGACCACAACAGCCGAGCAGGTTGCCGCAAGCATCCTGTATATGAATGACCCGCAAAGGATAAACCAGAACATTGCCTTGGCCGAAATAAATCCACAGCTGTTGCTTCAAGGCGAAAACCCTCGCCTGATTGACGAATGGCAGTTAGCCCCCTCACTTTGGGACAGCATCAGGTTTGAGGTTGACCATCGCAAAGAACACGGCCTGTTCATCCTGACAGGCTCAGCCGTGCCGCCACAAGGCGAGACCAAACACTCTGGAACGGGAAGGTTCTCATGGCTTACCATGAGGCCAATGACATTATGGGAGTCTCAGGAGTCTGACGGGAGCGTAAGCCTTGCCGGGCTGTTCGGCCAGCCCGCACAAATAGCCGGCATCAACAAGCTGTCACTTCAGGACATCGCCTTTCTCACATGCCGAGGCGGATGGCCTGAGTCTGCCGACATGGAAGGCGACGATGCTTTGGAGCAGGCATTTGACTATTATGAGGCAGTGGTCAACAAAGACATATCAAGGGCTGACGGCGTTCAGCGGGATCCTGAGCGCGCAAAACGGCTTATGCGTTCGTACGCCCGTTATCAAGGTGCCATGGCGGCAACCACAGCCATTCGCAACGACATGAAAATCAATGATACGGACTCCTTGGACGAAGAGACTGTCGCATCCTATATCAATGCCCTAAAAAAGATCTTCGTCATTGAGGACATGCGGGCCTGGAATCCCAACCTGCGGTCAAAGACAGCTATCCGCACGTCAGACAACCGCTATTTCACAGACCCGTCCATCGCGGTAGCGGCATTGGGTATTGGCCCCAATGACCTTATCAATGACCTTGAGACATTCGGCCTGATGTTTGAGACCTTGTGTGTAAGAGACTTGCGCGTCTATGCTGATGTCTTAAAAGGTGAGGTATATCATTACAGGGACAAAGACGGTCTTGAGTGCGATGCCGTTATCCACCTGCGCAACGGGCAATATGGTCTCGTCGAGATAAAGTTGGGTGGCCATACAAAAATAGAGGAGGGCGTAGTGACGCTGAATGAGCTGGAAAAGAAAATCGACACGACCCGCATGAGGTCTCCGTCCTTCAAGATGGTGCTTACCGGCACGGAGGCGTATGCCTACAGGCGTAAGGATGGTGTCTATGTTGTTCCGATAGGCTGCCTTAAGGACTGAGCCCAATTATTGATGCACCCCCGTTCCCGCCCCCCTGTAGGAAAAACCGGCGTAATCGCTTGCGGGAAAAAAATAAAAAGCTTAACTTTGGGCATAATTGAGATTCCAACAGGCAAAACTATGAAAAGACTTATCGGAAACATCCGGCTGACGGTACTCGTCATCGTGCTGCTGTCGGCATTCAACATGGGCGCAACGGCAAAGGACAAGATGGTGGAGCGAGGCATGGACAAGAAAGAGGTAAGGGCCATTCTCGGCAAGCCAAGGGGAACGAGCTTCGACCAGTACGGCGAGACATGGACCTACGCCAAGGGCGCATTAATCGGCGACTTTTACAAGATGATAACGGTCCACTTCGACCTGAGCGGCAAAGTGGTCACCTATCAGGAGCAATTCTACGATATGTCGAAAAGGGACAGCGCGCCGATTGGCAGCACGATGCAGCAGCCCGCCGGTCCCGGCTATTCCTGTCCGCCCTTCCCCTCCGGCCCGCACTACGCCCTAAGCGACCCGGACTTCACCTTCCTCCTCGACAAAGTGCGGTCGGCCAGCTTCGACAAGGGCAAATATTCCCTGTTGGAGGTTGCCAGTTTAGGATGCTGCTATACCTGCGCACAGTGCGCGCGCATGATGGAGCTGTTCGATTTCGACGAATACAAGCTCAAAGTTCTGAAAATCATGGCTCCGCGCATCGTCGATGCGCAGAACGCCTACGTAATCTACAAGGTATTCACCTTTGACTCCGGCAAAGAAAAGGCTGCACAAATCATGGCAGGAAAATAAAACCCTTGACACATCCTGCATGAGGCCGTTAGGCAAAAAAGGAAAAACTAAAGTCAGAACTCATGGATAAGGACAACAATATCATCAAGCCTTTCGGTGCCCTTACACCAGCTTTACGCAAGGCTGTCGACAGCATAAAGCAGGCCATCCTCGAAAGCCAGCTTCGTGCCACCAAGTATGCCAACAGTGTGGAACTGTCACTGTATTATGGTATCGGGCATTACATCTCCGACAACTCAAGACAGGGATATTGGGGGACCAATGCTATTGAGACCATCAGCGAGCAACTACAAAAGGAGCTTCCGGGTCTGAGAGGGTATTCTGCTACATCTCTGAAGAGCATGAGACGGTTCTATGAAGTATGGAAAGACGACATAGAGTCTCAAAACGGAGACCCCGTAAAATCGGCAGCCACGGCGGCCGATTTAGACAACTCGTTGAGTGTCAACCCAAATGAGTTAATACCCTTAAATCGGCAGCCAGCGGCTGGCGAAATTACAGATTTTAACATCAAAGAATTCTTGTCCCTTAGTTTTACCCACCATATAGAGATAATACGTAAAACCAAGACGTTTGAAGAAAGACTTTTCTACATACATGAAGCTATTGTTGGCCAATGGAACAAGTACAAGCTGCGCGATGCATTGAAGGCTGACCTGTACCACCACCAGGGACAACTGCCCAACAACTTTGCCAAGACCGTACCGACCTCACAGGCATTGAAAGCGATACAGATGTTCAAGGACGAGTACCTGCTCGACTTCATGAATGTCGAGGAGTTGGGGGAGCGTGACAAGGAGGATATTGATGAGCGGGTAGTCGAGCAAGCCATCATCCACAACGTGAAGAACTTCATCATGACCTTCGGAAAGGACTTTACGTTTGTTGGCAACCAGTACCATTTGGAGAAGTTCGGACATGAGCTGTTCCCCGACTTGCTTTTCTTCAACAGAGAGCTGGCTGCCCTCGTTTGCGTGGAACTAAAGCGCGGGGACTTCAAGCCATCGTATCTTGGTCAGCTGAGTGCCTACCTGAAAGTGCTTGACGACACGGTCAAGAAGCCTTTTGAGAACCCAAGCATAGGACTTATACTCTGCAAAAGCGCCGACAAGACTTTCGTTGAGTATCTCATTCAAGACTATGACCGTCCGATGGGTGTCGCCACATACAAGTCAAAGGAGGACATCCTTAAAGTCCTACCACCAGCCGAGGAACTGGAAAGACTATTGGATGAAGAAGACAAGAAAGAAGAATAAACACATGAGTCTTGACGACTTGTCCAAATTCCCAATTCCTTCTATCACAGAAGCTAGATGACGCGAGAGGAATTCCGCCAATCATCCGAATTGTGGAAATAAATGGTTAACTTTGCGTCATCACCAATGTTATTGGAATATGGAGTACAAGAAGAGAATTGATGCTGCAGCCAACGCAAAATCCCTATAACAGTGACTATTCAGCCGCAATCAGTCCCTGTTACAGGGATTATTTTACCATTATTTATCCCTCTAACGGGGATTTTTACTATCTTTGCACCATAAAGGTTTATTATAGCATAACATATTATGGTTGACACGATACTTTATCAGTATATGGCGGAGATGCTCCGTCAGACTACGGAAACGCATTTCCGGTATTTGTATGACAAAATCGACTGGAATGCACGACTTGTAGGAATAGTCGGACCGCGTGGTACAGGCAAGTCTACAATGATCCGGCAGCACATCAAGAGCCTGAAGGACTATAGCAAAATACTGTATATCTCTGCCGACTTCATATATTTTAATAACCACACACTGGTGTACCTTGCCGACGAACTTGTCAAGGACGGCGGCACACATCTGTTCATAGACGAAGTCCACAAATACAAGAACTGGAGTCAGGAATTGAAGCAGATTTACGACGTGCATCCAGACCTGCATGTTGTCTATACAGGCTCTTCAATCCTTGATATCTACGAGGGACTTGCAGACCTGAGCAGGCGGACTTTGCTTTACAATATGCAAGGGCTGTCATTCCGTGAGTACCTCTTAATCCAGCATGGTATTTCCGCACCAGTGTTTTCTTTGGACGACATTGTCAACAACAGAGTCTGCATTCCGGAGCTGCCTCACCCGCTTCCGCTATTCCGCGAATATCTTGCCAAGGGTTATTATCCATTCAGTAATGAACCCGTATTTGACCTTCGAATCAACCAGATTGTCCAACAGACCATAGAGTCGGATATAGCCCAGTATGCTGACCTCAAACCAGCCACGGCAAGAAAGCTCAAGCAGCTCCTTGGCGTCGTAGCCGGACTTGCGCCATACAAGCCTAACTTTGACAACCTGTCTAAAGAGGTCGGGGTCAGTAAAAACAACGTGCCAGATTATCTTACCTATTTGGAAAGGGCAGGATTGCTGGGAATGTTGCGCGATGATACATCCGGCATGAGGCAGTTAGGCAAGATAGAAAAAATTTATATAGACAACCCCAGTCTTATGACAGTCCTTGCAGCAGGCAATCCCGACATTGGCAATCTGCGTGAGACATTTTTCTTTAACCAGATGCGTTTGCGCAACAAGCTGGTCAGTTCACGAGTCTCTGACTTTTTCATTGACCCATATACATTTGAAGTAGGAGGTAAAGGAAAGGGGGCAGGGCAAATAGAGCGTGTCAGCAACGGACTTATCGTCAAGGACGATATAGAGACCGGTCATGGCATCGTGATACCGCTTTGGACATTTGGCATGAATTATTGATACTGTTGAGCGTAAAAAGAAATAAAGTTAGAACTCGGCACATGGGCGAAATCTTGTGGAAAAGGGAAAGCTGTCACAGGTTATTTCTCACGCTGATAGCGCTGATTTCACGGATGCTGCATCGTGCTGCCTGTGTAAAGCAAAAACTCGGTTGCGCTTCATAAGGAATTGAATTTAACAATGATGATGTATCCGTGAAATCAGCGCTATCAGCGTGAGAAAAACAAAAATCGCGTTGGGCGAATCAAGTGGCGACATCTTCAAATCTTAATTATTATAGCCATAAAAAGCCTCTGAAACGTTGTTCCTGTCAAATAAAACCATTATATTTGCAAAAACTAATTAATAAACTCCTAATAGGCACTTTGACATGAATACCATCAAACGAATTTCCGCCGCAATGTTGATGCTGTGGATTGCCATCATCTGTTTTGCCTCAGGCAAGGTCAACCCCAACGCCATCACAATGGAAGCCTATGAGCAGGGCTGGTTGGACGACAATGGTACCATTGCCCTCAAAAACAACACCGATGAGGTCATTCATAATGTAACCTTTCAGATTACATACCTGAATATGTCCGGCAAGGCCCTTGATTACGAGACATATACCAAGAATGTTGAAATCAAACCCGGTTTGACCAAGCAAATTGACATTTCTGCTTATCAATCTGGAAGGCAATATTCTTACTATAGGTCAGATTCCAGTTCGGTCGATCCGCACAGGTTCAAGATTAAATATGAACTGAAAGGTTATAATGATAAATATACCAAGAATGCGACAGCGCTTCTAAGTGGAGAAGATATAAGTCCCGTCATGATAATTGCCGTCTTTGCAATAGCTATACTGTCGTTAGGAATCTATATCGGCTTGTGTGTGTTAGTTGCCTATATGGCGAAATCCCGTCACCGGAGTCAAGTCCTTTGGCTGATAGTTGCTCTGTTCACCACACCCATTCTGGCCATAATTGTTCTCTTGTGTATCGGCAAGTCCTACGATGACGCAATGAGGATAGATTAGCGCCAGGAACGTACCAATTCAAAAAGACAACCAGCGGCTCAGAAATCTCTCTGAACCGCTGATTTTCATTGTGGACCAGCTAGGGCTTGAACCTAGGACCTCCAGATTATGAGTATCGCAAAGTGATATTCCATGATATTCCGTTGTTCTGAAAGTGTTCTGAATATCAGCGTTTTATAAAAATGCGATTTTCTCTGAATATTATAAAATACCCCTAACTGA
>Ga0256407_10008807_pt1 | contig 14663 bp, 9 predicted proteins | sample RumenRJG_04DNA_FD_193489 | JGI IMG/M metagenome (GOLD analysis project Ga0256407, IMG submission 193489) | Bovine rumen microbial communities from Lethbridge, Alberta, Canada - RJG_04 | ecosystem: Host-associated > Mammals > Digestive system > Stomach > Rumen | place: Canada: Alberta | collected... | reverse complement strand
AAAAAAAAAAAAAAAAAAAAAAAAAAAAAAAAAAAAAAAAAAAATCCCAAAAAAAAATTAAAAAAAACCCATGAAAAAAAAAAAATATATAAAAAAAACAAAGAAAAAAAAAAAATGGACGCAGCCGCAGTATTGAAAATGATGAAAGATTTAAACCAAACAGAAATAGCAACTCGTATGGAAGCTGCTTCAGAGGCGGAGAAAGAACGCTTAGTAAAACAAGTAAACCATCTCGAAAGAGTCTGGCCAGGAGGAATAAAAGGTTATATTGACAGAGCAAAAGTACTTCTCGAAGATTCAAAAAATGGTAAAAATCCATTAGAAGAATACACACCCTCAGTACCAGAAGGATTCAATGTTAAAGTTGGTGATCCCTCCTTTTATGAATTAGAAAAATTAGGTTTTGAAGAAATTAAAAATACATGCTTTGTTCTTGTTGCTGGTGGACTTGGTGAACGTCTTGGATATAATGATATTAAAATTGGTATTCAATGTAATATGGTTACATTAGATAGATTCATTCAAGTTTACATTAATTACATTTTAGCTTATGAAGCTAAATTCAAAAGAGAAGAAAATATTGATGAAGATTGGTATATTCCACTTGTTATTATGACTTCTGGTGATACTCATGAAAAAACTGTTAAATTACTTAACAATAATTATAATTTTGGTATGAAACCATTCCAAATTACTATTGTTAAACAAGAAAAATGCCCTGCTATTCTTGATAATGATTGTCATTTAGCTATGAAAAAAGATGTTTTAGAAATTGAAACTAAACCACATGGTCATGGTGATATTCATACACTTTTATATCAAAATGGTCTTGTTCATAAATGGGTTGAAGAAGGTAAAAAATGGTTCCTTTTATTCCAAGATACAAATGCTTTAATTTTCAATGCTATACCATCAGCAATTGGAGTATCTAAAAAACTTGGTTTAGCAATTAATACTATTTGCATTCCTAGAAAACCAGGTGAGGCAGTAGGTGGTATATGTAAACTTACATCAAAAGATGGTAAAGTATTAACAAATAATGTAGAATATAATCAACTTGAACCACTTCTTAAAGCAAAATATCCAAAAGGAGGTGATGTTGCTAATGAACAAGGATTAAGTGATTTCCCTGGAAATTCAAATGTTCTTATTTTCCAATTAGAACCATATCTCAAAGCACTTGATAGAACAAAAGGATTAATGCCTGAATTTGTAAATCCAAAATATGCAGATGAGACTAAAACTTCATTTAAAAGCCCAACTAGATTAGAATGCTTAATGCAAGATTTCCCAAAATTATTAATAAATAATGAAAAAGTAGGTTTTAGTTCATATGAAAAATGGTTCTGTTTCACAACATGTAAAAATAATTTAAAAGATGGTTGTGCTAAATTAGCAAAAGGAATTTCAGCAGAAACAGCATTTTCAGAAGAACAAGATATTTACAATTGGAATGTTCATGTTTTAAAAGATATTTTAGGTAAATTAACAATTGACAATACTGAACCAGAATGTGATTTAGAAATTGAAGGAACTCATGTTAAATTCGGACCTAAAATTATTATTTATCCTTCATTTGCTTCAACAGTTTCTGAACTTAAAGATAAAGTCAAAGCTAATATTAAAGTTACAAATAATTCTACTTTAATTTTGAAAAATGATATTGAAATTACTAAAGATGTTGATGTTGATGGTATTGCTGTTATTGAAGATGAAACTCAAGATTTTAGAATTCATAATAAAGAAAGACATCATTTTGCTGTGCTTAAACCAGGTGAAGGTAAAAATTATGAACAAATTAGAGGATATACTGTTCATAAACATAACTAAAGGCTATTTAGGTAATTTAAAAATTATAAAAGAATTTTGAGTGTTTTTATTTAATTTTTTTATTTTTGGTTTTTTTTTAATTTTAATTTTAATTTTTATTTTTAATTTAATTTAATTTTTTATTGGGATTATTTTGACATTAGTAAATTAAGCTTTATCAAGATAAAATTTTGTTATTATTTTATCGAATGATAGCATATTAGTTATTTTTAATTTGGGATATTTTTATTCATTAAAATAAATATTTCATCTGCTAATGAACTTTTTATATTATTTTTTTGGTTATTATATTTATTTTTATACTGGTTTATTTTCATTATTTTTTTTTTGTAGAAAAGGTTTGAATTGATTATTTTATATTCTATTTTCACTTAATCAATAATTAACATTTTATAATATATCAAAATTTTTTATAATTTCATTATAAATAATAAATTAAAAAATTTATTTTTTAAATTTTCAAAAAATAATTAAAAACTTGAATATTTATTATTCATTCACTTAACTAATTATAACAAAACAATTTAAATATATTCTAATTAATAAATTTGTAAAATAAATTTATGAAAGATATGATTTGTAAACAATTCTTTATTTCAATATTAATTTATACACATTTTTTGTATTTTTATTGATTAAAATGTTTCTTTTATTAATCTATAATAATATTTTTAATCCTAAATTCTTTTATGAAAATCATTTATTTCTATAATTAATTTCTATGAAGATTAAATTTCTTGTCTTAATATAATAATTATATTATTTATCTTATTTATAATGAGAAAATATTATTTTCTAAACAATTAACAATATATCTTTAATTTTAATTATTAATTCATTTATCCATCTTTTCAAATTATTTAAACAACAATAAAAAATATGAAATTATTATTTAAAGTTTTTAGAAAAATAATTTTATTTTTTATCAATTAAATATCTAAAAAAATAAAAAAATTAGATTATTTTTATATATTAAATTTAAAATATTTTTGAAAATTAAAAATTTGAACTCATTATAATAATTATATAAAAAAAAATCATAAATCCATTTAACTTTAAAATATCAATAATTAACATTAAAAATTTTTTTCTTTCTTCCAATAAAAGTATTTTTAAAAACCTTTTTTTTATTTCCTTTACTTAAAATAAAATATTCACACATATTTTTAGCAACATAATCATATAAAGAAGCAATGTTTTGACCATCTTTCATTAAAATCTTTTCAAAATCTTTTTTATATAAATCACTATTTATATAAACCATATAAACATGTTCAAAACTTGAATTATATGTTTCATTGAATAAATCAAATTTTCCTTTTCTAATTAAATTTTTATTTATAATTTCCTCATATGATGGAAGTAATTTATATTCATAATATATATTACCTATTGATTCATTTAAATATTTTTTATTAAAATCAATTTTAATATTAGTTATAAAATTTTGAGGTAATCTACCAATTAAAAGATTTAAACTTAATTTTAATACTTCATGAATTGCTTTTAAACATTTTGATTTTGCTTTTTTTAATAAACTATCAATATGTGTTTTTCTTGAATCTTCTATTCCTAATTTTATTCTTAAATTATTAAAATTTATATGAAATGAATGAGAAAAAGATCTTGTATTTTGTATTTTTAAATAAGGTAGATTTTGATTTTCTTTAAATAAGTCATATAAAACCTTATTTGAATTTTGATTTTTATTATATTCATTTACTTCATTTAAATTTGATGGATTTAAAACTATATTTTTTAAAAGAGATGAACTATTATTAGAGCTAATTGTAGTTTCATTTATGAATTTTTTATCATTTTTTTCTTTATTTTCATTATTTGAAGTATTAAAATTATTTGATGAAAAGGGTAATTTTTCTATAATAGAAGAATTCATTTTACCTATTAAATTTTTATTTTAAGAGATTATATTTCGAATATTTTATTTTTTATAATATTAAAATGAAATAATAATTAATTTTCAATATTTAAATTAATTTCCCTTAATATTTAATCCTTTTAATTATTAATATATTATTAATATCTCAATTTTTTAGCTGATGTGAATAAATAAAAATTTTAAAAATTTTTAATTGAATAGAATTAAAAAATAGTCTTAAAAATTATTTATTTTTAGGTTTTTTTTCTATTTAAAATAAATTATGTTTACATTTTTATTATATTTTTAATATATATTATAAATTATAATTGAGCATTGAATAAATTTATCTTCCATTCTTGTAAATTAAAAAAATTAATTCATAATTTAAAAACAATTAAAAAAAATAAATCAATATATATAATTGTAAAATAAACAGTAAAATAATTATAATAATAATTATAACCATACATATAATTTTAAGATTAAGAAATTTCTTACAACATTTTTTAATATTAAATTGTTGGATAATATTTTTAATTTCTTTTTTTTTATTATATTTATTAATCAAATGTAAATAATTTTTTTCATTATTTTCTTTATCTTTATTTAACATATTATTTTGACTTATATCATTTTTATTACTAGAAATATTAATAGCATGCTCTTCATTTTTTTTTTTATTTTTAATATTTAAATTTAATGTTTGATTAATATTAATATTATTTGCTTGAATATTTTTAATTGTAAGAGAATTATTATTACTATTTGCTCTAGGAGCTTCATTTTCCTTTAAATTTGCATTTAAATTATTAGAAATTTCAACATTAATAACAGAGTCTAAATTAATTGATTTTTCTACTATTGTAGATTTATGACTTTCATTATTTGAAAAAAAAGAACTTTTCATATCACCTATAGATATTTGTTCAAGCTTAATTTTCATTAATATACTTTGATTAATATTATTGTTTTTATTATTATTTTCTCTTTCATAATTTAAATTATCATCTGTTGCACTAGTCCCAAATTTTGAATTAATTCTATCATATATTCCATTTATATCATCTTCTATTTTTTTTTGTTTATTATAATTTATTAATTTTTTCTCTATTTGTTTTAATGGAAATTTTGGAACATCATTCATTTCTTTTATTATAATAATAAAATGGTAAATATTAATGAATGAAAATAAAAATGCAAACTAAAAAAAGAATAAATAATTTATAAAATAAATTTATTTATAAATTCAAAATAATAATAATTATACTTAATCAATAAAAAAAATAATGTTAATATTAAAAAATTATAAACTTTAATTATTTCTTTTTAAATCAAAAAATTTAAAATATATTTAGAAATTATAAAATATATTTATTATCATCATCATTATATCTAATAGTCATTAATTCAGAATGTATATATTTTTCACATTGTTTCATTTCTCTTTGGGTTAAATATTTTTTAAAATTAATTTCATCTGATAAATTTCTACGATGATAAGTTTTTTTTTCTTTACAATCACTATAATTTCTTAAAATTGAATTTTGACCATAATAACTAAATCTACTTAATTTATTTTTTTCATTATTCTCTCTTAATGTTCTTGAATTTTCCATTCTTTGATAAAAACTTCTATTATATTCATCATAATTATTTTTTTTTATTTTCTCAAAATTAATACATTTATGTATTTCAGGAATGAAATTGAATTTTTCTGCACTTTGAACTAATTTCCTTACTCTATTTTTCAATTGAAATGTTTCTTTTTTTTTATGAAATAATTTAAACCTTTCTAAAAGAGGATATTTTGAATATTCATCAATATGATATTTTACTAAAGAATTATTTTTTAATTTAGTTATATTTGGAGTAAAAGTACATTCTTTTAAATCTTTTTGAACTTTTTTATCATTTGTTGATAAAAACATTTTATGATTATTTTTATAATTCCTTGTTAATGCATCAATATATAAGTTTTGAAAAATATTTGTCATTGATTTTTTTTTTTTATGGAAAACTTTAATATTAACAGAATTAGAATAATTTGTAGAATTTTTATACTTTAAAGAAATAGTTGATGTATTTATTGTTGAATTTTGTGTTTTATTTATACATTTAGTATTATTTAAATTGCTCAGACTTTTTAACTGTTTATCAAATGATATATCATTATCACAATCATCCCAGAAATTATCTTGGATTAAAGCCATGAAAAAAATAATTAATTTTGTTTTTAATTATATATTAAATTTCATTAAGGTTTTTTTTAAAATAAAAATAACTCAAATCTTAATAATTATATATTATAAAAATAAAATAATATAATATAATTTTATATTATAATTCACCTATATTCAATTAAAATAAATGATAAATAATTTTTTATCTAAAATGTATAAGCTTTCCAATTAAAAATTCATAGTTTCAAATTAAAAAATTATTAATTATATTTAATTAATAATTCCTAAATTATAAATTATTTTAAATTAAAATTTTTTCATTTAATCTATAAATAATTTTTAATTTATAAATTGATAAATTATAGATAAAAAAATTATTAATTTATTATATTTAAATATAGGAAAATTTTAAGATATAAAAATAATAAAAATAATGTTTTTAATATTAAATAATAATCTATTTTTTATTTTCTATCAAAAAAATTGTTTTTACAGGGTATTAATAAGTATAATAGTATATTTTTAGAATTTGGGGAGTATAATGGGATTTTATTAAATCCCTTAAATTTTTTTTGTTTATTATTTATTTAAAAATGAATTATAGTTTATTAACTGAATTAATTTATCTATCCATGAATATAATTTATTTAAAAATATACAATATATTATTTATAAAGGACTGTTATCCTAATTATAACAAAAATGATTTTTATATTCAATTTGATTTAGGTGAACAACTAAATTTAACAAATTTTATTCAATATAATATTTTTGAATTATCAATTGATTCAAAAAACGGGAAAATAATTAATTTTACATGTAATTTATATGGCCCAACTTTTTCCAAGGATTCAAAAATTAAATGTTTTTTAAAAGATGAAATACCTTCAACTACTGAATTAATATTTAATTTAAAAAGAGAAAATTATCAAAAAAGTTTTATAGTTGAAATAAATGAGAATATGCAGTTATTTTCAATTAAAAAAACTAATATATTATTCTATCCAAAAATTATAAATAATTGTGATTCTATAAAAAAATTTGCAGTTTGCTATGTGACAAATAATAAAAAATACAAAAATATATTATTTAAAATATATAATAAATTAATTTCTTATTTAAATAAGACAAAATATGATGTTTACATTATATTATCAATTGAAACAAATAATAACACTATTAATAAAAAATGGGAAAATATTTCAAATAATGTAATAACATATAGATATTATAAAATAAAATCATTATTTCATTACAATTATATATTTGATGAAAATAATCCATATGAATATGTTGGAAATTGTCAATTACCCATTGTATATTTTTCAAAAATACATCCAGAGTATCTTGGTTATTTATTTTATGAAGATGATGTTTATATAAATTTTAAAGAAAATTTATTTAATATAATTAATTTTGAGGATTTTGATGTTATATTACAAAATAAAAGAAAAGAAGAAGATGATTGGTATTGGGCAAGAAATGAATTACATTCTGATTTTGGTAATTTAACTATTAATCAATCTGGATTATATAATATTTATTATATTAGCAAAAAAACATTAAATGAATTTTATAATTGGTTTATAAAAAACAATTATTATGGTCATCATGAATTATTATATAATATTTTTTTTAATGCATATCAAAATAAATATAATATTGAATATTTTTCCAATTATATTAAAGAATATACAGATTGGCGCAATTCTAAAAATTTGTTAAAGGAAGTATTTTTAAATAAAAGTAAATATCTAATATTTCATCCATGTAAAAAAAAAAAATATTTTATAATATTAGAATATTTAAGTGTTATTTTTAATAAAAATTATTCTATACAAAATGATAAATAATGATTTAATAAATTAAAAAATGATATATAGTTTTTTATATTATCTTGGAATGGAATATACAATTCTATAAATTTATAAAATGGGGGTAGTGAAAATAAAAAATTTATTATTTTTTATTTTACTTTATTTATATGAATTTTTGATTTTTTAAGAATAATAATGGTCAATCATTATTGTTTAATTTTATATTTTTTTGACATTTATTTTGTATAAATTAATATAATTTAAATTTAATTTGTTAAAAAAAATAATATTTAATAATGTATAAAAGAAATTTATTATCGAGTGAATAGAGTGTAAAAATTAAATTAGGAATAATATTGTTTTTATAAAATTGATGGATATTATTGAATTCTAATTTTAGTACAACATTTTTTAAATTAATTATAATTTAGTATATTTTTAATGTAAATTAATTTTTGTTTGAAAATATATGATTTAAAGTAAAAATTTATTATTTTATTTTGATTTTAAAATTAAAACAATTAAAAATTTTTTAAACTTTATTTTTATATTTTTATATATTTCTGAATAACAAGCAAAACAAATATATCATAAACAATATATAAATTTCTTTTACAATGATTAAATTTTATATCTATAACACCTATACCAATTAATTTACAGAACAATTATTTAATAATAAATTTTGATAATGTAAAATAATATTTAATAATCCAAATTCTAGTTATTTATCTTTTTATTTCAATAATTCAAAATGAGGTAAAATTATATTTCTCCATTTTTCAATTAATTTTTTATCATTTAATTTATAAATATTATTATTGACTTCATTAATTAAAATTTTTTTATTTTCTCCAGTAGCAATTTTAAGTGCTTTTTGTATAACATAATTACCAAAATTGTTTTTCATAATATCACCAATTTTTCCACTTTGTATAATTTCATAAATATAATAACTTAATATTTTTTCACTTTTTTCAATCCATCTTTCCATTACATTTGAAGCATATTTTTCCATTGAAAGCATCACTAATTTATTTTTAAATAAATATAAAGTTTTAATTACTTCATCTTCATTCCAATTATTTATTAAAACTTGAAATACATAATTTCCATATGAATGTTTTATTAAATCCATTGAATTTTCTTTTATTATTTTTTTTATTTGTTCATGAAATTTATATTTATGAATAAATGTTATGACTTTTTTTATTATGCAAATACCATTTGAATTATATGATAAATCTAAAAAATTATTTAAAATAAAATCATAGATAAATAAAATTAAATCTTCTTCAAAACTTGAAATTATTTTTTCTAAAACATGACAACCATAAGGATCATATGCTAATTTAGTAATATAATTTTTTATAGAATTTATTATTAAATTTTTCTCTGTTTTACTCCCTATATATTCAATTATTCCTTGAATAGGATATGTACCAATATTATTACAACATAATTCAATTAAATTATCTTTTATTGAATTTAAATATTCATTTCTGTCTTTTTGATTTAGATAAGTAAAAAATTTTCTACAAAAATAATTTGCATATGGATCTATAATTAAATCTTTTAAATTAGGTAAAATTTCCATTAATATTTGATGTAATATATCACTATGAGTATTTTTTAAATAATTTTGAAAAATTCTACTTCCTTTATGACTTTTTATTACATTTATAAAATTACCTTGTAATTTACTGTAAATTAAATAATCTATTTTATTTGTTTTAGTTATAATTTTTTTTACTTCAAATAATATCATTTCTACTTTCACATTAATATCTTTTGGCAATGTTACAGAACCAAATTTTTTTCCATTATTTTGATTATTTATAAATTTATCAGATTTAATTTCAAATGTTTTTTTTCTATTTACTGTTCTTAAATCATTATTATTATTATTTAAAATTTCAGTACTATTAAAAGATATATTATTTTGATTATCAATATGTGAATTAAAATAATTTGGAAACATAAATTGTGGATTTTTAGGGAAATATTTACCATTGAAACTAAATGGTTTATGTAAAATTTGAGTTTGAAAAAAATTTAATTTTTCTAAATTATTACTTTGTGAATTCTGATTACTTAATGTTAAACACTTTCTAGGATATTTACGAACAAAATTTGTATTTCCATTATTATCACTATTATTTAAATTTTTATTATTATGAAAAAAATTTATATTAAAATCAATATTGTTATTTACTCTCATTTGATTAAAATTTGTATTTGATGAATTATTATCTTGTGTATCCTCTTCATCACTAAATTTAAAATTATCTTCATTTTCATCTTCTTTCAAATCATCGTCCATTACATTATTTAACATTGATTTAATTTGTACTTCTAAACTTGACTTTGAATCACTTTTATTCATTTTTTATAAAAATCTTTAAATTGTATTTTAATTAATTTTTCAAATTTTTTTTTAATTGTTTTTATAAAATTAAATTTTAAAAATGTCAATAAATAATGAAATTAAATTCGAAAATATTTTGGGTGATTTAGATAAGAATATTTTAAAATATAAATCTCAAATACCAATTTTGGATAATACTAAAACTATTAAAATTGAAAAAACAGATAAATTAGATATTGAAGGAGAAAAAACTTTTTATGATTTATTATCAAAATATCAATTAGATAATTCAAATCTTCAATATGAAAATTTTTATTTAAAAAAGCAAAATAAATTTTTGGAAGAAGAAATTAAAAAAATAAATGAAAAAAATTTAGAATTAAAAAAAGAAATTGAAAAATTTAATCTCAAATTAGATAAATTCGATAAATTAAAAGATGATAATTTAAAAGATTTAAATGATAAATATAAAAATTCGATTAATGAATATGAAAAAGAAAATTCAATATTAAAAAAGGATAAAAATACTTTTTTAGAAAAACAAACATTATTAACTCAATTTTTAAATGATAAAAAAGATATTTTATTGAATTTAGGAATTAAAATTGAACCAGAATTAAAAAATAAAATTGATATAAAAATATTTGAAAATATTTTCAATAATATAATAAATGAAAACCAAAAATTAAATATAAAAATTGAGAGATTAAAAAAAATAATAAAAGAATTTAATTCTCATTTAGAAAATGAACAAGATGAAAATACAAGTAAAATAAATGAACCATTAAAAACAGAAAATGAAAAAATAACAATAACATTTCCAGAAAAAAAAGATCAAACAGCAGAACAAACAAAAGAAAATTCTTTAATAACAGAAAGATATTCAACAATTAATAAAGTACAATATCAATCACCAACAATAATAGATGAAATTCAATTAAATAATCATCAACAATTTAATTCTTTTTCTCAATTAACTTCAAATATTATTAATAATAATTCAAGAATTAATAATCAAAATAAATATTTAAGAAATAGTTCTTATCCAGAAAGAAAATTGTTTAATGATTATAATTCATTTAGAAAAAATGTGAAATTAAATTTGAATAAAAAAGATAGATTAAAAAAAAATATTTTTAATTTAAAAAGTAATCCTTTATATGGTTTAAAAACTAAAATTGAATTACTTGAAAATATGCTTAAAGATACTAATTATTCTCAAAATGAAAATTATATTGAATCAAAATCTAATAGTCATTCAAGAAATTATTATCCTGAAATTATTTAAAATAAAAAAAAAAATAAAATTATTTAAATAATTTATTTTATTTATTTATTTTTTAAAATATTTAATAATTAAAATCATATTATATCAATTTTCAAGTTTTTATGAATAAATCAATATAAAATCCTATTAAAACTTTTAAGATTTTACATATCACAAAAACATAAAAACTTAAAAAAACAAATTATAAAAAACCAAATCAAAACTAAAAAAATTTTCACAAAGCCAGTTATAATAAATATAATCATTTATCGTTTTTGATTATTTTAAAAAAAATCATTATAAAACAAATTTTTTAAAAAATAATCAAAATAAAACAATAAATGAATCATTTACCCTCAGCAAGAAGTTTTAATACCACTTCCCATATCTTTCGTTGTATCTAAAATAGTCATTTCCTCAGCAATAGTAGGATGAATTCCAACAGTAAAATCAAGCATATCTTTAGTCAACCCACATTTCATAGCAACAGCAACACCTTGTGTAATTTCCCCGGCATTAGGAGAAAAAATATGAAACCCAACAACTTTATCATATTCATAAGTATTAACAATAACTTTCATATAACAAGTCATATCATTTTCATTATCAATACTCCATTCAACAGGAGTAAATTCACTATGATAAACTTTAATATTATCTTTACCATAATATTCATTTGCTTTTTCTTCACTCATACCACATGAACCATATTCAATACTTGCATATATTGTTGTTGGTATGTTATCATAATCTACTATTTCACGATCATCATTAAAAAGTCTTCTTGCTAATAGTTTACCTGCCATTATTACTGGTGGTGCTAATTCAGGACGATTTTCTGCACAGTCACCTATTGAATATATGTTTTTTATTGAAGTTTGTTCATATTTGTCTACTATTATTTTACCTGATTTTGATAGTTTAATACCAACATTCTCTAAATTTAATTTTGATGTGTTTGCTTTACGACCAACTGCTAATAATACTGTGTCAAATTCTTCTGTTAATGTTTCTTTTTTTTCATTTTGGTATTCTACTATTATTTTGCCATTTTCATTTTTTGAAAATTTCTTTGGGGAACATTTATTAAGAAATTTAATACCATCATGTATTAAAACATTTTCAACTCTCTCTGCCATATCTCTATCAAAATTTCTTAATAACATAGAACGAACCATGATTGTAGTATCATAACCTAAAGAAGCTAAAATCCCAGAACATTCAATTGCAATATATGAAGCTCCAATAACAAGTGTTTTCCCTGGTGATTTTTTTAATGAAAATAAATCATCACTAGTTATACAATATTCCTTAGCACCTGGAATATCAGGATAATAAGGTCTTCCTCCAGTACAAATTAGTATTTTATCAGAAGTAATTTTTTCAATATTTCCTTTTTTATCAATTAACTCAATAGTATGTGAATCAATTAATTTTGCTAATTTATTATGATAAGTGATTTTCTGATCTTTAAATTGTTTTCTATAGCCAAAATTAAGTGATTTAATATGTGATTGAACATTTTCTACTAAAGTTTCCCAATTATGTTCTTTTTTAAATTCAGTTGTATTTCCTATAAATTTATAATATTTTGTTTTATCATATAATAAAGCAGCGAAATGCATCATTTTTTTTGGAATGCAACCTACATTTACACATGTACCTCCAAGACCCCATGTTGTACCTTGTGGTGATGGAGTCACAAAATCAGCAATTCCTACTTTTATATTGTATTTTGATGCCTCTTTTGCTGCTGCTGTTCCACCTGGACCACCACCAATTACGAAAAAATTGTAATCGTAAGTTGATTGAGATGTACCCATTTTTATTATTTTTTTATTTTATTTTTTTAAAGGGATATAATGATTTTTTAATTTATTATTTTTGGGGATTTTTTATTTAAAGAGTTTATTTTTATTTAATGTTTTCTTTTTTTTTCAATTATTGTATATATGAAAAAAAATTAGGAATCAGCTTTTTTTTCTGGTTCTGTTGGTGCATCTGTTATTTTACATATTTGTTTTGTAATTAAGTAAAATTCATTTTGTTGTACAATAATTAATTCTTCACCACTTTTTAAACGCATTCTTATAGTTAGATTTTTATTAACACCTGGTTCATTTATTTTCTTTAAATCATCTAAAGTTCTTTTAGAATATAAAATTAAATCAAATAAAAGTCCTGTAATTTTAACTACAAAAGCATTATCTTCAATATTTGATTTAAAAGGAATTCCTTCAGAAGAAACCAAAATATAAAATTCCATCGAAGTATTTTTCTCTTCAAAAGCTTTTAAAAGTTTATCAAGTTCACTTTGTGCCATTTAAGTTATTTATTATTATTTAATTAATATATACATATTAATAACTAATTCAAATTAAATCATAAATAAATATTATTCATTATAATTAAATATAATCTTCAAAAAAAATAAACAGCAAAAAAAAAATATTTAAAAACAATTTAATTTTATTTAGATATCAAAGTAACACACATCCCATAAAAAAAAATTTTATAAAATGACAACAAAAGTAAAAGAAGATCCAAAAACAAAAGCTCCAAACGACATTCGTATAGGAATGAACACAAGAGTACGTAATGTTATACTTTATTCAACATCAATAATGAAAGAAAAAAAGCTTCGTGAATTAAGATTTTCTGCAGTGGGTGGATCAATAGGTCATTTATTAGACACAGTAGAAGTTCTCAAAATTTTAATTCCAGATTTATATCAACAAAACAAAATAACAAGCGTAGCATATCAAACCCTTGATTCAAATAACACAGTATTAAATCAAAGACTTTACCCTAAAATGGAAGTCATTTTATCACTAGATGAATTTAAAACAAAAAATGAAGGAACACAAGATAAATTATCAGAAGAAGAAAGAAAAAAAATTGAGAAAATTATGAATGATAGAAGAGTTGAAAGAGGAAATGAAAGAAGAGGTTTTAGAGGGAGAAGAGGATTCAGAGGAAGAAGAGGATTTAGAGGTAGAGGATTTAGAGGTAATAGAGGATTTAGAGGTAATAGAGGTTTTAGAGGTAATAGAGGTTTTAGAGGTAGAGGATTTAGAGGTAATAGGAATGTTGGAGGAAATAGACGTGTGGTTAGGAGAGGAAATTTTCAAAGAGGATTAAGAAGAGGACCTAGGAGAGGTAGTGGTAATAAGTAAATTTTATTCAGGTTTTTTTTTGTTTTTAATTTTTTCTTTTTTTTTTTTTTTTTTTTTTTTTTGGTTTTTTTAATTTTTTTTTTTTTTTTTTTTTTTTTTTTTTTTTTTTTTTTTTTTTTTTTTTTTTTTTTTTTTTTTTATTT
>Ga0256407_10008806_pt1 | contig 14665 bp, 5 predicted proteins | sample RumenRJG_04DNA_FD_193489 | JGI IMG/M metagenome (GOLD analysis project Ga0256407, IMG submission 193489) | Bovine rumen microbial communities from Lethbridge, Alberta, Canada - RJG_04 | ecosystem: Host-associated > Mammals > Digestive system > Stomach > Rumen | place: Canada: Alberta | collected... | reverse complement strand
TTTTTCTTTTCTATTTTTTTTTCTTTTTCTTTTTCTTTTTTTTTTTTTTCATCATTTTCTACTTTTTTTTCTTCTTCTTTTTCTTTACTATCTTTACTTTTGTTATTTATTTTTTTTTCAGAAGGGAAAATTATTTTTAAATGAGTAAAATATTGTTCATTTAATTCATTAAAAAAATCTTGTATTGAAATAAAAGTATCTTTACATAAATAAATTTGAAAATTTTGAATATTAATTGTATAACGTTCTTTAATTTGATTTATTGAAATATTATCATTAAATAAAATTTCTGTATAACCAACTCTTTTTAAATATGAATTTTCATTTTCAATATATGAAATTGCATTTGTAATATTATAATTATTTTCATTTTCTTCTTTATATGTAAAATCTTTTAAAAAATATAAAAATAAATTATTCATTTCTATTGAATTTTCTGATTCATTTTTTTTTCCTATTATTGAATTAATAACAATTATCATTCTCATCCATTTATCATTAGTAACATCTTCATTTTGATAAAATATATCATGATAAATTTTCATTAAAGAAAATGTTATTTCTAAATCAATTTTTCTATCTTCATTAATTGGGATCAATATGATATCTTCTTGATTTTTATTTTCATTATTTGACAAATCTAACATTAAATTCTTTAATGTTAAATTAATGTTTTTAAAATCATTATATATTGAATATATAAAAATATTTGATATATTAAATGATATATTTAATGACATATTTTTCATTGGGACTTGATGTGTTAATAAAAATTTTTGATAAATTGAATAATAAGAGTTTATATTTTCATTTAATATATTATTTATCTTTAAATTTTCTTCATTTTCCTCTTCTTGTATTATATCTAAATTATCTTCTTTTGGAAACATTTGAAATATTATATCAATATTAATTAATGGAATTTTTAAAAATTCTTCTGTTGGTAATTTTGATAATAATAAATAATATTTATCTTTTGAATTATTTTTTTTTATAAAAAATTTCATATCATCCATTGATATATTTACTTTATTATCAGGATTTTCACTTTCCATTAAAAGTGAAATATTTGTATTTAAAAATTCAATTTTAAATATATTTCCATCATTTTCATCAATAGTATTATTATTATTAAACATTATTATTAAATCATTAATATTTGCTTTTACATAAATTTTACTTGAATTATTTTGAGGATCCATTTGCTTATTACTATAAAAATTAATTCCATACATTTCAAACAAATTTAATAATTTATTAACATAAATATCATTAATAAAAGTATTAACAATTTGAATCATTGAAAAACTAAAAAGAAAAGTATTAGAAAATTCTAAAAGTTCATAAATTATACTATATTCAATATGAAAAGTAGCTACATAAGGGAAATTAATACAAATATCATGATCATTATTATTTAATTTATAAGAAATTAAATCATTTTCATTTGAAATTACTGAATAGGATAAAACTTGATAATTATTATAAAACATATTTAATTCTTTATACAACATTTTTACTTCTAATTGAGGAGAAGATAAAGAAATATCAATTTCACTTAATTGAATATTAACAAATTCTTTACTTATTATTGAATCTAAATCAATAATATTATTTGTTTTTTTTTTTAATCCTTCTGAATAATATGGAATAATATTTTTTAAATGATAAATATAATAATATTCATTCATATCATCTCTTGTTTTATCTTTGACAAAATTATATATTTTCATTGAAAACTTATCAATGATAATTTTATAAATTGTATTTTTTTCATTTATCTTATTTTCTTCTTTCTCTTTTAATAATGGTTTTGATTTAAATGAATTAAAAAATATACTTGAAGAATCCATTTCAACATTATTATAAGAATGAGGAAATTTATCATTTTGAAAAGATAATTTAATCAAAATAAATATTATAATAAAATGAAATTTAATTTGTAAATCTTTAATATAAATTTCATTTTTATTTGGATTAAGTTTTAATTTATCAATTAAAATAATATCATAAATACAATAATCAAAATCTCCTTTTTGACTAATAAATTGTTTATATTCTTCAAAAATATAATCATAATTCTCAGGTAAGCTTTTATAAATTGAATCATTTTCACTAGAAGCACTTTGATAAATTGATGAATCAGTATTTTGTTTTATATTAATATTACTTATTGCTAAATGTTTACCTCTAAAATTAATATAATGAAAATTAATTTCATTTATTAATATCATTAAATCTGATGAATAATTTATTTTTTTTATACCAAAAATTATAAAATTATCTTCATTATAACAAAAATGTTTTTCAATATTTTCAAAAGATTGAAAATTTTCTATTCCATAATCTTTATTATAAAAAGAAAATAATTTTGTTTTTGGTGATGATTGGTTTTCATATAATACAAAAATAAATCTTTCAGTATTTAAACCAATAATAAAATTTTTTATTTTTGTATCTAAAATTTCTAATGACTCTTCTTCATTATTTTCTTTTTCTTCTTTTTGTTGAATAGGTTGGGTTTTAATATTTGTTTTTGCTCTGAAAATAGAGCCAACTATTTGAAAGAAAATTCTTATATAAAATAATTGAATTGGTGATAAAATAAATTCTAATCTTTCAATATTAATTTTAATATTTAAATCATCTCGATTTTCTTTTTTTGATATAGATAATAAAATACTTGGATTATTCTTATAATTTATTGCAAATATTGTATTCTCATTCTTAAAAAATTTGAATATATCAATTTCAAAATTTTGATTTTTTGGATTTAAATTCATAAATTCTTGTTCATCTGTTATATTTAAATTTTTATCAATTTTCATACAAATATAATTCGCAATTCCATTCATTCCATTTAAAAAAAAATTATTTTTTATGTTTTGATTATTACTACATTTAAAATTTAAAAGATAAAAAGTAAAAACAGGATTATTTAAAGTAATATCATTTGCTTCATATGTCATTGTATGAATGCATATATTACTTATATAAATTTCTACATTATTTAACAAATTATTAATTATATTATTTATAAAAGAACCTTTTTTCTTTATTTCTTCCTCATTTTTTTTTTCTTTTAATATATTTTTTTCATTTTTATGATTTATATTTAGATTACTTTGTTTATATCTATTAGTAAATAAAGGCATTAAAGTAATAATTATTTTTTCAATTGATATAGAAATTTTATTATTTTCTAATATTGTAATTGATAATTTTCCAATTTTTCCATTTATTACTTTAATTGGGGAATTTAATAAGAATGTATTATTAATATTTGATGTGTTTAATAATAAGTTTGATAAAAGTAAAAATGATTTTGAAGAAATATCTTTTTCAATATTATCGATATTTACATTATTGACTATCAAAAAATCTGATAATTTTGTTTTAAAAATATAATTTAAAAATTCTCTTAAAGGAACATAATCATTTATTCCTTTTAATATACTACTAATTGCATTCATATTTTTTTATTTATTTTTTTTTTATTTAACTCATTTTCAATTAAATAATTAATTTTATAAGTGAAAATAAATTGGTAATATTTCCAAATTATAAAAATTATAATTAATTATAAAATTTTTATATTTTATTTGATATTTTAGGAATTAGATCATCTGGTGCAATATCTAAATTTTCTTTTACAAATTTTATATTTCTTAATTCCCTTAAATAAAATCTTCTTTTTTCATAATCAAAATTAGCAATATCATCTAATAAAATTAACATATTTCTTTTATAATTTATATCTCTATAATGACAAAATCTATTAAAATCTTTCATAACTAAAACTTTATTTTCAATAAAATAAAAAATAATACTTTCCCAAACATCATATAGAAATTTATTTTCTTGATGATTATAATCATAAGGAATATCAGAAATTTTTATCATAATTTTCTCAATAATAGATTCGTTTCTAATATAATGGCAATAATAATCAAGAATAATTCTAATATATTCATCAACAAAATATTTTTCTTTATTTTGATTTAAAAACTTTTTAGATGCTTCAATATAAGCTTCTAAAATTGAAATAAATTGCATTTTTTCTTTTTTATTTTTTCTTTCAATATCTTCCCAAACATAAGTATTTGGATCATTTCCATTTGAAATATACTTTTCAAATTTTAATAAGTCATTATATATTATTTCTGATGGTAATTCACTTTCTTTTGTTTTTGTTCTTTTTGGAATTTTTTTTTTATTTTTATTTGAATGTAATGGTTTCTTTATACTATTTTTACTTTCATCTGATTCATTAATATTTGATTTTGAAAATTTCTTTATTGGACTTTTTATTTCTATACTTGCAATACTATTATTATTTATTGATACATTTGTTAATGTAGTATTTATATCTTCAGGAATTATTTCATTTTTTATATTTTGAATTGGTATTTGTTTTTCTATTTCAAAAATATATGGAATCCATTTTCTTTTTGATTTTTCTAATACATTTATAACTTTTATTTTTAATATTGAATTAATTTTATTATATTTTTCATCATTTTGTATTTTTTTTAAAAAATCAATAACTTTAATAATTTCATTATTTAATATTGACATATCATCATCTCTAATTCTATCTTTTTGATAATATCTACATGCTGTTGCAAAAATATTTAACATAATAATTAAACTTTCAATATATATTTCATATACATTATGATTAATTTTATTTTCATTATTATTTTTTTCTAATTCTTCAATTATATTTCTCATACATTGTATTCCAGCTTTTTTAGTAACCATTTGAATATTAATTAATTCACCTATAAATGATATAATTCCTATAGTTTGATTTCTATCATCAATTGTATTTTTTAAATTTTTAAAATATTTTTTTGTATTATCAATTATTCTTACTCTTAAAGGAGTTTTTGCTTTATCTTTTTTATTTGATAAAGCTTTATCTAATTCTTTACATAATTTAGCATAAAGAGGTTGAAAATAAAGTTCTTTAATACCTCTTTCAAAAATAATATCAATTATTTTTTCTTGATTAGGAGGTTGATGATGTAAGAGAAGATAAATTCTTTTTTTTAATAATTGAAAATTATCAATTTCAATAATATTAAGTAATTCAATTAAATCACTTCTAATAATATCTTTATTATTATTAGAAACATATTTTTCAATAATTTCATTTTCACTTAAATCAGAAGATAAATCTAACCAATCATTATCAGATTCATTATTTTTATTTTTATTATCATCATTATTATCTATAATATTATTATTATTAATATTAATATTTTCTTGATTACTTTCTGAAATTAAATGTTCTAAATTACATCTTAAATTATTTATATTTTCATGTATTTTTGATGAAATTGGCTTATCAATTTCAATTCCATTATCAACTCTACCAAATGAAGGAAAAATATTTATATTATTTTTATCATTTTCATTATCATTATAATCATGAATTTGAATCTCATTTTCTTCTATTAAATTATTATTTAAATTATTATTTATATTATTTATATCCATCATTGATAATCTAAAATTAAATGTTCCTAAACTTCCTCTATTAAAGTTTTCACTATTATTTTCTAAATTATTTTTTTCTATTTCTACACCAAAGAAAAGTGAATGATTTGTTTCTGTTAAATCACTTTTATCTTGTATTATTTCTTTTATATTTGTTTTTGGACGTTTTATTGTTGATTCATCATCATTAATATCTAATCTAATTTCATTAACTTCACTATTTAAAGTTTCAAATCTTTTTTCATTATAATTATCTTCAAATGGAATTTTTAATTCAATTTCTTTTATAATTGAGATTTCATCTTTGAAATTTTTTTCACTTTCAATTGAATGATTCATATCAATATTTTCAATATCATTAATTTCATAATTTTCATATATTTTCATTCTATCAAAATGTTTCAAAACATCAGGCCATAATAATTTAGTTTCATTTGATATTTTCCAATTTTTAAATGATTCAACATCTTCTAAAGAAAGTATTTTAATATCTTTTTTATCATAATGTAAATCATCTTCATTAGAAATAAAATAAAAATTATTTAAAGTAATAGCTTTACCTCCTTTACTAATATAAGAAATAGAAGAAGTATAACTTTCATTAAGTGAATTATTATTAAAAGCATATGAAGAAGTACTAATATTATTTAAACCAATATTACTATAATAACTAACATTATTACTATAAATATTATTTCTAATTCCAACAGTTTTATTTCTTTTATTATCAGAAAAATTTGTATAATGAAAAAAATTATTATGTCTTTGAGAAAAGGGCCTTTCATAATCACTATCAAAATATGAATTATTATCAAAATGAGAATTTGTTCTAAAAGAATTAAAATAACTATGATTTAAATTTTGACTTATTGATGGTCCGTAAATTGCAGAAAGATTTACTTCTGAAACATTTCTACAATGTACTAATGGTTCTTCTTTTTTATTATTAAAATTTCTTATTAAATTACATTCTTGAGTCAATTCAGTTAAATTTACTTTTTTATCTTCGAAATCTTTTTTTGGGAATATATAATCAAAGTTTATTATGTTAAAATGTATTTTTTTTGATTCTTCAATTCTAGAAAGATCTTCTATTTTCTTTTTTTCTTTTTCTTCATTAAATGAGGAAATTTCTTTTTTTCTTTTTTTAATTTCATCTAAAAAATTATTTGGGTCTATTTTTTTTATATTTGGATATGTTGGATTAGAATTAAGTAAAATAAATTTTTTTGGATGTCGATTTATTTTATTTTCTTTAATAATTGTTTTATGATTATTCATTAATTTTTCATTTTTTTCATTTTTATTTTGTATATAACCATTTGGAATTTTTTTTAATATAGTTTCTTTACTTTTTAAATGCATTTGTGTTTTTAAAAAACGTTTTTTCCCTTTTTCCATTTTAATTCTTATTAACGAATTAATAAAATCAAAAAAAATACATATATTAATTTCTCAAAAAAAAAAAATAAAATAAAGAATAAAATTAAAATATAAAAAAAATAATAAAAATATAGCCATATATTTATTAATTAAATAAAAAATGGGTGTTTGTTGTCTTCGTCCTGTATCCCAGGGAACTGACATAGAAACAAGTCCGAAAATATCAAACGACTTTAGTAACAATAAAAATTTTAACTAAAATTATTTTTAAAAAAAAAATAAAAAATAGCTGAACAAATCCGTGAAGATCCAAAATTACTAAATAGTTTAGTCAGAATCCAATCACGTATCCGTGGAATAGAAGTTCGTAATTCCATACGTAAAAAACAAAAGAAAAAACAACAATTCCAAAGTTACAATTCTTCCTTTACAAAAGAAAATCAAATAGAAAATGAATCAAACTTTGCATCAATGCAAGTAGATGACAACGGAACAACAAATAACAGTCCTCACTTAAGAGGAGGAATACATTTAAATCAATTATCAGATAATAAAAATAATCAAGATAATAATTTAATAGAAAACCAAAATAAAGAAATTTCAAATAAAATACCAAAAGAAGAATTACAAGAATTACTAAATAAATACCCTCCTTTAAATGATGGAATAAATGTATCAATTCGTCCAATTGTCGAATATGAAAATGGTTCTGTTTTTTATGGTGAATGGGATCCTTCAACAAATAAAAGACATGGAAGAGGAATACAAGTTTGGCCAGGTGGAAATAAATATAGTGGTTTATGGAAAAATGATAAAGCAAATATTAAAGGTAAATTAGAACATAATGATGGTGATTATTATGAAGGTGAATGGAAAGATGATAAAGCTGAAGGAATTGGTGTTTATTGTCATGTTGATGGTGCTAAATATGATGGTGGATGGAAAAGTGATAAACAACATGGTTATGGTGTTGAAATTTGGCCTGATGGAAGTAAATATGAAGGTAATTATGAAAATGGGTATAAAAGTGGGAAAGGGATTTTTACTTGGGGTGATGGAAGTGTTTATGAAGGGAATTTTGAGAATAATAATATTAATGGGAAAGGTACTTATTTATGGAAAGATAAAAGAAGATTTGATGGTGATTGGGTTGATAATAAAATGGAAGGGAAAGGTACTTTTAAATGGCCTGATGGGAGAATTTATAATGGAGAATATAAAAATGATAAGAAAGAAGGTTATGGGGAATTTTCATGGAATGATGGAAGGATATATAAAGGTTATTGGAAGGATGGGAAACAAAATGGGAAAGGAAAATTTTATAATCCTAAATATAATGAATGGAAAGAAGGGATTTGGCAAAATGGTAAAAGGATTAAATGGATTGAAAATGGAGATAAAAGTTTTGGGAAACTTATAGAATGAAAATTAATATTTTTTATTTTTTTTTCATTTAATATTTTATTTTTTTAGGCAATATGTTATATCATTTCAATTTTTCTTTTACAATTAATTGTATTATATATATTATAAAATGATATAATGTAAAAGATATATTATTTAATTTTTTTAATTTTCAATTGAACTTCCTCTTTTAAATGGTTTATATATATTTCCATTTTTTGCAGATGAATCATACATTGAGCTAAATATTCCATTATATCTTCTAAAAATATTATTATTCTCATCTAATAATTTTGAATAATCTTCTCTGAATTTTGGATAAAATGGCATTAACTGTTCACTATAATCTGCAATACCTTTTCTTTTTTTATTTTTTATCATTTCAGGTAAATGCACTTTTTCATAATTTTCTTTTGGAATATTTGTTATTATATTATAATCAACATTACTTTTATTTGTATTACTAAAATTATCATAAATTCGAGGAATCCATTCTTTAGAATTTGAAAGCCCATAGAATTTTTTTTTCATATCTAAAAATGGAAATTTTTCATTTTTGTAATTTTTATCATTTTCTATATTATAATTACTATTAAAAATATTATCAGTTGAATGAACATTATTTTCTTTTGATAATTTATTACTGAATTTATAAACTGTAAATTGTTGTTGTTTTGGTATCAAATATGGTTTATTACATTTACAAGAATAACCTAAACTCCATTTTAAAGGATAGTCAGGAATATATTTTTTTTCTTCAATTATAAAATTAGATTTTTTATATGGTTGAGTGATTTCTCTTTCATAAAACCGAACATAAACTGCATCTGGATTAATACCTGAATTTGTCATTATTTCTTTTCCAAAACGATGAAAATTTTTAACTGGTTTATATACTCCAAATAATTTTTGTTTTTTATTTAATATTGGTTCTAAATTACTTTTACTTCTTATCATTAATTTATGATGTATATTTCTTTTTTTTGGTGATAAATTCTTGAATAATTCAGATTTTGTAGTCATTAATTTTTTAAATTAAGAATTAATAATAAAGTTAAATAATTATAAAAATAAAAATAAATCAAAATATATATTTCAATCATATAAAAATTTATTTATTCTATATATCTATATCTTGGATGATCTGTATCCATAAAACTATCTTCATATATATTTCCCATATTTTTAAGATACTCAGAAACATACTTTCTCACAATACCTATTGGATTTTTATTTTTTATTTTATACCATTTCATTACATGTTTAAATTGACTTCCACCATTAAATAAAAAATCATTAACACAAACAACATAAGTTTTAAAAGGTTCAATATTCATTTCATAAACACCATCAAATACTTTAGCATCAACTAATATATTATTCTCATCACTTTTCCTATAAACTTGGATTAAACCAGAAGAAGGATAAATAATTCTTCTATTAATTGTTTTTAAAGTTCTTATAATTTCTTCACCACTCATTTCAAAAGTAACAAATTCATTATCAAAAGGAAACATTAAATGAAGATCAAGTTCACTTATTGTACCAGGATACCATGAAGTTCTATAACCACCAAGATTAAAAAAAGCAAAATCAGCTCCTGATACTTTTCTTCCTATATCAACAACCATATTAGTTAAATGTGTTTCTTTATCATTACTTGTATTTAAAAAAACATGATTTTCTACTATTTTATTGTCCATTAATGTATTAACTTTTTCTCTTTCATTATCTAATTTTTCTTTTAAATCTTGATTTAATTTAAGATCCTTTCCATGAAATTTTATTTTTTTTAGTTTACCTTGACTTGTATCATTTAATAAAACGAATTCACATCTTTTTGAATTTTCAAATACAAGTTCACATGAAGGTAAAGGACCTTCAATTTGAATTTTATCTTTATCAAGAACAAAATTTTCATTTTTTTTAAATGGTAAATAAATAATATTTGAATATTGAAATCCAGTACTTTGAATAACAGGAATACCATTAATCCAATGATGTTCTAAATCATGTGTATGACCTGAAACAATTGCATCGATTAAGTCTTTATTTAATTTATTTAATAAAGTATTTAATTCTTGACCTTCATCACATTCTTCTTGATTTGTACTTTTATTATACATATTTAAATTTAATTTTGTTATTTCTTTTCCTTTATTACATATTGAACCTAAATGAGTCAATAAAATAATAGCATTAACATTTTCTTCATTTCTTAATCTTTTTGCTTCTTCTTCTATAATTTTTAAAGGATCATGAAATTCTAAACTTGAAACATTACCTCCTGTAGTTATTGGTGTACTTATAGTTGCTAATCCAATAATTCCTATTTTAATACCTTCATATGGATGTAAAACTAAACTTTTTTTTACTTGTTTCCATTCACCTTCTTCATAAATATATTTATTTGTATCTTTATTATAAATATTTGCTGCTAAATATGGGAAACTTGATTCTTTTATAAATTTTTTTAAATAATCAATTCCAAAATCAAATTCATGATTTCCTATTGCCATAGCATCAACTTGACATGTATTATAAAAGTCATGCATAATTGTACCATTTGTATCTGTAAATTCATATCCCCCTTGAAATTGGTCTCCAGCATCTAACCATATTACACGTTTTTTTCCCCAATCTTCTCTTAATATTTCTAAATATGAAAATATATATTCTGCTCCTCCACTATAATAATATTCTGGATTATTTATAGTATTTGGTTTATTAAATCTAATTGGGAATATTTTCCCATGAAGATCGTTTGTTCCTAATATAGGGATATAAATATAATTATCATCATCTTTTGGATATTGATAATGACTTGAAATATCTATTGAATCATCATCATTTATTTCTCTAGCTATAAATATTAATAATAATATGGAAATAATGTATAATTTAAATTTTTTTCCCATTATTATTTTGTTTAATTATTTAATATTTTATTTTTTAATTTGTAATATATATATAAATATATATTAATAATATTTATAAATGAAAAAAGTATTTAATATTATAAATAAGAACACCTATTTTTTTAATAAATATTAAAAATTATAAACTGATATTTAAATAAAGCTATCAATATTTATTTTTTCTTATCATAATGTAATTTCATCCATTCAAATTCAAAATTCATAGGAGATCTAGAATAAGCATCACCATATTCAACTTCATCTTTTTTTGACCATTGAGTCATAAAATCTTCAGTTCCATAATAAATTATAAGTGGATCATCTCTTCCTTCATAATGAATATATAAAATATCAATCATCCTTTTAAAAAGATTCCTATCTTGATTACAAGTAAATAAAAATCTATTTTCATCATGTGAATCCAAAAACTTTGCCAAAATCAATTTACTATCTTTAAATCTATCATAATGCTCTTTAATATTTTTAATAGTATCCTCCTCTGATTGAATATAACCCCAAACATGACATTCAATAATATATTTAAAAGTAAAATCAAGAAGTCCATCTAAAACCCCTTCATACATATGGAAAATTTCATCAACATAAGGAACAATATCTAAACTATTATCCTTAACTTTAAGTAAATTTTCTCTAGGAATAGCTTTAATAGTTTCAGCAACATAATACATAGAAACAGGTGGAACTTCTCCAATAAAAGGTACAGTAGGATAATCCTTATGAATTTCAGTTGTCATTCTCTTTAAAAATTGAAGTGAAGGTCCAGGAGCATGATCAACTCTCACAGCATCAATTCCTAACTTTAAATATTTCCTAACAACTTTAATCATATAATCACCACATTCAGGAGTATCTAAATTTAATTTAGGAAGTTCACCTATTCTATAAAAAGTTAAATATGGTAAACAATATTTTTTCTCAGGTGGTTGTTGTTCTTCTGGTGGTTGTTGATCTTGATCTTGTGGTGGTTGTTGATCTTGAGGAGGTTGTTGATTTTGAGGAGGTTGTTGGTCTTGAGGAGGTTGTTGATTTGGATTTTGAGGGTCTTGTGGTGGAGAACTTGGTGGGATATTTTGACCTGGTTGTCCTTCACCTACAATTGGAATCTCATTTTCTGGATGTTGTGCTATTGGAATTTGATTTGGATCTACGTAACCACCACCCCCTTGATTTTGATTTTGATTTTGTACTTGATTTTGATTTTGATTTTGTTCTTGATTTTGATTTTGGTCTTGATTTTGATTTTGGTCTTGATTTTGATTTTGATCTTGATTCTGGTCTTGATTTTGATTTAATAAATCCTCAGGGAATAAATCTTTTTTTTCTTCTTCAGTCATATCCTCAACAAAATAAAACCATTTCCTATATTTTGAATCTTTATTATTCTTAGCATCAATAAAGAAAGGATGAGTTTCATGAACATGATTAGGAACTAAATCCATCATAACTTTAAAATTCCTTTTATGACACTCATCAATAAATTCCTTAAGCATATTATCAGAGCTAGTATTTATTTCAATATCATCAGGTTCAAAAGGGTTTCCAGTATTATTATCTTCAGGATGTTCACCAAAAGCAAATCTAGGATCAACATGATTAAAATTAATAGGATGATAACCATGATAGCCATTAGGTTGATTAGCAAAAAAAGGTGATAACCAAATAATATTAAAATCCATTGATGATATATAATCTAATTTACCAATTAGAGCTTTTATATTTCCATATAAAAATTTAGTTTTTAATTCTTCTTCTGTATAATTTTTTTTATATCCTGCGAATCTATCTATGAAAATTTGGTATATTCTTGCATTTTTAAACCATGTAAAATCAGTTTTTACTTCTTCTTGTTGAGGGGGTTGGTTTTTATTTGGTTGCTGTTGTTGAGGTTGTTGTTGTGAAGGATGTTGTGGTTTTATTGGTTCTTCTGGTTCCTCTTGTTCCATTTATTTTATATATTTTTTATATTTAAAGCTTTTATTTATATTTTTTCTTATATTTAAATCCTGTTTTAATTATTAGTAAAGTAAGTTATTTTTATATTTTTTTTTATTTTTATTTTTTGGCTATATTTATTCTTGTTATGTATTGACAAAATGTATTTTTTAATTTATTTTTAAAATATATAATGTATTCTTAAATAATAATATAATATAATGATAAATATATGAAACAATTAATATTTTATTTGATTAATTTTTTTTGGGTAATTGATTTTATGTATGAACTAATGCTTTATATTTGATTTTTATATTTGGAATTACTTTTAATATCTTAAATGACCGTAGGTAACATTAATTATTTGAAAAAAATATTCATTTAATATTTTTAATTAAATAATAAATTAATGATGTATAATGAATAAAAATGTTATTTATTAGTAAAAAAATTAAATTAAACTTATATTTAATTAAAACATTGGAAAAATTATGATATTAATGGTTTTATTAATTCAAATCAATCAAAAAGGAATTAATTAATATTTCATTGTATTTAAGAATTTTTAACTTATTTTTATTAAAAAATTAATAATTTATTTTAAACCATAAATAAAACAAAAAAAAATATATTAATAATTAATTTATTAATAATTAATAATTAATGATGCATAATTATAGTAATTCTTTATATATTTATTTCATTTATTTTCATGTTTTGTGAAAAGAATGAAGAAGTATATATAAAGAAAAATGCATTAAAAATAAAATCTCTATTTAATCGCAAACACACTCAAATAATTGATGTGTCTGTTTCATGCCTAGAGTACATTTTTAATATAATTTTTTTCTAAAATGTTTTAAAAACAAATTGTTAATTATTTTTAAAGATATTTTATAAATGCTAATAAATTGATTTTTTATTTTAATTTTAAATTTTATCTCAAAAGTATTTCTTTATAATTTATTTAAATCATTGTTTTATTCTCATCATATTATTAAAATATTAATTTTATTATTTAAGATATTTTAAATGTTTAAATTTTTATTAAATTATTTCCTTATTCATTTAAAATTAATCCTTTAATTAATATTTTAAACAATCAGATTTAAGGAAATTTTTATTTAAATTATTAAATGTTTATATAATATTTTATCCTTTTTACTAATATATTTTTAATTAATGAATGATATATTATTAAAATTCTATTCATATTATTGAAATGATAAATAAAATGAAAGATATTTTAATTTAAAAAATATAATTTAATTTTTTTTCATTCTTAATTTAAATTTAATTTACATAAAAAGAGATAAATCATTTAATTAAATTTTTTATGAATTCATTATAAGTTAAAATATTCATTTTTAATACTGAATAATAACCTTTATTCCTTTTTTCAATTCTATTTTCTAAAAAATCCTCTTCTTCACTATAAGCAACTCTATAAGGAGTTTTTGAACCAATACAAAGAATAATTGCAATTACTTTACCTAATA
>Ga0256407_10008805_pt1 | contig 14668 bp, 9 predicted proteins | sample RumenRJG_04DNA_FD_193489 | JGI IMG/M metagenome (GOLD analysis project Ga0256407, IMG submission 193489) | Bovine rumen microbial communities from Lethbridge, Alberta, Canada - RJG_04 | ecosystem: Host-associated > Mammals > Digestive system > Stomach > Rumen | place: Canada: Alberta | collected... | reverse complement strand
TTCAATGTCCTCGAGGAGAGCTGGAAGTTTGAAATCATGCTTTGCCAGCAGAAGGTTGGCCTCGGCTCTGGCACGGCAGGCGTGTTTGGCTTTACAGAATCCGCACCATTCACCGGCACAGAATTTTCCTTCACCGGCAAATGCCAGAGAGGCAATAGGCTTCAGAGTGTTTTCAGCCCATTGGAGGAGTTCTTCCCGGGAAATCTCCCAGGTGCTGATGTTCTCCCGGCGGGGCTGGTAGATGGTCATGCTGACCTTTTCGATGTCATAAAGAACATCGAAGATTTCCAGCGCACCAAGGGCATAGCACTTCATCTGCGGATTGTTTTCAGCCTCGACAAGAACACCGAGACCGTGCTTGTAATCAACAATTCGGAGTGTTCCATCGGATACAATGATGCAGTCAGCCGTACCGAATCCCTCCGGTACCCATTGCGAGAAATCAACTCTCTGCTCAATAAGCACCTTCGGATCTGAGCAGGACTTGGCAGCCTCGCTTACCAGCTCCAGAACAAAGGAGGCATAGCCGGTGGCGCATTCATCCATCTCCTCGCTGTATCGGGAAAGTTCGGGCGTAGGATCAGTAGCATCCATGCCAAGGGCTGTTTTCAGCTTGAACTCGCTGAGCGCGTGAGCCTCTGTTCCCTCTGCAGCAAACTCGCTGGCTCCGTCTCCCGGAAACTGCTCACATAAGCGGACAGAGGGCGGGCACATCAGCCAGCGGTGCGATGCCGAGGCTGACAGGATTGCGTGGGAATCAGGCATTCTTAAGTTCCTCCGCATCTTTAAGAATCGCAGCGTAGTGCTCCGGGGCAAGAGCAGAAAGCTTTGAAGCACCGTACTTTTCAAGCAGAGCCTTAACGCCTTCACGGTTCCCAGCACGGGCAATGTCAGCCAGAATTCCGCGAACATCCTCAAAGGATAATTTCGGGGTTTCCGGTTCAGCCTTGGCTGCCGGAACAACTGCATCGGTCGACGGTGCGGATTCAGTTTCCTGAGACTGGTTTTCAGTAGCAGGTGCAGAATCCTTGGCATTCAGATCTTCCAGAAAATCGGCAATGTTATTCAAAGCGACTGCCGCATGCCGCAGTGCGACGATGCTCGAAGCCATGTCTTTTGTGTTGTTCATAGGTAGTATTTCCTTTCTTTGAGTTACGTAATTCAGCAAGAAGCTCAAGGTTTCTTGCCATCTTTGCGGATACATGAGAGATAGCCGTGAGTACGGCAATCAGCTCATGGCTTTTCCCGCGGGAATCGAAGTAAGACTTGTTCATTTGAGAACCTCCTTAATTTGTGAAAAAATCAGCCTTACACTTACTACTGGACATGAGCGGGCGTTTTGAGCGGAAATATTTTTAAATTTTTTATTACTTGTTTATTTCGTAATCAAAACGCCTTGCTCAGGCATCGCCACTATGGGAAAAAGCCTTTATGAAAGGGGGAACTACCTGTTGAGATTATGCAGCTCGGTTCGGATCTTCTTCATGTGATCTGCAAAGGTTCGCTGTTTGCGTCCCAGTGTTTCCGCAATTTTCCTGTCGGATAATCCTTCCTCCAGCAATTCAATGATGAGATCAGCCTCCGGTTCAAGTTCTCTGAATCTGGCAACCAGTAGTTTCAGCATTTGGTCGCATGCCATAAGTTCATCCATCAGCGGTTTCTCATCTGATAATTCTGTATCTGTCAGTTCATCAATAGACTCCTCATTTCCTCCGGTGTGATAGGAACAGTCAGAACAGTAGCCATTACATGTCCACAGGTAGTTGGCTGGGCATCTGCATCGGCCATGTCTCTGTTCCCGCTTAATGGTTGCCCAGATTTCAGGATAGATTGCCTAGTACTGTTCCTCGGTAATCTCAACGAGCTTAACTTTCTTGGGATCGGTTGAGCTGCGAAGAGGGTAATAACGTTTTTTATTTGCCATTTAGGCTTCTCCAGTTCGGAAAAACCGAAGCGGAGTAGCCCTTCACGGCTCGTTGTCACTGTGTGCATTAGGTCACCTCGGGGAATACCCCGTTCGGTAGGTGACCAGTGGTGCATGACACTGGACGGTTAAAATAAATTCGCCTGTTTCAGCCATGCACTCATCAATTTGCAACTTGATGAGCTTACGCAGGCGAGGTTAAAAATCTGTATCCAGATCTGAAAAGACGCAGTGCACGAAACATCCAACAGGCGTGTTGCATGTTTCGTAGATAAAGCCTTTGTCTTTGGTAAAAAAAGCAATCCCCCTAACAAGTAGCCAGGGGGATTGGTGAAATCTGACGTTCGGTCAAGATTCATACGAAAAAAGCAGGCATCTTTTGCTGTGTCTGCTTGGATAAATACGAGTAATTATGTGATCTGGATAACAAAATTACAGAATGTGGATTTTACAGAGGAAAAGGCTTTCTTTCCATAAAATTGTTATGAAGTAGTGCCTAATCGGCGATTATTTAGTAGGGGATGGAGCAATTTTTGTGCGTATTGTTAACAATTGTATAAAGTATGTCGCAGATTTGACTAAGAGGTGAGCAAGGGGCATGTAACTATCATGTCGTGATGGTTGTCAAAATATGATTAGAAATTATTCGAAATGCTTGGTTTTTTGGCTAAATTGCTCGAATCCGCACAGAAAGTCTGAATGGTGTGTGATATCATCTTTCGAATCATAAATTAGAACCTGAACTGCTAAATGATGTCTTGTATGAGGTTCTTTGTTGTTTGACGAAAAATTCTGTAGTCGGAAACAAAGGGTAAGTGTGTTATGGAGTTTTTTAATAATACAACTAAAGTTGTAAAAGATGACCTTGAAAAAACAATAAAAGCAGGAAGTCGAGTTTCAATTGCGGCTGCCTGCTTTTCAATTTATGCCTATCAAGAGCTAAAGTCTCAGTTGGAATCATGCGAAGAAATTCGTTTCATATTTACATCTCCTACCTTTGTTGCAGAAAAAACTCCTAAGGAACGCAGAGAATTCTACATTCCTAGACTTAAACGAGAAAACAGTCTATACGGAACTGAGTTCGAGGTGCGTTTACGTAATGAATTGAAGCAAAAGGCTATCGCAAAAGAGTGTGCTGAATGGATTCGTAAAAAGGTTCGTTTTAAGTCAAATAACACAAGAGACGGGATGAATACCTTCATGTTGGTAAACACTTCTGATGAGGACTACACTTATCAGCCTATGAATACTTTTACCACAGTAGATTTGGGCTGTGAACGAGGCAGTAATCTTACAAATGCAGTGACAAGGTTTGAAAATCCTGGTAGTGCAGAGTTTTTGCGAATGTTTAATTCAGTCTGGTCAAACCAGGAAAAACTGTCGGACGTGACAGATGATGTTATTGAAATGATATCATCTGTATATCAGGAAAATGCACCGGAGTTAGTCTATTTTATGGCTATTTACAATATCTTCAGTGAATTTTTATCTGATATTTCCGAGGATGTCCTTCCCCGAGAAGGAACCGGCTTTAAGAATAGCACGATATGGAATAAGCTTTTTTCTTTTCAGAAAGATGCAGCTTTATCAATTATCAATAAATTAGAAAAGTATAATGGCTGTATTCTAGCTGATAGTGTTGGTCTTGGTAAAACTTATACAGCACTTGCAGTAATAAAATATTACGAGCTCAGAAGAGATAGGGTTCTGGTTTTATGCCCTAAAAAATTGTCTGAGAATTGGATGACATACCGTGCCAACTATATTAACAACCCTCTAAGAGACGATAGACTTAGATATGATGTTGCATATCATACAGACCTTTCTCGAAATAGTGGGACAATCGCGACGGGAGAGGAAATAGATCGTATTGATTGGGGAAATTATGAGCTGGTTGTTATCGATGAAAGCCATAATTTCCGCAACGGTAATGGAACAAACAGTCACGGTGGTGAAAAGGAAAATCGCTATATGCGGTTGATGAACCGCATAATCAGACAGGGGGTAAAAACTAAGGTTCTGATGCTTTCTGCCACACCTGTTAATAATCGCTTCCTGGATTTAAGAAATCAGCTTGCTTTGGCATACGAAGGCAATTCAGCTAATCTTGATGAGAAGTTAAACTTAAAATCAGATATTGACACCATTTTTAGACAGGCTCAAGGTGTGTATAACGCATGGAGTAAGCTTCCTGAGTCTCAGAGGACCACCGAAAATTTACTCTCCCAGCTTGATTTTGATTTCTTTGAAGTCCTTGATGGCGTAACGATTGCTCGTTCCCGCAAGCATATACAGACTTATTACAATGTCGCAGATATCGGAAACTTTCCGACACGTAACAAACCGATATCAGTAACACCAAAACTGTCTACTCTCGAGAAAGCCATCAATTACAGCGAAGTATTCGATCTTTTATCGGAGCTTACACTGAAAATATACACGCCAACCAGTTATATCCTCCCTAGCAGGCTAGGTAAATACCTTGACGAAAAGGAAACGGAAAATTTCGTGAAAGGACGTGAACTTGGTATCAGGCATTTGATGAGTATCAACCTGCTTAAACGAATGGAAAGTTCAGTTCATTCTTTCCTGCTTACTCTGCGTCGCATTTACAATTACATGTACGACACATCTGAGGCTATTCAGGCTTTTGAAAACGGTGATGCTGATATGAAAGAGCTTGATGATATGCAGGATCTGTCAAATGTTGAATCTGATTTCGATGGAGATGATCAGAATACTGATTTCTTTACTGTTGGCAAAAAGATCAAAATTGATTTGGCAGACATGGATTATATTTCATGGAAGAGGGAAATTGATGAAGACATTAAGAACCTGGCTCTGCTGATTTCAATGGTTGAGGATATCACTCCAGAATATGATTTCAAATTGAATGAACTGCTTCGTGTTATTAGAGAGAAAGTAGCATCTCCGATCAATCCGGGGAACAAAAAGGTAATTGTGTTTACCGCTTTTGCTGATACAGCTGAGTATCTGTATGAGCATGTGAGCAAAATGGCTAAAGAAGAGTTAGGGGTTAATGCTGCTTTGGTTACAGGCTCAGTTGATGGTAAGACTACTATTCCAAAGTTTAAAGCAGAAATGAATCACGTTTTATCGTGTTTTTCACCTATCTCAAAAGACAGAGACGTTCTTTACCCTAAAGACAGTCATACAAACATAGATATTCTTATTGCAACCGATTGTATTTCTGAAGGTCAGAATCTTCAGGACTGTGATTTCTGTGTGAACTATGATATCCATTGGAACCCAGTTCGTATAATCCAGCGTTTTGGTCGAATTGACCGTATCGGTAGTAAGAATGCTGTGATTCAGCTTGTTAATTTCTGGCCTGATTTGGATTTGGACGAATACATTAATTTGAAGTCCAGAGTGGAAGCCAAAATGCGTATTTCTGTTATGACTTCTACCGGTGACGATGACTTGATCAATCAGGAGGAAAAAGGAGATCTAGAGTACCGTAGCAGCCAGCTTAAACGACTTCGTGAGGAGGTGGTTGATCTTGAAGATATGTCAAACGGTATTTCAATTATGGATCTTGGACTTAATGAATTCAGAATGGATCTTTTGGCTTACATGAAGAATCACGCTGACCTCGATCATACTCCTTTTGGCATTCATGCTGTCGTAAAAGGAGATAAGCCCGGAGTAATTTTCCTTTTGAAGAATAATAACAAGGATGTGAATATTAAGAGTCAGAACCGTTTGCACCCATTTTATTTGGTTTATGTTGGTAATGATGGTGAAGTGATTTCAAATCATTTACATCCGAAGGATACGCTCGATTTGATGCGCCATTTTGCAAAAGGAAAGTCGGAGCCTGATAAAGACCTCTGTGACTTATTCAACAAAGCTACAAATGACGGACGAGATATGAAAAAGGTCTCTAAGCTTTTGGATGATTCCATAGGTTCCATTATTGAGACCAAGGATGAAGGAGATATCGATAGCTTTTTTGGGGGCGGTCAGACAACGTTTCTTTCTGGCGGATTTTCCGGAAAAGATGATTTTGAACTGATCTGCTTTATGGTGGTTGTATGATTGATTTGCCTGCAGCAACAGTAGTTCATAGGCGTTTGCCAAAAGAGGCTTTTTATAAAAAACTAGCCCTGAATACAGCAATGAAAGATAAGTTCGTATCTGATGTTGAGAGTATTTTTGTAGAGAACAGCTTAACCAAAGATAATTTGAATTTAGCAGATGATTCAGAAGTAAAGGAGATTCTTGTATTATCTTTAACACTCAAAAAGCAGGGTTTTGACGATAAAATTCTTGAGGTGATTGCTCGGCAGAATCCGCACAAATTAGTTTTTCTGATGAAGTTTGCAGAGCAGAGTCAGTTAGCACTCTACAGCGGAAAACTATACAAGACAAATTGGCAAAATGATAATGAGCAGCATTTGAGTGCTAATGGTTTTACTCTCGAGCAGATTTATAACAATTTTATTGAACAAATTGCTTTGTTCGATGAGCGTGCCGAGAAAGTGGAAGATTGTTCGATCAACGAGCGCTTAGCGTTGCAGGAACAAATACTCAAATTGGAACAAAAAATTAAAAAACTTGAAGCGGATAGCTGGAAAGAGCAACAACCGCGAAAGCAATTTGAAATGTTTACAAAATTAAAAAAATATAAAGAAGAATTGGAGAACTTGAAGCATGGACAAGCTTAAGATGCATACCCCGAATTTGGCTGATGAGAATTTCAAAAAACTTTCTGCAATGTTCCCTAATGCTGTCACTGAAACCATCAATGAAAATGGTGAAATTGTTCGTGCTATTGATGCAGATGTGCTGCAACAAGAGATATCTGGCACAATTATTGCCGGGGGGGGGAAGGAACGTTACCAGTTTACGTGGCCTGATAAGAAAAAGTCTGTAGTCTTGGCAAATCAGCCCATCAACAAAACGCTGAGACTTGTTAGAGAAAAATCTGTAGGCAGAGATGGTACTCTGGGGAGTATCGATACAGAGAATATCTACATCGAAGGGGACAACCTTGATGCATTGAAGCTACTTCAGGAAACATATCTCGGAAAGGTTAAGTTGATCTATATTGACCCTCCGTATAATACAGGTGACGATTTTATTTATGAAGATGATTTTTCTCAAAGCACAGAAGAATATTTAGGTAATAGCGGTCAATCGGATGAAGAAGGAAATCGGTTAGTTGCGAACCCTGAAAGTAATGGAAGATTTCACACTGACTGGCTCAATATGATTTATCCCCGTTTGAGACTTGCCAAAGATTTATTAAGCGATGATGGCGTTATTTTTATTTCTATTGATGATAATGAGCATGAAAACCTGGAGAAAATTTGTTCTGAAGTTTTTGGATCTCAGAATTTTATAGGGTGTATTATTTTGCAAACAGCGACTGATAATAATCCACGACAAATTAATACCGAGCATGAGTACGTTCTCTGCTACGCTAAAAATAAAGCTGTACAAGAACCTTGGTTCGCTCCAAGTGAGAAAGCACAAATGATTCAAGATAAGTATCTAGAGTTGAAAAAGAAGTATGGCTCCAACATTTCGGCAATACAAAATGATCTTCGCAAATGGATTAAAAAATCAGGCGATGCTCTGCAGGGAGTTTCTCATTACGATAACGTAGATGAAAAAGGAGTTTTTCACGATGGCGACGTAGCTAATACAGTTTTTGGCGGGTATAAATATGAAATTATCCACCCAATTACCCTTAAGCCTTGCAAGATTCCAGAAAAAGGATTTCGGTTTACTGAAGCGACTATGCGGGAAATGATTTCAAATGGAGAAATCATGTTTGGTGCTGACGAAACAACTCTCGTAAAACCAAAGAAAAGATTAGAAAATGCTAAAGATGTTTTACGTTCTGTTATATATGAAGACGGAAGAGCTTCTACTAAACAGTTTGAAGCTCTTATGGCACGTGATATTTTTCAAAATCCAAAATCGCCAATGGTGTTAGGTCGTCTTATCAATTTTATAGTTAATGAAGGAGAAGTAATTCTTGATTTTTTTTCCGGAAGTGGAACAACAGCAGAAGCTATTTTTCGTAATAACTACAAATATAATAAAAACCTCAAGTTTATTATGGTCCAAATCCCTGAAGACTTGGATGAATCAATAAAAAAAGCTGATGCTCGTGCGCAAAAAACAATGAAAAACGCCATAAAGTTTCTCGATGATATTGGAAGACCTCACACCATCTGTGAGATTGGAGAAGAACGCATCAGTCGTGCTGGTATGAAAATTAAAGAGGAACACCCGGAAACAAGCTTAGATATTGGGTTCAGAGTATTTAAGGTAGATTCTTCAAACATGAAAGATGTGTATTACAAGCCTGCTGATTATGATCAAGGTCAGATCGATCTATTCGCTGATAATGTCAAGGAAGATAGATCTTCCGAGGATCTTCTTTTTCAGGTTATGTTAGATCTTGGAGTATTACCGTCATCAAAAATTGAAGAAAAGACTATTGATGGCAAGAAATTATTTTACGTTGCTGATGGTTATTTAATTGCATGTTTTGATAATGATGTTACTGAAGAAATTGTAGAAGCAATAGCAAAGAAACAACCATACTATGCTGTTTTTAGGGATAGTGGAATGGCAAGTGATAGTGTAGCTACTAATTTTGAACAGATCTTTGAAACATACAGTCCACAGACTCAAAGAAGAATTTTGTAAAGGAAAGATGAGATTATGGATAAATTAAAAATGCATACCCCGAATTTGGCTGATGAGAATTTCAAAAAACTTTCTGCAATGTTCCCTAATGCTGTCACTGAAACCATCAATGAAAATGGTGAAATTGTTCGTGCTATTGATGCAGATGTGCTGCAACAAGAGATATCTGGCACAATTATTGCCGGGGGGAAGGAACGCTATCAATTCACCTGGCCTGATAAGAAAAAATCTGTGGTTCTGGCAAATCAGCCTATAAACAAAACACTGAGACTTGATAGAGAAAAATCTGTAGGGAGAGATGGCACTCCGGGGAGTATTGACACTGAGAATATCTACATTGAGGGTGACAATCTTGAGGCCTTAAAGTTACTTCAGGAGACTTATCTTGGGAAAATAAAATGCATTTATATCGACCCCCCATATAACACCGGCTCTGATTTGATTTATGATGATGATTTTTCTATAAATACAGAAAAATATATGGAAATCAATGAAGAAAATGATCATAACAGGAATAGACTTGTACAAAATAATGAAACGAATGGACGTTTTCATACTGATTGGTTAAACATGATTTATCCAAGGTTAAAAATTGCAAAGGATTTACTTTCTGATAATGGTCTGATCTTTATATCTATTGATGATAATGAGGTCGGCAATCTTGAGAAAATTTGTAATGAGGTTTTCGGTCAATGGAATAAACTCGCAAGTTTAATCTGGCAAAAGAAAACATCTCCTGATGCTCGTATGGATATAAGTGCGGCGCATGATTATATTTTAGTTTACGCAAAAAAAATACCAGAACATGGATTTCTTTTGAATGCTCTACCATATGATGAGTCAAGAATGTCTAGTTATACAAATCCAGACAATGACCCGCGTGGTCCTTGGGCGTCTGTTGATATTACAGGCCAAACAGGTAGGGCTCCCAAGAGCCAGTTTTATCTAATAACTACCCCTTCAGGGAAGAAGTATTCCCCTCCTGAAGGCCGTTGTTGGGCTATGGCCGAATCTACGTTTAAGGCTTTATACGATGATAACCGAATATGGTTTGGAGTTAATGGTGACAATAGACCTCGCCAAAAGAAATTTTTGAGAGAATCTGAGGGGCAGCGACCTTGGACGTGGTGGGATAATAAGTTTGCTTCATATAATCAAGCAAGTAATAAAGAACTTATGAAGCTTTTTGACGGGAAACTAGTTTTCGATAATCCTAAGCCTGTAAAACTAATTTCAAGGATCATTGAGTTATCCATGAATAAAAATGACGGAGAAATTATTTTGGATTTTTTCTCTGGGTCAGCATCTACAGCGCATGCTGTCATGGAGCTTAACGCATTAGATGGAGGAAATCGTCATTATATTTGTATCCAAATTCCTCAGGAATTAAAAAAAACTGGTAATGACTTCAAGGCTAATAATATTGCACTTGAATTAGGTTATACCAATTTGTGCCATATTGGCGAAGAGCGAATTCGTCGAGCAGGCAAAATAATTAAAGAAGAACATACAGAAACTAACATAGATGCTGGATTCCGTGTATTCAAAGTTGATTCATCAAACATGAAAGATGTGTATTATAAGCCTAATGATTATAACCAGGGAGATATTGATTTATTTTCAGATAATATAAAGGCAGATAGAACATCAGAGGATCTACTTTTTCAAGTTATGCTAGATCTTGGTGTATTTCTATCATCCAAAATTGATGAAATGAATATTGACGGTAAGAAAGTTTTCTCTGTGGCTGATGGGTATTTAATGGCTTGTTTTGATACAGATATAACAGAAGAAACAGTAAAAAGGATAGCACAGAAACGACCATACTATGCTGTTTTTAGGGATAGCGGAATTGCAAGTGATAGCGTTGCTACTAATTTTGAACAGATTTTTGAAACTTACAGTCCTGATACAGTAAGGAAGGTATTGTAATGTCGGATATGAAATTTAAATTTACCATTCAGCCCTATCAGACTGAGGCTGTAAAGAGTGTGGTTAATGTGTTTGGCGGACAGCAAAAGCATGACCACTTTACATACAGAAGAGACGTTGGTAAGGAAGTTGAAACTGCAAAGGTCTCAGATTTGTTCTTTGATGAATCAGTTTATACCGGTTTCGCAAATGCAAAAGTGGAGCTTTCTAGTTCTCAGTTACTAGGTAATATCCATAAGATGCAGAATCAAAATAATATCAAGCTTTCTGATTCTATCGTCTCTAATGGACTGGGCGCATGTTCACTCGATGTGGAAATGGAAACGGGAACCGGTAAAACCTATGTATACATTAAGACAATGTTTGAGCTGAACAAATTGTACGGTTGGAGTAAGTTTATTGTTGTGGTTCCATCCATTGCCATTAGAGAAGGTGTATGGAAGAGCTTTAGTACTATGGAAGAACATTTCATGGAACACTACAGCAAAAAGGCTCGCTTTTTCATCTATGATTCAAAGAATCCGCAGGCCATTGATAACTTCAGCCAAAGTGCCGACATCAATGTTATGATAATTAACACTCAGGCTTTCAACACATCATTTAATAAAGACAAGAGTGTAGAAGGTAAAAAAGGCAATGATGCCGCTCGTCTGATATTCTCAGAAAGAGATGATTTTGGTTCTCGCAGACCAATAGATGTTATTGCGGCCAATAATCCAATCATTATTATGGATGAGCCTCAGAAGATGGGAGGCAAGGCGACTCAGGATGCTTTGAAATTATTTAACCCTCTCTTTTGTTTGAATTACTCTGCAACGCACAAGCAGCATCATGATTTAGTCTATGTGCTTGATGCTATGGACGCTTACCAGAAAAAACTGGTTAAATCCATTGAAGTAAAGGGGTTTGATATTAAAAACTTACGAGGAACAGATAGTTATCTTTTCTTGGAACAGATTGTTGTGTCTCCGAATAAACCTCCTATGGCAAGACTTGAGTTTGAAATAGCGTACAACAAGTCCATCAACAGAGAAAGCCGTATTGTTGGCCATAGCGATGATTTGTATTCCCTCTCAAAGAATATGGAGCAATATAAGGGGTATACAGTAAATGAGATAGATCCTATAAACCGTGTTGTAACATTCACTAATGGTGAAGCTATTCATGTTGGAGAAGTTGTAGGTGATGTATCAGAAGCTGATTTGCGTCGCGTTCAAATCCGCGAAACAATCCGTTCACACTTTGAGAAAGAAAAAGCTCTTTTCGATAAGGGCATTAAGGTTTTGTCGCTGTTCTTCATCGATGAGGTAGCTAAATACAGAAAGTACGATGAAGATGGTAATGAGCTTAATTCTGAGTATGGAGAAGTTTTTGAGCAGGAATACCAGGATATTATCAAGGAATATCAGGATTCAGATTTTAATAGCCCTTATGGTAGATATTTACGTGAAATAAACGTTGCAGATACACACACTGGTTATTTCAGTATTGATAAAAAAGGTAGGAAGGTTGACAGTGCAACAAAACGCGGAAGCGATGAAAGTGATGATATTTCTGCCTATGATTTAATTCTTAAGGATAAAGAACGACTTCTTTCTCTGAGCAATCCAGTACGTTTCATATTTTCGCATTCAGCACTTAGGGAAGGCTGGGATAATCCGAATGTATTTCAGATCTGTACCTTAAAACATGGCGGCAGTTCTGCGACACAAAAACGTCAGGAAGTTGGTCGTGGTCTCCGTCTTTGCGTTAACCAAAATGGAGATCGAATGGATGCTGATTTACTCCAGGACCAGGTTCATGAGATTAATCAACTAACTGTTATTGCCAGTGATGGATACAAGGAATTTGTTTCGGACCTTCAGAAAGGTATCAGCGAAGATCTTTATGATCGTCCAACACAGGCCTCAATAGAGTATTTTTCTGGCAAGACCATTATAATCAACGATCAAAAAGTAACAATTACTGATAAGCAAGCAAAGGATATTTATAAATACCTTGCTAGAAATGATTACATAGATGACGATGATCATGTAACGGATAAATATCGTTCTGACTTGGCAAATGGAACTTTAGCACCTGTCCCTGAAAGTTGTACCGAGATTACTGATGGTGTTCATAAGTTAGTTCAGGGCGTGTACGATGAGCGTGTTCTCAAGGATATGATCAAAGATGGTCGTGAAACAAAAATTTCAGAGAACAAACTCAATGATAATTTCTATAAAGAAGAATTTAAAACTCTGTGGAATTATATCAACCACAAGTATGCGTACACGGTTGATTTTGACAGTAAGGAACTAATAGAAAAATCCATCAAACATATCGATGACAGAATGTTTGTTGCCAAACTTCAGTACACGGTTACATCAGGTGAACAAGGTAAAGATTGGACTACTGAAAATGTAAAAAAGGGAGTAGGTTTTGCAGCTGAGTACAGTAATACATATACCCTTGAGAGAGCAAGCGGAAGTTCTGTCAAATATGACCTTATCGGAAAAATTGCTGAAGGGACCAAGTTAACCAGAAAATCTGTTGCTGCTATTCTGAAAGGAATAAAGAAAGAAACATTTGATATGTTTAAGAATAACCCTGAAGAATTTATCTCTAAAGCCATAAAACTGATAAAGGAACAGAAGGCCACAATGATTGTGGATCATATTTCCTACAATAAGATTGATGGTGTTTATGACAGTTCAATATTCACTGCTGAAAAGAACATTGATTTTGCTAAAGCAATAGAAGCCAAGAAAAATGTTCAGGACTATGTAATTCCAGATTCTGATAAAGAGCGTGATTTAACTAAAGAAATGGAACTTGATAACAAAGTTGTGGTATACGCAAAACTTCCAAGAGGATTCCAAATTCCTACTCCTGTTGGAAATTACGCCCCAGACTGGGCTATTGCTTTTGAAAAGGGCTCTGTTAAACATATTTTCTTTGTAGCTGAAACGAAGGGAACAATGGAAACTTTAAGTCTGAAACCCATAGAACAGGCAAAGATAAAGTGCGCAAGAAAGCTGTTTAGCAGTTTATCCTCAAAGGATGTTGTGTATCATGATGTTGATACTTATCAGAACTTGATGGCTGTTATGGAATCTATTTAGTAACCTTACTTGGGTTAAATGTGGTTGAACTGCTGCAGATTTTGCAACAGTTCGGGTAATCCATTTTACCCACAATACACGCATTCTGAGCCGGCAAAGACCATGGCATAGGCTTTAACCGGTTTGCCCTTGAATTCCATGGCGGTTTTGTAGGTGTTGATCTGTTCGCTTGCTTTCAGCGTGATACTGCGGTGATGTTCCCGAAAACGCAAAGGTTGGGGCGCTTGAAAAGATGTATGTTTAAACATGTTTCCTTAATATGCCAGCAAATCAGACATTAATTAAAAGGTCTCGGCACATGTTGAGACGGTGGTTTTACTGTCACGGGCAAAATAGAACGGTTCTGAAAGCCCTTAAAATCAAAGGATTTGCGGGGTGTGGTGCTTTTTTGAGCATGACTGTAAAGAGTGATTTTAGCTGTATGTGAAAACTCATGTGGGTCATAACAGACTGACGGAATATTTGCGCGTTTTGGTTAAGCCCCCGGCAATCCCCCCTTCATTTTGCTCTTCAAAAGCTTTTTGTGCTTATACATATTGTTGTCGGCGCGTTTTATCACCGCTTTAATGTTTTTGTCGGTTTTCGGATCAAAGCAGGAATATCCGAAGGCAACGGCCACATCTCCTTTTTCGGTGTGATGCTTCATCATCAGGTCGAATTCTCTGAAGATTTCTTCGCGGCGTTCATAATCAACGCGTTCCAGTATGGCCACAAATTCATCCCCGCCGATGCGAAAAACCGGGCTGTGACTGAAGTGCTGGCAAATAATGTGAGTTGCTTTCCTGATATAGGTATCGCCGGCGTTGTGTCCCTGAGTATCGTTAACGAGTTTAAGATTGTTGATGTCAAACAATACTGCGGCAAATGCAGGCTCTTCCGTGCCGGAAATGCGTTCATCCATCTGCTGGCAGGCTTCATCATATGCATTTTTGCTTTTTACTCCGGTAAGGGGATCCCTGTAGGCGATCCGGGTAACCGATATCAGTTTCTGCTGCTGTTCATTGATCTTGCGTTCGGC
>Ga0256407_10008804_pt1 | contig 14669 bp, 4 predicted proteins | sample RumenRJG_04DNA_FD_193489 | JGI IMG/M metagenome (GOLD analysis project Ga0256407, IMG submission 193489) | Bovine rumen microbial communities from Lethbridge, Alberta, Canada - RJG_04 | ecosystem: Host-associated > Mammals > Digestive system > Stomach > Rumen | place: Canada: Alberta | collected... | reverse complement strand
GTTGATTTGGATACAGATCAAACGACCTTTCTGAGGCGTAGCAAAACGGAAAGTCTGCCAGCCATTGCCCGATGATGCCGTGCCTAGTAATGCTGGGGTGTCAGAATTCAAATCAGGACAGTTACCAGGATTGTTATGTTTATTGGATTTTTCCATTTGAAGTTTATCGAGTTCAGGTTGAGCCTGTCCCCGAATTGTTGTTTCCTTGGGACCTACCACATCGAAAACAACAATTTCATTCTTGCCTTTTTTCAACCAGCAACCTGGACAATAGAGCGACTGCTGCGGGCCTATACTCCAGAAACGACCTAAAGCATGACCATTCACATAGACCTGGCCTTTGCCCCAACGCTCCAAATTGATAAAGGTATCTCCCACTTTCTTCAGAATGAAAGAGCCTATATAGACACCCGCCTTACTGCTGTTATTGGTAAACGCGGTATAAAGATCCTCATGTCCCACCGCTATTTGCTTGGCTAAATGAGCATAATCATCAGGAATAAGTCCTATTTTCCAGTCTTTCAGCGTATATAGCAGTTCGTGACCATCCTGTTCTGTTTGGAGAGTTACACTCTTGGTGATACCTTTATAGTCCTTAATGGCTCGGCCAAAGTTAATACGGCCCATAGCTTCCACCACCAAACGAAGTGTTTGTCCTTTTCTTACGGCGGGAATCATCAAGGACGTTTCATGCTTCACGCGGTCGATGGTGCCAATCTTGGTTTCATCCACAAATACCTGCACAAAATCGTGAGGTTCAGAAATAGTCAAAACACTTTTGTCAGCAATTTGGGGCAACGTAGTTGTATAGATTGCCATTCCCCAACCCAAATTCATGTCTTCAAAAGTCTGTGGATTATGGCTGTCCACCTTCCGATCAATCATTTGCTCCAGCGTCAGCGCACGGGAAAGTTTCACTTCAGGAACCGCAATAAGCGGCATTGGTGCTTTAGGTACGGCAGGCAGTTTCTTATCAGTGTATTTTTCCAAGGTCTTGCGCAACAGGTAATATTTCTCTGTTGGCTGTCCATATTCATTGATAGGTGCATCATAATCATAGGAAGTGACATCGGGAGCAAATCCCGGACTATTTGCACCTGCCCAATGGCCAAAAGAGGTACCGCCATGAGTCATATAGAGCGAGAAGGAGATTCCTTTGGAAAGCATTTCATCGATTCCCTGCACCATAGCCTCTGCCGGACGGGTTTCATGTCGTGCTCCCCACTTATCAAACCAGCCGCTCCAGAACTCAGAACACATCAATGGACTGTTGGGACGCAACTGCTTCAACTTGGCAAACTGTTGATCGATATTGGCACCCGTTCCAAAATTCATGGTCCATACCAAATCGTCAAGTCCGTTCTTGGTAAAGTTTGAAGCCCAGTCGCACTGAAACAGTGTTGTCTGTTCACCATAGATAGAACGCAGACAATCACGGATTTCACTGACATAGGCCTTGTCCTCGCCATACGAACCATATTCATTCTCCACCTGAATCATGATGATGGGACCACCGTTTTGAATGGTCAGCGGAGCCAACTGCTCACCTACTTTCTGTTCAAAAATCTTCACCCGCTCCATAAAATAAGGATCCTGTTCACGCAAACGGATGTCTTTCTTCTTCAACAGCCACCAAGGTAATCCGCCCATTTCCCACTCTGCACAGACATAAGGGCCGGGGCGTACGATGACATACATTCCGTTTTTTTGGGCCAACCGACAGAAGGCTGCCACATCGTTATTACCCGTGAAATCGAACTTCCCCTCCTGCTGTTCGTGTATATTCCAAAATACATAAAGACAGAGCGTATTCATGCCCAAAGCCTTGCACATCTTGATACGGTGTTCCCAATAGGCCTGGGGAATACGAGGATAATGCACCTCGGCTGCCTTTACTACGAATGGTTTGCCATCTAACAGGAAGGTTTTGTCACCTACCATAAATGTATGCTGTTTGTTGGCAGCCTGTACACTACATGCTAACATTAGCATCAGGCTTAATATTATTTTCCTCATAAGTCCTTCCACATTTAATATATAATCATTAGGTCTACAGGTAATTGCTTCCTCCCTTAGGGGAGGGTGAAGGGTGATTGTTACCACTTGTCCGCCGTCTGAATCTGGTCTCTCCAATGATGGTCTTTCGGGAAAGCTTCGCCTCCCCATGCCTTTATCTGTGTCCAGGGTTGTTCCTTGTTTGTCCAGAAAGGATGAGAAGCTGGCAAACCCAACGGCATAAAGACCAAAGAGGTCATATAAAGCGAACCGTTGTTAGTGTACCAGTCCGCAATATTGGGTTGACTGCCACAGAAACCAATGGTGAGAAAACCATCCTTGAAATTCTCCTGACCATCAAACATCCGGTGAAGAACTTTGGTAAGAGCAGCACGCACCTGACCACGGCTCACTCCTTCCGGCAAACGGTCGTACCAAGCCATTAAGGCCAATGGCTGCATGGTAGCCATACGGTAAGGAATACTGCGGCCAAAAGCTGGGAATGTTCCTTCGGGGGAGATGAAACGTTCCAAAATGACAGCGTGACGTTGGGCACGTCGCAGCTCACGATTATAGTATTTCTGATAGTCCAGTCGTGAATTCTTTGCAGCATCCACCATGCTCTGCAGGGTCTCCAAATACATGGGATGGAACACATAACTACTGTAATAATCGAAAGAAAAACTCGGACCGTCAGCATACCAACCATCACCGACATACCATTCCTCCATTTTCCTGCAAGTGGAATTCACGCGATATTCATCACCTTGAGCCACTTCCTTCAGCTCAGGTTCCTCTTTTACAGCCTTGAAAATCAGGCTCTCGATGGTACTTGAGAAAAGCAGCCAGTTGGTATAAGGCGGATCAATGGTACGCATTTTTGCAAATTCCCTCAGGTAACGCTCCTTTGTTGTCTGTGAAAGCGGTTTCCATAAAGCATCCCAACCACGCAGGAAACTCTCGGCAATATAGGCAGCATCCACGAGATTCTGACCCGCCACGCCCCAGCAGAGATAATCAGGACTTTGGGGATCAACAGCATTCTCATAACTCTTCAGAGCCCATTCGCGCATTTGTTTACGTAGCTTACCCTCCTCCGTGTTGTCATCGGGGAGCGAAAGCCAAGGAGCAGTTCCCGCCATCAGACGGCCAAAACACTCCATATAAGTGACACGGATATCGCGACCGTCCCAGGTTGGAGAAGTTTCCACACGCATATTCTTAACTAACTCGCCTTTCGCCATATTGCTGAGCACGGGCTCTGCCATTTGTCGCAGAATCGATACCCAGTAAGCGCGATCTGTTTTGTTTGTTGCAATACCATTGCAACTTACTGGACTCTCGAGATAGCGAACATACTCGCAAGCAGCCAACAGCCAGGCGCCTGTACCGAAGTTAGCTTCTGAATTCTGGTCAACGATTTGCCCGGGAATAGCCTTTTCACCGATAGGCTGCACATAACCTATCTTACCACTCTTCTGCAGTGCCTTGTTCTTCAAATAATTCCAAGCCTTGGTGATTACAGGCTTAAACTCAGCCTCATCCAGAAAGCCATTGTTCACACCCCACAACATGCCATAGGTAAAGAAAGCCGTACCAGAAGTCTCAGGACCGGGAGCTTGTTCGGGATCCATCATTGAACGCGTCCAATAACCTTCGGGCTGCTGGATGGCAGCTAATGCTTTAGCCAGTCTTACGTATTTCTCCTTGAAGAAAGCATAATGCTTGTAACTCTTGGGCAGATCCTGCAGAACCTTTGCCAGTCCAGCAAGCACCCAACCGTCACCACGTGCCCAGAAATCCTTTTTGCCGCTATTGGTCTTATGCTTAGGATAGACATATTTACCGTCACGGAAATAAAGGCCTGTCTCTTCGTCGAGCATAATGCCATCACAGTATTTCAGATTATCATAAAGTTTATTCAGATAGCCTTCATCACCTGTCAACTTATACATTTTCGTCATGACAGGCATTACCATGTAAAGAGCATCTGCCCACCACCAATAGTCATTCTCTTTGGAACGCATTTCAAAGCCCATCACCTCCTTGGCGCGACGCACTTTCTGGTCATCGGGTAGAATGTTATAAAGATCGATATAAGTCTGGAAACAAATCTGCCAGTCACCGAAAAGCACATGTTGCTCATCTTCGCCATAGTTCTTATATTCCCATTTCGCCTGATCTTTTTCTTTAGCACCTTGCCATTGATTATGCTTGGCCCACTGCTCACTATACTGACGATAGCGCTCCACGCCCGTCAGTTGATAAACCTCCATATTCCCTGTATGATAGGCTGCATTATCCCAGAAGGCCCGTGTCTCAGGCTTATTATTCTGCTGCCAGTAGTTATTCACTTTTTCAATGAGTTCACGCACCTGCTGCGCCTCTTTGTTCACAGGAGCAGCCTCCAACATTGTGGCAACAGTCCATACTGCAACCATCATCAAGCATCTTAAGATTTTCATATATTCATTAAGTTTTCAGTTATTTTTGTTCCTTTTGCAAAGATACGATTTAGCGAGTACAAAAGCAAGAAAAACTTGTTTATTCTTATTTTGTCGAGCGCAAGTATCTTTACTAGAGATATGCATTTATTTTCAATACAACAAATCTATTTTGGTAATTTCGTTATATAATAACGATTGCAAATATACAGATTATTTTCAAACAACAACACCGCTTTTTATGACAAAAACGGGGATTTTTCGGAATTTGCCCAATTAGGGGCGTTTCCATAACGTTTTCCGAAAAACACCCCTTTTTTGAACAATTCCCAACCGTTCTTTCTTCAGAAACTGTATTATATTTGCAGCGAAAACTGAAATCACTACCTATTATGAGACTAAAAACGATACTCTTTTTCCTGCTAACTACTTTAGTTCTTCAGGCACAGATGTTCCAGCCTGGAAAGATTTGGAAAGATACTGACGGCACTCATATCAATGCTCATGGAGGTGGTGTGCTTTACCATCAAGGTACTTATTACTGGTATGGTGAACACAAAGCCGACACAACTAGTGCAGCTATGGTAGGAGTGACTTGCTACAGCTCCAAAGACCTGCTACATTGGACCAATCTTGGCGTGGCCCTTTCCGTCAGCGACGATCCACAGAGCGAAATTACCCGCGGTTGTGTTTTGGAACGTCCAAAGGTTATATATAATAAGGTGACGAAAAAGTTCGTGATGTGGTTCCACCTCGAACTGAAAGGAAAAGGCTACAGCGCAGCCCGCTACGGAGTAGCTGTCAGCGACCAGCCTGCAGGACCTTTCCAATTCCTTTATTCAAAACGCTCCGATGCTGGACAGTATCCTATCGACTTCACTCCTGAGAGAATTGCTGAGATGTATGCACTCGATGAGTCTGCCTATCAGGAATGGTGGACGCCCGAATGGACTGAGGCCATCAAAAAGGGACTTTTCCTGAAACGTGACTTTAATGGAGGGCAGATGTCCCGCGACCAAACCATCTTTGTGGATGACGACGGAACAGCCTACCATATTTTCTCCTCAGAAGACAATCTGACACTTCACATCTCCGAATTGACAAAAGATTACACGGCCCATACGGGACGTTACGTTCGGGTAGCTCCTTCAGGACAAAACGAAGCTCCTGCTATTCTTAAACGCAACGGCCGCTATTGGATGATTACCAGCGGATGCACAGGATGGGCACCTAACAAAGCAAGAATGTTCACGGCCAGAAGCATCTGGGGACCGTGGACACAAATGGAAAATCCCTGTTCCGGAAAAGATGCCGATATCACCTTCTACGGACAAAGTACCTACATTCTGAAAGTGGAAGGCCTTAAGGATGCCTACATTTTCATGGCTGACATCTGGCGGCCCATGCACCCAAGTGACGCCCGTTACATATGGCTTCCCATAAAGTTCGGAGCAGCCGGTGAGCCTATCATCCCATGGAAAGACGAGTGGAGTATGGATGAATTCAGGTAGAATAAAGATAAAATTATGAAAAAGTACTCTTTTCTTACGAAAATGGCACCACTCTATTTCACAAAGAATGTTTAATTTTGCAACAGAAACCTAAATTTCAAATAAACCTAATTTATTATCTTATGAATCAAAATTCTTTGAAGAAGAAACTGCTTCTTATCATGATTCTGTCTTCAGGACTTATTGGAGGTCTGATAAGTTCCTATGCTGAGAGTCATGCTGCAAGAGTTCAAGCTGTTGAACAGACTAAGAATGTTGCCGGAACTGTAACCGACGAGAATGGTGACCCACTGATTGGAGTTAGTGTATCAGCAGGTCCTGGCTTGGGAGTTGTCACCGATCTTGACGGAAGATTCTCTCTCGATGGAGTTACTGCTAACACAGTTCTAACTTTCTCTTATGTTGGTTACGCAACTCAGGAAATACGAGTTGGAAGTCAAAACAACATTAACGTACGATTGATTGAAGACAACACGGTCCTCGATGAATTGGTTGTTGTAGGTTATGGTGTGCAGAAGAAATCAGACGTTACTGGTTCTGTCACCTCCATCAACAAAGATCGTCTGAGCAAGCTGCCCGTAACCAATGTGCTGCAAGCTGTTCAGGGTGCCGCCGCTGGTGTTACCATCTCACAGGGCTCTTCTATCCCTGGTGATGCTCCTTCAGCATTGGTTCGTGGACGAAACTCCATCAATGCTGGTACAGGTCCGTATATCGTTGTCGACGGTATCCCCATCTCTAAGAGCGGTGGTTCGCTCAACGATATCAATCCTGGTGACATTGAGTCGATGGAAATTCTGAAAGACGCATCAGCTACCGCTATCTACGGTACCAACGGTGCTAATGGTGTTATCCTGATTACTACCAAGCATGGTAAGGATGGCAAGCCGACGGTAAGCTACAATGGCTATCTCGGTGTCGAGGACTTCGCTCATAAGATGGACTTCTGTAATGGAGCTCAGATTACCCAGCGCTACAAGGATTACGTTGCCCAGAATGCTGGTGAGACGATGTTCAATGACTATGTGAAGAACCAGGCTGAGGCTGCGGCCCAGGCTGCCGGACAGGAGACAGACTGGCTCTACGACATGGTATCCCAGACGGGTATCATCCAGGACCACAACGTTACAATAAATGGTGGTGCTGATAAGGTGAAATATTTCATCTCTGGTGACTACATGGACCAGAAGGGTGTGCTGAAGGGCTTCAACTACAAGCGCTACTCTCTCCGTATGAACATCGATGCCGATGTGACCGACTACCTGAAGATCGGCACCAACAGCTACATTGTAAGTCATAACCGTGACGGCGGCCGCGTGAACTTCCTGATGGCAGAAGCCATGTCACCTTATGGACAGGTATATAACGAAGACGGTACCTACTGCGTCTACCCGATGGCCTCTGAGAATCTGTTCTTCAACCCGATGCGTGACGTCAATCAGGATCATGAGCGCCGTCAGTGGAACATCAACCTCAACGCTTATGCAGAGCTGAACTTCGGCAATATCTGGAAGCCTTTGACAGGTCTTACCTATAAGTTCAACTTCGGTTACTCTTTCGTTCCCAAGCGCGAGAACTATTATAATGGTGCAGAGCAGAACGATCCTAACGGCTACGGTTACATTTTCAACGCTGAGACCCAGAGCCGCACAGTGGAGAACATCCTGACCTATGCAAAGGATATCCAGAAGCACCACTTCGACATCACGCTGCTTTACGCATCTTCACGCAAGAAGTACCACGACAACACCGCTACTGGCGCCAAGTTCATCAACGACGAGCTGCTGTGGCACAACCTCGGCGGTGGCGGTACACAGACAGCCAAGTCGTACACCGATCTCTATAAGACAGTCTCTCAGATGGGACGTCTGAACTACTCTTACGACAGCCGCTACCTCTTCACCTTCACGGTACGTCGAGACGGTTCTTCTGTATTCGGTTCCGACAACAAGTACGGTGTGTTCCCATCAGTAGCTCTCGGTTGGAATATTGCCAACGAGGCCTTCATGCAGAAGACCAGCGACTGGCTGAACACCTTAAAACTGCGTATTTCATATGGTAAAGCTGGTAACGAGGCTATCGGTGTCTATGAAACACTAGCCAAGATGACGAATGCTGCCCTGACAATGGACGGACAGTCGGCTACAGCCCTTTACCCCAGCAGCCGCATGGGTAACAGCGGTCTCGGCTGGGAGACCACCAAGACATTCAATATCGGTATTGACTTCGGTTTCCTGAACAACCGCATCAACGGTAACATCGACTTCTATACTTCTACGACCACCGACTTGTTACTTCAGCGTAACCTACCGAAGATCTCTGGCTTCTCTAACGTATATATGAACATGGGTGAAACGGCCAACAAGGGTCTTGAGATTACCGTCAATTCTAAGAACATCGTAACCAAAGACTTCACATGGAGCACCAACCTCGTATGGTCATGGAACAAGAATGAGATCAAGGACCTCTACGGTGACAAGCAGGACGACCTCGGTAACCGCTGGTTTATCGGCCACCCCATCAGCGTCATCTATGACTATGAGATGGAAGGCATCTGGCAGAAGGACGAGATTGAGCGTGGTGATCACTTGAAGCATGATCCGCAAGCCCAGGCCGGTGACGTAAAACTGCGCGACATCGACGGTGACGGTAAGATAACTCCAGAAGGTGACAAAACCATCCAGGGACAGACCACTCCGAAGTGGATTGGTGGTTTGACCAATACCTTCACCTATAAGAACCTCACGCTGAGTATTTTCATCCAGACCGTACAGGGTCTGAAGCGCAACAATTCCCTGTTGGCTATGGCCAGCGACGAGATGGGGCGTCGTAACTCTACCACAGAAGTTGGTTACTGGTCAGTTGACAATCCAACTAATGAGTTCCGCTCATTGAGCAAGACCTCTAACCGCTGGGGCTATGGATTCCCTCGTAATGCAAGTTTCACCCGCGTGAAAGATATTACGCTGAGTTATGTATTCCCACAGCAGATTACCAACAAGTTGCACATTGGCGGACTGACAGTCTATGCCAGCGGCCGTAACCTCTTAACCTTCACAGATTGGATTGGATGGGACCCCGAGTCTGATATCACCCAGCGTGGATGGGGCGGCTACGAGAACAACTATCCTATGACCAAGAGCTATGTTTTCGGTCTGAATGTGACGTTCTAAAGGTGAAAAAGAAAAGACAAAAAAGTAAATTCTACAATTATGAAACTCAGAAACATTATATATTCAGTATTGGCTGTCAGCACACTGGCTGTAACCTCCTGCAAAGACAGCTACTTGGATGAGAAGATGTTCTCTAACTACGGTACAGATGTTGCCGATGTAGAGGCAAAAGTCATCGGTTTGCACTATAAGTTTGCTGCCCTCTGGGGTATGTCTAGCCGCCAGGGATTCACTGGTATCTGGCAGGACGGTACCGACGTGGGCGCTCCAGGCGATACCGAGGGTGTTGAGGTTCCCTTCTTCCAGTATGGCTCATTAAACTCTGAGAACGGCGGTGTCAGTTTCCTTTGGGAGAACCTCTATAGCATCATCAACAGCGCCAACATCATCATCAACACCGAAGGTGTGGATCCTGCTGGAAAGGCAGAGGCAGAGTTCTTCCGTGCCTACAGCTATAACTTGCTTGTAACACTCTGGGGCCCTGTACCCCTCATCACCGAGAGCAAGGCTGAGCCACGCACAGACTTTACCCGCAACGCCGTTGCTGAGGTTGATGCCGTCATCACAGCAGACCTGAACGACGCAATCGCCAATCTGCCTGAAGTGGGCAAGACCAAGACACAGAACCGCATCAATAAGGACTGTGCCCGCATTCTGGCTGCCGAAGCATTCCTCCGCATGGGCAAGGCCGCAGAGGCAGAGGCTGCTGTAACGCCAACCATCACCAGTGGCAACTACAAACTCGTGTCTGAGCGCTATGGTAAATTCCTCTCTGAGGCAGGCGATTATTACAGCGATATGTTCCGCTGGGGCAACCAGCGCCGCTCACAGGGCAACACTGAGGGCATCTGGGTATTCCAAATGGAATATAACCGTGATGTGACAGGTGGTACGATCGACAGCCCGCAGCAGCGTCGTAACTGGGTGGCAGCTTTCCACAAGATCAACGGTATGGTGAATGCCGACTCTATCGGTGGTCGTGGTAACGGCCGTCTGCGCTTGAGCAACTATGTGAAGTATGGTATTTATGAGAAAGGTGATATCCGTAACTCTAACCATAATATCCGCCGAGTGCTCTACTACAACAAACCAAATTTCAGTGCTGAAATTTACGTAAAGGACGGTTTCCGCGTAGACGAAGGTACAGCTGGTGCACAGAAAATCACAGTGAAGACAGGCGACCGCGCTTATTGGACGGTGAAAGATACACTGAACGTAATGTATCCGCACACCACCAAGTGGGGTGGCTATGATCCGACCGATGACTTTGGTTATGCTATCGTTAAGGACTGGCCCGTCATGCGTCTGGCAGATGCCTATCTGCTGCGTGCCGAAGCCCGTATCCAACAGGGTAACAAAGCTGGTGCTGCTGAGGACATTAACGTGCTTCGAGACCGTGCCTTTAAGACCTATCGGGCTGAAACAGGCAATGTAAATGCAGGCAAAGTAACCGCTGCTGAAATGACCATGGACTTCCTTCTTGATGAGCGTATCCGCGAATTGGTTGGTGAGGAGAACCGTCGTTATACCCTCTGCCGTACAGGTAAGTTAGCAGAACGTGTTCAGATGATAATCAGCAAGTGGGCTGAGACCACCCAGAGCAAGGCCATTACAGGATTTGATCCCAGCAAGCACACTTTACTTCCTATTCCTCTGTCAGAGATTCAGTTGAATAAGGATGCTAATCTGGAACAGAACCCGGGCTATTAATATCCAAACAATTAGGTTTTTTAGTATTATTTTGTCTGAGAAGACATTCACTGCAATTAAGGACAAATCCGTTCGGATTTGTCCTTATGTTTGTTTATATGGCTGATGGATATTTGTTTTTCTATGTAAAATCTCTAGAGATTTTTTTGTAAAAATGCCATTATTTGCAGGCAAAAATGCCATATTCGCGCAAAATTCTCTAGAGATTTCTGCAAATGACTGTCTAGAATCTTAAAGAAGTCTGGAAAACACGATTTCGCAAAAAAACATAAAAGGTTTGGATAATTCGTGAATTCTTTCTATTTTTGTATGCTTTAAGCAATCTCTATATGATTACGGTCATCAGGAATTTTATTTTATTTCTCGTGCTTTTCCTGACTACTACGGATGTTTCAGCACGAAAATATTTTAAAGTCATCAATAATATACAGGGGTTATCTGACAACTCTGTAAATTATATGGCACAAGACAAACATGGTTTTGTCTGGATGGCCACTGGTAACGGATTGTCCCGTTATGACGGACTGCTGTTCACGGTCTATCGCCATGATGCCCATAACGCTTTTTCTTTGGTTCAGAATGATGTGTTATGTCTGCTGCCCATAGACAGCGGGATCTATGTAGCCTGTACAGGAGGTCTGGATTTTTACTCTTTCCAAGACGGATATTTTCATCGTTGCCAACTTTCTGAAGGAGATTCAAAACGCAATTTGAATGTCAGGTTGAACTCGCTGGTAGAAGACGGTAACCAGATTATGGCTACTGACGGCAACGGTAATTTTTTTGTAAAAAAGGATAATAGTGAATCCTTCGTACTTGTAAAGGAGAAAAAATTTTGTTACCTCAGCAACTATCAACAAGGAAGGGTACTTGGCGTTGCCGCTGATGGCCTCTATCTGATAGATAGTAAGACGCTGAAGACGGTGGCTCATTACAAAACGAAGATTCCCATCATGAGCCATATCAATCTTTTTTATAGCAAAATCCGAAAGACGGCTTATGTTGGTAATGGATACGGACAACCGTCCATGGCTTTTCACATAAACGGGCATCAGATTGAAGTTTCCAATGAAAAAGTGCCCGACAACCTGATGGCCGTCACCGATTTCGGAAACCGTACGGCATTTGCACTCGATGGTCCTGGACTATTAATCCGCCAAGGTAGCACAGAAGAATGGTTCTCACCAGAAAACAGCAACATGAGTGGAGACGCCTTGTATTCATTATGTGCTGACCGTGGTGGTAATCTGTGGATTGGCACCTATAGGGCTGGCGTGAATTTCTTTAACGACAAACATGACCGGTTTTTGATGCTCAACAAACAAAACGGCAATATACCATACAATCTTGTGACAGCTGTTATCCCTGACAAGAACCGACTATTTATCGGACTCGACGGCGGCGGATTGTGTATCTATGACAAATCCACAAAGACTTCAAAGACTTTCACCACGAAAAATAGTCCCATTGCCAGCGATAACGTCATCTCGATGACCAAAGACAACGATGCCTTATGGATGGGATTCTATACGAAGGGACTGGTTCGCTATGACCTGAAGACCGGAAGTTTCTCCAATTTCACCATGCCCAAGAAGGAAACTGGTACGGAGAATAATGTATGGGTTGTCTGTGATGACGGCATTGGAAATCTCTGGATAGGAGGTGCCGACATGAACCTTTTCAACAAGCAGACACATCAGATAGAAACCATAAAAGAACTGAAAGACAGCTACTGTGCATCAATGTTTGTAAGGGGCAACCAAATATGGATAGCCCCGAAGAACAATGGTATCTTTATGCTAGATAAGTACACAAGGAAAATACTCAAGCATTATACGGCCAGTAAAGAAAGTGAGATTTGCCTTCCTGATAATGACGTCAGGTATATCTATATGGACTCCCGCGGAATTCTCTGGGTCTCCACCATCTTTTCCGGCTTTTGTTCTCTCAATCCGAAAACCAAGGAACTCAAGTCGTATGGCATAGAAAAAGGCCTTACCAACACAAACGTTGCCTCGATATCAGAAGACAGACAGGGTAATCTCTGGATGGGAACCTTTAACGGACTCTTCAAATTTGATCCAAAGACGGATATGTTTGTCCGTTTCGACCAGGATGAATGTATCGCTTCCACTTTCACCTATGCCTCGAGCACCTATCAAGACGGTATCGTCTACATGGGAAGCACACAAGGACTCCTGACATTCAATCCAGAGAAGGTGAACTATGAACAGCTTTACGATCATGTGTATTTCACCTCCTTGAATCTTCTGAACGACAATAAAATATTCAACCTTAATGGCAGTCATCCGGAGGGAATCACTTTAAAACATGACCAGAACTTCTTTACTGTTCTTTTCTCCGTTCCGGAGATGCAGACTCCCAAACGCGTTCGTTTCTCCTGTTATCTGGAAGACCTGGAGACGGGATGGAGAGAGATTTCCGGTGACAGAGAGGCAACCTATACGAATGTGCCTCCTGGAAAGTATCATTTCTATGTGCGTTGCACGGACAGCAACGGACAATGGAGCGAACCTTCCATCTTGGAAATCACCGTCACACCACCTTGGTGGGCTACTTGGTGGGCTAAACTATTGTGGGTGATTCTCACATTGTTGGCTCTTGCTGGAGGAGCACTTATCTATCTGCATTACCTGAAAAACAAGCATCAGATCGAAATGGATGCCGTGGAGAAGGAATCGCTGAAGAAGCTCAATGATGCCAAGCTGAACTTCTACACAACTATTACCCATGAACTGCGCACCCCCGTCTTCTTGATCTCCGCACAGTTGGAAGAACTGCTCAATGCCCATAAATCTATTGTGCCTGTTCCGTCCAACTACTTGATATCCATGCACCGCAGCAGTTTGAAACTCAACAAACTGATCAGTCGTATCATTGATTTCCGCAAAATCGACTCCGATAAAATAAAACTATCACCAGTAAGGGCCGATGTCATCGAATTCTGCCGCGGTCTCATCGGTGACTACACCCAGATGTGTGAACAGAAAAACATCTCGTTCACCTTTTGCCACGAAAAGGATATCCTGCTGTTGGATTTCGATCCATCGAAACTGGAAATCATCCTGACCAATCTTGTTTCGAATGCCTTTAAATACACAAACGAAAACGGTGCTGTTGAACTAATTGTGGAAGAAGAGCCCGACCGTGTGGTCTTTAAAGTGAAGGACAACGGTATCGGTATTCTGGAGAAGATGCGCGACACGATTTTTGAGAGTTTCTTCCGTACTGAACGTGGAGAAAAACAGAGTGGCGGTGACGGTATCGGACTCTCCGTTGTAAAATCATTGGTGGAGTTGCACGGTGGAACTATAAAGGTGGATAGTGAAGTGAACAAGGGCTCTGTGTTTACTTTCTATATCCCCAAGATATATCAGGAAGAATCGCTTGCAGAAATGGTGAAACCTGAAATGAGTCGCGAAACCATAGAGTCCGTTACGACACCACCTTCTTCCGTTAGCGAACAACATCTGGTCAATCCCACTGCCGTACATAGCATCTTGATTATCGATGACGAACATGAAACCGTAGATGTCCTGGAGCGTTACCTTTCTGCCGATTTCAGGATTTATAAAGCCTTCGATGGCAATGAAGGTCTGGCTGAAGCCGAAAAGGAACTCCCCGACCTGATTCTCTGCGACCTCTCTATGCCAAAGATGGATGGACTGGAATTCCTTAGAAAAATGAAAGAAGATAAGAAACTGAGCCATATTAAGGTGATTATCTTCACTGCCAAGATTTCTGAAGAGGATATGATTACAGCCTTCGACTACGGGGCTGATGCCTATATCACCAAACCCATCTCCCTGAAATAT
>Ga0256407_10008802_pt1 | contig 14670 bp, 14 predicted proteins | sample RumenRJG_04DNA_FD_193489 | JGI IMG/M metagenome (GOLD analysis project Ga0256407, IMG submission 193489) | Bovine rumen microbial communities from Lethbridge, Alberta, Canada - RJG_04 | ecosystem: Host-associated > Mammals > Digestive system > Stomach > Rumen | place: Canada: Alberta... | reverse complement strand
CCACGTGGCATAGAACACGGCACGCTTTCTCAGGTAGTCCAGCACCAGGTCGTTGGCAGCCTCAGCCTCCTGTGCCGACAGCTCGCAGAGCGAATACACGTGGTCTGTCAGTCGCTCCAGCGGCAGTTCTCCTGTCAGCTTCTCGAACTTGAAACCCCACTGTTTCAGCGCCTCGTTGTTCTTCCAGTCCACCACCTTCTTCTTGACCATCGTGAAGTTGGCACGATCCATCTGGAAGATAGCCACACGTGAGCAAAGACCATCGTTGATATTCCGCATGGTGAACTTCTTGTGCAGACTGACGCTGGTGCCTGTGGTCACTGAGTTCCAATAGACGGGCAGGATATCGTTAATCGAGTCGTTGTTGGCATAGTCCACACCCGACAATTCGTTGTGGAACGCCTTCAGCTCCAGGTCGTGCTTGCCTATCCAGGCGCCACCGCTCTGTGCCGATATGCTGCTGTCCAGCTCCGAGTCGAACATATACAGGTGCAGGGGCACCTGCTCACCGTTCACCAGTTCCTTGGCCCTCTTCAGACGACGGAAGAAGATGTTGTTCGATGTCTTCGTAGGCAGGTAGCGTATCATGCCCTCAGGCTCCACCAGCGCATCCTGCTTCTGTGCCTTCGACGATGTTCCTCGCTTCTTCTGCTCCTGCTTATAGCGCGTCTCCTGCGCTCTCACCTCGTTGTCCTGCGCCCTCATCGAGCACATAATCTGGTCGTCCAGCTGCTTGGCAAACGACTTACCTGAGGCAGGGTGACCAATAATCAGCACCTGCGGGTTCATGCGCTGCGGCTCACCAGTGAAGTGCATATACCAGGTACGCGTCAGCAGCGTGCAGTACATCGCCCCAGCGGCATACACAGCGCCCAGCCAGTTGGCCCTGCTCACTCCCCTACAGGCTTCGGCATAAGGGGCGCAAAGGAGAGGTTCCAGCCTTTCAGCGAACTGCTCGTAAGGGATTTCATTGCCTCCCACAGCGACTGCAGCTGCTGGGGTGTGGCCTCCATGAATACCCACACTTTCAAGGACCCCTTGCATCCTTTTCGGGATGTCTTTGTACAGCTTTCGCTCACAAGCCGTATGAGCAATGTCTGTGACTTCCTTGTCGCCTCGCTCGCGGATGACGTCCTGCACAAATCCGCACAGTCTAAGCACCCTGTCGACCACTTCCGGCTGGTTGTCGCAGATATACCTGAGGTCGAGAGCCAGTTGCAGCATTGTCCTATGGCGGTCTCCAGTGGCAGGCGCTCCGCCTTGCGCTTCCTGCCACGCTTCGCAGATTCTTTTGTATTCAATTCCATGATAAGTTAAATTTTCGTTGTTATTAGAGGTAAGAGGTGAGGGGTGAGAGGTGAGAGGATAGTTCGTGCCTTTCGAACTTCCACCACGATATTGCTCGTCGTATTTCTCGCCATACGCCTTGTCCTCATACGTAAACAGTTCTTTGTCGAGATACAAGATATCGCTCTCCTTGCAGATGAACGACATGCGGCTGGCATCCTTGCAGCTCTCGTCAACCTCCACGCCTAAGACCTTCGCCATCTCGTGCTGGTTGTCTATCAGGTTGCCCCATTCCAGACGAGCCTTGAAGACAATCTTCAAGCCCTGGCCACTGGGGGTGATATAGATGAGCAGAATACCAAGTTCATTTGCTCGCTGCTTAAAGTCGGCGGCAGCAAATTCTTCACTCTTAACTCTTCACTCTCTACGTGGTCAACATCCATCACCACAAGACCTGTCAACCTCGTTGCCGCCTGCTTGCGCCAACGTCCCAGTTTTCCTGCCTTCGACTGTGTCTCATCGAACGTCGCCTGGAAGATGAATGCAGGCAGCTTGCGCTTCAGTGCCGCATCATGCGTCTCGCGATACTTGTCAATGTTCTCGTTCCACTGCGTCGCCCTGACGAGGGCCCAGAACTGGGCCTCGTCAACGGGCAACGTAGGATTCACAAAACTCTTCTGATAACTGAACATACGCCTATGCCCTGTCTATCAACTCCGCATCTACGATGGCCTGCATCGCCTCGTCGTGGTCGTCACCAAAGGCCTTCATCATCTCCTCCAGCGGCATCTCCTTGGGTACGCTGGCGAAGGTCTTGTAGCGCTCCTTCGACTCCTTCACCCATCCCCACGGCAGCTTCTTGACCAGCTTGTCACGCAGACGGCTTCGTGTCTGCCTGTGGAACATACGGAAGTCCTTCTTGCCCGTCATCAGGTCGTAGCCCAGTGTTCCTTCTACTCTTTTGCCCGTTAGCATTCGGGCCCATGTCTCATCGCTAATCTCAACCTTAATAATCATTAGTTGTTAACACCAAAATTTCTCTTCTCTCTGCGCACTTTGCGGGACTCGAGACACATTCCCTTTCTGAAGGAAATGTTGTTCAGCAGCTTGCGCATGCGGCGCTTTGATACCTCCTGCTGGCATCCCAGTCCTACGCGGAATACTACCGCTTCTGCCAATTGCTGCTCGTCCTCCAGCAGCCAACTCTTGTTGTCTACCACCAGTGCAAATCCGTGCTGCACTGTCTCGACCTTAATCTTCATTCTTGTCTTCATTCTCTTAAAAATTAAATGAGTAAAATTCGTTTCTTAATTATTACGCCATTTTCGTAATTCTCACTGCGTTCTCAAATCTGCGCTGCTGCTGGCTGTCCTGCCATTCGCGGCACCCGACTTCATACTCCACGAGGTGCATCACTCCCTGGTCGGGCTTCTGCTGATCCAGCGCCCTTGCCATGTCGCCCACAGCCTCGGCAAACATTGTGTTGATACCATCCGTCAGCAGGAAACCCACACTGACGAAAACCTTCTGCTGACCCTGCTGGTCAGTGTACGAGCGCTCTCTCATTGACAGCTGCTCCTTAATTGATAATAATCTTTCCATTGCCTTTTAATGTAAACTGTAAATACTTCCATTTCTTAACTCAAAATCCCTACGTATGCTCTCCACTGGCGTCAGGCCAACATCCTTGCCACTCGCTATCTGGTTGAGCTCGGAGACGCGAATCTCCATCAGAGTCAGCTGATACGCTCTCGACTGCACTTTGCCTCGCTTGCAGCCCAGCGTCCTCAGCCCTTCGTTCATCGACCAGCAGTCACACACTGCCTTGCCCCTGACATGCTTGCCTATCAGTCGGCAGCAGCGCAACCCCTGCTCATCATACTCCTTGTTGGCGCACGAGGCGCAACACTTCTTTACCATGATGCCACACTCATTTGTCAGCATCTCTAATTCTTGTTTCTTCTTCATATCTTTATTATTTTATTTAGTTTCTAAAGAACAGCCTATTCTCACGAACCAGCTGGTTGGTGTGGCAACGCTTTGCCACGTCGCGTTAAAAACACACGTAACACAATGAAAAACACCCTATGAAAAAATCCTTATTCTATTTGTTTCAATATGTCAAAGATCGCTTCAGCGAGTGAAGAGTCAAACTCGTTTGAACTCTTCCGAGCGCCTAAGATTTTCGAGGCAACGCCTCAATGATCGCTTGTCATTATCGTCGTTTCCTCTGATTGACGATGCAAAGATATGACCTTTCCAGCACCCCTCAAAGGCGTTTTCTCCAACCTTCCGGAATCCTTTCCGACATTCGGTCAGTTTTCCGAAATACCTTCCGAAATGCAGCGTTTCGCCCTGATGTAAGCACTCAAAAAACGCTTACCCACGTTTCTCCTCCGCACAATCTCGTTATGGTTTGGCTCGTCAGCAAACTCCCACTCAGGGAAATCGTTCAATACCAGCGAACAGTTGTCATACAGCGACGACTTGCCAGGACGATTTTCAACATTGAGCGACTTTAGGTAGTCAATAAACGATATGGCTGTAAAGTACACCTCGAAGTCGTCCAGCACCTGTTGGTTCATCAGCGTCATGATCCACGCAAAGTCTCGCGGCGACCTTATCACCTTATCTCTCTGTAGCTCACGTATAGCTTCCGCTACACACTGGTCCTGCTCGTCAATGGTCAGCAAGACATCTTCCTCCTCCGTTTCCATCACCTGCGCCAGCTTCTTGGCCAGCGCCTCCAGTTCTGGTGCCAATGCCTCAGGCACCCGCAATGTAATCTCTTTCATTGTTTCCTAAGTTTTTGTGAGGAGCATTGAGGTAGTCGACTTTTTCACCATGGAAACTCTCACGCAACTCAGGGGTTCAACAATAATGTATGTGTTAACCAGCGTACTTAGGTGTTTATCGAGACCCGTTCCAACTGATTACGATGGCAAAGGTAGACGTGTTCATTGAAGAGCAAAAATGATACTTTCAGTAGATACTATCATTTATCTATCACCCTGTCAATCAGCAGGGATAAAAAAACGTGATAGTTAGCAATGGCCAACTATCACGCAACTATCTCGTAACTATCTTTCAGTCTGCCTAGGCAGCAACCTCTAGCAATTCCTTTTCTACAAATGTTTCAATACGTATCTTCAGCGAGTCTTCAAGTTCTGACAAACCATTGTTCAGATACTTGCGCATACCATTATTAGTACCTTCCAGAACTTTGGTAACTTCCACGTTGGTCACATCTTTACGATACACCCCTTTCGACTTCAGATGGCCAATGATGCAGTAAACCGTCTTCTTACTGTACTCCTTGAACTTCTCATGAGGCCCAGCCTTGGCTATATCCTTGCGGAAATGTTCGAAGATGCGTTTCCACAATTTCTCCAGATGTTCTTGCCAACTATCTGCTACCAAGTGATGAGCCTTCTTTACCAATCCCTGCACCTTCTGCTCCAGTTCGTCAACTACTGGTGCAGAAGCAGCCACAGGCTTCTCCGTCTGTTTCTTCTTAGGTTGCAAGTCCGACTGCATCATGCGCCAGGTTTCCACGACATTAAACAGCGCCAGCAGTTCCTTGCTGAACATAGGTCTGGGATCAATGAACGATACGCCAAAACGATCAACATGTGTGAAGATGAAACGTGACAGACCATCATAGTCAATAGTCTGTTGTTCAGAATCGTAAACCTGTTCCAGCTCATCATCATTCAAGAACAAAGCCCTGAACTCTTCCAGCACAGTCTGTATGCGCACATGCAAATGCTTCTTCAGCGTTCGTGGAGAATATCCAATTTTCCATTTCTCATATGCCCTACGACACTTGGTGCGATAGTGCTTTTTGTAGCACGCCAGCCACTTCTCGTACGACACAGCTATCAGCTCCTCCGTAGGTGAATTAAGAAACTCTGAAATCTCCATCAGCACCTCATTTAACTCACGCAGCGCACAAATCAATATGCTTGGAATGTCGCTACCTTTCAGTTCCTCAAATGGGGGTAACGCATTGTCCATTGGTCCCACCTCCTGTTGCAGGTTCTTGAAGTCAAGATAGCTCTCCGACTCATATTCAAAGAGATTCGTCTGAACACCATTCAGCCCATATGCATAACTTACCTGCTGCATCAACTCCCACACCTTATTACCCCATAAAGTGAAGTTTACGTCATAGGCATTGCCCAGTGGCAGACACTCTTGCCACTGCTCCAACGTCATTTCAAAATATTTCGTAGTGCGACAAACATCAATAGCAAGACTCATGCTCATCGCGTTTAGCGAGAGCAAACAGCTAGAGCATTGAAGAACACCGATTTTCTTCTCAATGTTAGTTAGTAAATTATATTCAGCAGTATTTTTATTATCCATGATATGTTATTCGTCAAACAGCTGCAAAGATACAAAAAGTATCGAGCATACTGGCATACTGCCGCCATTATTTTTCGCAAAAAAAGGTTAATGTCACATTAGTAGCTAAAACTTACTTTAGTATCCTGTTGGTCATAGTACAAGTGATGCTGGAAGTCTTTGAACACCTGCCTTGCTACTGGAGCGCCGCCAAGGGCACTGATACCCTCAGGTACAGAACCGAACTTCAGCGACAACAGCGTCTTGAGCTTATTCATTCTCAGTTCGTCAACCCCCGACTTGATATAAGCATTCACGATGTATTCCACGAACTGCTTCTGCGCTTCAGAAAGATTCCTGTAGTAATCATCAATTCTCTGTGCCCTTATCCGGCGTTCTATCGGAGTGGTATTGTAGGCAATATACTCCAGCACATCCAGTAGGTCACACTCTTCAGCATCTATTATCTTACGGATATCCTTCAGCACGTCCTCACCATAGCCAGCCTCTTCCAGTTTCTCCAGCAGGGCATCGCGGGTGTCGGGGTCTGCCCATATCCTGTGCAGGTCTTCGCTCGACGAGAAGAAATCAGGCAACCTGCCAAACATCTCCTCAATGAACTTCTGCGTACTGATAGGCTTGCCGTCAGCACCCCAGAACATCACGTCGTTGATGAACTTGATACGTCTGACACGCCCGTCTGACAGCTTGATTTCAAGCTTTTCTGGCATATTGGTTTCTTCTCCATCATCACGGGCACACCAGGCACCTTCTCCCTCTTCAGGAACGACGTCAATCACCTCCCTGTGTTTCTTAATACAGGTACAGGGGTTATTACCGCACTTAGGACATACAGGCTCACCATCCCAATCAGGCTGAGAATACTTTCTGAATGCCTGCACGAAGTCCCAGATGGTAAAATAGTACTTGCCATCATAGATTCGAGTTCCGCGTCCAATAATCTGCTTGAATTCTATCATCGAGTTCACAGGACGCAACAACACGATATGTCTCACGTTCTTGGCATCCACACCCGTCGACAGTTTTTCCGAGGTTGTCAGGATGGTGGGTATCGTCTTTTCGTTATTCTTGAATTCCTCCAGGAATGTCTCGCCCATCTCTCCATCGTTGGCAGTCACTCGCTCGCAATAGCCATTCTTTCGTCTGTAGGCGTTTATCATGTCGCGTATCTCAGCAGCGTGGGCTTGCGTGGCACAGAACACAATACCTTTTTCCGTTTCGCCCATTCCATCCAGGAATTCCTTCACGCGGGCTTCATCTCTCTGACGGATTTTGATATTACCATGATAGAAGTCTTCTTCCGTATATACCTTTCCCAGTTTCACATCTCCGCTCACCACCTCATCGTCAGGCGAATAGATATATTCGTCAATGTTCGACTTCATGTTGATATGTCGGAATGGCGTCAGGAAACCATCCTCAATACCTTGTTTCAAAGAATACTCGTAGGCATGATACTTAAAATAAGTATAGGTATTCACGTTCTGGTCCACTCGTGGTGTTGCTGTCAAACCCAGTTGTACGGCAGGCTCAAAATACTCCAGTATGCTACGCCAATTACTTTCGTCCTTGGCACCTCCACGATGACACTCGTCGATAATCACGAGGTCGAAGAAATCCTTCGGGTATTGTCCGAAATAGGGTGAATCGTCAGGACCGCACATAAACGTCTGGAAGATGGTAAAGAAGATACTGCCGTTCGTAGGCACCTCACCGTTCTTGGCCACACTACCCGGCTTAATCCTCACCATCGCGTCGCTCTTGAATCCGCCAAAGTCTCTCATGGCCTGATTGGCCAGTACATTTCTGTCGGCAAGGAACAGAATCCTCGGACGTGTGCCCGTCTTTTTCAGGTTCCATCGTGTCTGGAATAGTTTCCATGCTATCTGGAAGGCAATGAATGTCTTACCCGTTCCTGTAGCAAGTGTCAGCAGGATGCGTCGTTCACCTTTAGCTATTCCCTCCAGCACCTTTCTTACTGCCGTTTCCTGATAATAGCGAGGCTGTTTCATACCATCACTATAGAACGGCTGCTCGTTCAGTTTGTCGCGCCACTCGTTGGCTTGTCCGTAGGTGCGTTGCCATAACTCATCCGGTGAGGGGTAAGACTCCACGAAACCTTGTTCATGTTCATAGAAGTCCATCTCCCAGATCTCGTTACCATTGGTAGCATAGGCGAATCGGATGCCAAGCATCTTTGCATAGTCTTTAGCCTGAGCCACACCCTCCGCATAGCTCAGTTCGTCGCTTTTGGCTTCTACAACGGCCAGCTTCACGCCCTTGTATATCAGCACGTAGTCAGCTCGCTTGGGTTTTCCCTTCTGCGTCTGACTGATCTTCCCCCGGGTAAAAGTGTACTCAGTGGTGATGCGACTGCCTTCTGTCACACCCCACCCAGCAGCCTTCAGCTTCGGGTCAATCTTATGCAACCTGGTATCCGATTCGTTCATTACTTATCTAATATATTTATTTAAATCATTTATCTAACAAAAAAGCCTTATATGATAGATAATCTGATAAAGTATGATCAACCATACTCTTAATTATCTTTTCACGATGGTCATCATCAACAGAGAAAATCAAAGCAAACTGACTATTACTATATAACTCTATCAGCTCCTTTTCAAAACGATTTCTATTTAACACGTAAACATCACCATCTTTGTAATATTTCTTTTTTTGAATGTCAAATAAATTTTTAACAAATTTCTCATTTCTTTCCTCGTTTTTAATTTCATCTATCATCCACTTTTTTACTATATCTGTGTAATTATCCGCAAAAATCATCGTTATTGCTGTTATCCACTGCAGTACTATTGATCTTATTATATTCTCTAGCATTGAAATGTATTTTTCTTTTATCTCGTAATCCAAATCACCATGATAATCCGAAAAATAATCATTTACAACAGCAAGATGCATATTGAAATACTTAATCTCTTTCTGAAGATCATTCACCTGTAGATAGAATGTTGGATCATTATAAAACAACTCACAATGCAACAATTCACTATCTAGTTTTAAAGAATTCATTATATGTTTCGATAAATAAGCCTTCTTCTCCTCTCTTACAAGAAGCCATAAAGCCTCTAAAGCTATACGCGTCCTGTATGTATCACTCATCAGTTTTCCGAACAACACTTCTTGCGTTTTCAAATTAATGATTGGCATTGTATTCTTTTCTGTTTGTCGCTGTGAAGCCAATGTTTTTTTGGCTATCATAAGCGACATGAATGCCACACAAAATGAAAACAGTGCGATAATAAACGCCATCCAATCCCATATGGACAATGAAAAATAATCAGCAAACTCTTTTATCATAATATCATTTAATCATTCAAATACTTGTCTTAATAATGCTTGTTTCAGGGCATCGCACTCAGCGATAGTCTTTTGCAACACCTCCTCCAACTCACGGACATGAGCGGAAAGAGAATCCAAACGAGAGACAATACGCTGCTGCTCGGAGATAGGGGGAAGAGGAATGGGCATATTTCTTATTTCTTTCAAGCCTAAATTGGTTATAGTTGCTTGTCTAGAATTATTTTTTGCATAATCCATAAAAGCATCAGAAAGAAGAAAAAATCTTAGATATTCTTTAACCAATGATGGTAGAACATTTATATAACATGCACTCTTACCTAATATGATTGGTTCTCCATTATAAAAAGCAGTTTTTCCGATGGTTCCATTAATCGATAAAAATACGGTCGATGAATTCAAATTTAATTTATATTTCTCAAACTCCTCGAAATCTACTCGCTTAGTATTATCTTTTATCTCTATAATACCATTTTCTAAATTATTACCATTTACGAAGTAGTAAACGCCATTGTCTGAGTATTTTGGTGTTCCATGTAAGCCATCACCAATCTCAGATGTCAATTCTTTTAGCGTTTTCTCTTCCCATCCTTCTTTTGGCTCCACAGCTTTAGTGAGTGCTTTTTGGAAGAGGGCGCGGGCTTCGCTCAACTGCTTTTCTGCATTCGCTTTCAGTTCGTCGATATGGACAAAGGCAGCATCAAGACGAGAAACTATGCGCTGTTGCTCGGAAAGAGGGGGAACAGGTATGTCTATTTGAGCAATGTCAGAGGGCTTTATTTCTATAACTTTAAAGCCATGAACATATTTTTCTTTCTGCTTGTAAAAAGAAGAAGATTTTGCATAATATGAAACATAGGCAGGATAAAGATTATGTTTGTAAATTGCTGCATGTCCTCCCACAGCAACATCATAATCCCCCAACCATGCAGTACATTTACATGAGCCCTCAATATCTTCACTAGTTATAGCGAATATAATATCTCCCTTTGAAGCAAATCTTGTTTTATTTCGTAAAGTTTCTGGGATAGATGTAATATGTTTTTGGGTTATAGGACCAAGTATCGTATGGATCTGCCCATAATGAATACAAGGAATACCGTTTTCAACATAGTCCTTCTTTAAGAAACCACCTCCTCTAATAAAGGTGCCAAGTTCCCCTAACTTCTTATATGTCCACCCATCTTTCATGCCTCGTGCTCCTTTCCTTTGTTATCACAGATCTCGATAGCCATCAAGTTCAGTTGCTGGCATTGATAGGCGGTAATGGCGCGTTTCTCGTTGTGATGCTCCCATGGAGCAAGCAACAGCAGTCGTCCTTCTGCACAGGCATCAAACTGCTCGCCTTTCGGCTTGGCCAGCGGCGTGAAACCGTTCTCCACCAGTACGATAGTGGGTAGCCCTGCATCGAAGGCCGCTCTCATGACCTGCTTCTCGCCAGGCGAGATGGCTGGCGAGACAAGCACAGCCCCCTGTCTTGCCATATCGAGGTAACGGGCTTTTTCCATTTTTATCTGATTGCTATCCAAGCGCCTCGATACGCGAACGGATATACGGCGAGGTGAGCGCAGCAATGCCTGATTGCCGAGACTGCTGTAAGTGGTTGTTCCCACCTTCAAACCAAAAAAGGGGCGCAGCCATTCAGGGTGAGCTCGCTTCATCATCAGGCGGCGTGGATTGTCGCGCAGGTAGTTCTGCCAGGTGGGCAGCTCGTCGTAAGAGCGAAGTATCAGGTCGTTGTAGCCTTTGGCGAAAAGAGGGCAATAGGCATTGTGTGACGGCAAAGCCGTCGCCTGCAGAGAAGATGGAACTCCTTTCTCCGTTCTGTGCGTTTCTTTCTCAGTAGGTTGCGGCTCTGCCGCTGCTGCCTCCAGCGCTTTCTGCGCCTTCCTGCAGCCCGCTTTGAAACCAGAGATGACCTGGCCTAAGTGCACAGGGAGGGGTGCCGTTACAAAGAGGATGCCATGCATGTGGTCGGGCATCATTTGCACTGCCTTTACCTCTATCTGCGGGTAATAGCCATGTATGCCCATCCATTCGCTTTCAACGGCTTTTCCGAGTTCTGTCAGTTCGATGCGCGGCTCGTCGTTGCTCCCTCGTTCAGCAAAAGGACTGCCAACAAGATGACCAAAGACCGGCCTTCGGCCTTCCACTTCCAGCGTAATCATATACATACGCCGCTCAGTGTAGTCGTGATGGTCATCGCGCCGCTTCATTGAGACACACTTCTCGCCAGCATACTGCTTCTTACGCGCTATCTGTTCTTCGTTCATGCCTCGTCCTCCTCAATGATTGTTTCTATTTCAGCAAGCAGCGTGCCTGCCTTGGTGTGCAAAGTGGCTAAAGACTCGTGTATCTCTCCTGGCGTGCGCTCGTCCACTTCCTCCACTTTGTGAGGATTCTTAACGCTGAGGTCATAATCCTCGCCCAAAGTAGAGACATCGATGCTCCATGAATTTTCGCTATCTGCTTTCGTCTTTTGCAAGGAAAGAAAATCTGCAAGATCGACTTCTGTCAGCGGCTGGGTCTTGGTGAAGTGCTTATCGAGTTGGTAATACCATATCTTCTGCGTGGGTTCGCCCTTGGTAAAGAACAGTACCACAGTCTTCACACCAGCACCTGTAAACACACCACTGGGGAGGTCGAGGATAGTATGCAGGTTGCACTCCTCCAAGAGTTTCTTTCTTAACAGCTTGGCATCACCATTGCTTAGAAAGGTGTTCTTGATAACGATACCTGCACGACCTCCGGCTTTCAGCATTCGCATAAAGTGCTGCATAAACATATAGGCCGTTTCGCTGCTCTTGATGGGGAAGTTCTGCTGCACCTCCTCACGCTCCGAACCTCCAAAGGGAGGATTGGCAAGGATGACATTCTTCTGCTCTGAAGGGGTGATGTTGCTCAGATTCTCCGTCAGCGTATTGGTGCGGATGATGTTGGGCGACTGCACACCATGCAGAATCATGTTCATCATGGCGATGATATAAGCCAAACCTTTCAGCTCCTTACCATAGAAGGTCTTCAGCTGCAGGGTAGCTTCTTCGCTACTGGTTATTCCGGGCTTGCCGTGCATATAAGTGTAGGCTTCGCAAAGGAATCCGGCACTACCACACGCTCCATCATAGACTGTTTCACCAATCTGGGGATTGACACTCTTCACAATGGTGCGGATGAGTGGACGCGGGGTGTAATATTCACCGCCATTACGCCCTGCATTACCCATCTGGCGCAGACGGTCTTCGTAGATCTGCGTCATCTCGTGGCGATTCTCTGCTGTCTGGAAGCGGAGTTCGTCGATATGCTCAATGATATCACGGAGGTTGTAGCCGCTCGATATCTTGTTCTTGATATTCGTGAAGATGATACCCACCTTATACTCGATGGTGTCAGGTTCGTACTTCTCAGTAAACGACTGGAGATAAGGAAACAGCTTCCCGTTGACAAACTCTATCAGATCATCACCCACCAAGGCACTTTTGCTGTCGTAGCGACCCGTAGCATCCAACGGCATGGCCCATTGGTTCCATTGGTAATCGCCGTTGATGATGCGCTCGTAGCGGGTTTCTTCCAGCTCAGCCGCCTGTTCGCGTGTCAGTTCCAAATCATCAAAGTACTTCAGGAACAGCACCCAGCTCGACTGCTCCACATAATCCAATGCCGTGCTGCAACCATCATCATGTCGCAGCGTATTATCTATTGCCTTGAAGGTTGATTCAAATGCCATATATCTTGTGTTTTTGCACTTTGAGCCTTGTTCTATCGTTAGTATATTCTGAATGCAAAGATAGTGAATAATTCCATAATCTCCAAACATCTGCACAAAAAAAACGAACTGGACAACGGGACGCGGGACGCGGGACGTTTTCCCGTTATTTTTTGGTGCAGGAGAAAGAAAAAGGAACTGGGGGAGTTGACGAGAGGATAAAGTAAATATTAATTGTTAAATTATTTAATACTTATATATAATATATATATTATATATAAGTATTCTATTCGTTTGTGCAAATCGAAATCGCCAAAACGTCCCGCGTCCCAACGTCCCATCGTCCCGTTTTCTGACAGTCGGTGTCTGTTTCATAGCCCTTCTGATTTTTCCGCAAAATTAGCACGAAAAATAGGGGTTCAAAAAAGTAGGATTTCGGGCAATTAATTTGCAGGGGTTATGAAATTTTCGTACCTTTGCATTGTCAATAAGAACGATGGATTTTTGAGCGCAGGGCAGCCCGAATTTGTTCTCAGGCCTGACAGAATTTGCGGCCTGCCCAGAGCGTAAAAATGAAGTCGCGAAAGGAGACAAAACAATAACCAATAACCAATAAACATTAACCATTAAAAAAGTTTACAATTATGGCACTGAAAGTAAAAGCTGTAGAGAAGAATATCAAGTTTGACAAGAACCCCGACAACCCTGGCGTGTGGCGCTATGTGATGAGCCCTGAGCTGTATGCAGCCCTGACGCAGGCGAAGGTGATCAAGGAGGCTGCTCTCCGAAGCGGTGTGAGCCGTGGCGTGATGCAGGCCTGCTGGGACGCAGCCGGCGAGGTCATCAAGGCGTGGGCAACAGAGGGCCACAGCGTGGCACTGCCTGGACTGGGCACCATGCGCTTTGGACTGCGCGCGAAGAGTGTTGAGGACGTGAACGACGTGAAGACCAAGCTGATCACCAGCCGTCGCATCATCTTCACCCCCAGCACGGACCTGAAGGAGGAGCTGGCGAACACCGCCATCCAGATCACCTGCTACGACCGCGATGGTAAGGAGGTGAAGCGTGTGACCTCAACCTCTGGCGAGGTGGAAGACCCTGAGAACGAGGGTGGCGAGAATGGTTCTAACGAGAACGGCGGTTCTACTGAGAACGGCGGCACCCAGAACGGCGGTTCGAATGGTGGCAGCACTGGTTCCCTGACCCCCAGCGGTAACGGCGACGACAACGGCGGAGGTGACGACAACGGCGGTTCTACCGTAGATTAGTCGAAAGGAAGGTGAGTTATGAAGAAGCAGAGCTTCGTTGAGATTGCGGTGAAGGTGATAGTAGCCGCACTCACCGCCTTCCTGACGGCCATCACAACGACGTCATGTATGGGCAGAGGACCATTTTAAAATTAAAGATGAAAAATTAAAGATGAAAAATGGGCTGACAGACTACGAGAGCTGTCAGTCTTTTTTTTTGTTTTTATTGGCACTTTATGTCAAGGAGAGGACTAACTCAGTCCAGGAAGCCTTGTTTGCGTAAAGCCTCTAAGAGGCCTGCAGACATGGCTTCGTTGTCCTTCTTCGTATAGCGGATGTCGGTGAAGATCTGGGCCAGGGTCTCCTTGTGATTGATGTCACAGAAGTGGCGGTTCTCAGGAAGGTTCTCCTTATAGGTGTAATAGGTGTCGATGTCGGAGGGTGTGTAGTCGCGGTAGGTCTCGCTGTGGACAAAGCTCTCCAGGGGCAGACGGTCGCTGAGGGCACCTTCCTCGGCAGGCCAGCCAACGGTGAGCGTGGCGAAGCGAAGAAAATAGCCTTACCTCGTGATTTAGTAATTTGGGAATAAAGCACTTTTTTTCGTCTTTTTTCTTTGCGCATTGAAAAAAAGTTCCTATATTTGCAGGGTGAATGAATTGTTCAAGGTCGTAAAATGAAGTCGCAAGCTGAAATATTAAGTCTGATGAGACGTTACAAGCCAATGGCTCAGAAGAAATATGGGAT
>Ga0256407_10008800_pt1 | contig 14672 bp, 6 predicted proteins | sample RumenRJG_04DNA_FD_193489 | JGI IMG/M metagenome (GOLD analysis project Ga0256407, IMG submission 193489) | Bovine rumen microbial communities from Lethbridge, Alberta, Canada - RJG_04 | ecosystem: Host-associated > Mammals > Digestive system > Stomach > Rumen | place: Canada: Alberta | collected... | reverse complement strand
GCGATCGATGCTCCCACCTTGTCGGACGACACGATACCGTTGGGATTCTCCAGGGTCTGCGTGAAGTCGTCGAGGGACATTTCCTCTACGAACATACCCTTGAGGGCCTGATAGAGCATGCCTTCGATTTCGGCGTCGACGCTGGAGGACTCGTCGTCGATCTTGTAGGAGGTGGTGATCTTCATCTGGCTGTCACCGCCGAACTGCTTGACCTCTACGGAAGAGTTCTTGATATTGTCGTCGGCAGCGGCTGCGGCGTCGAACACGTCATTGACTGCTGCGCGCACGTCCTCGGCAAGCACCGGCTTGTCGAAACGGACCACGTAGGTGCGGCCGCCGGTGAAATCGACACCGTAGGTAAAGCCCTTGGTGAAGATGCTCACGAGAGCGATCACGATCACGATGCCGGAGATGGTGTAGGACCACTTGCGGGCACCGAGGAAGTTGACGTGGGTGTTCTTGAGGAAGTTGCGGGTGACGCTGTTGTCGAAGGTGATGTTCTTGCCTTTCGCCACGCGGGCCTCGAAGATGAGCCTGGTGATGAAGATGGCGGTAAGAACGGAAGTGATGATACCGATGATGAGCGTGGTGGCGAAGCCCTTCACAGGACCCGAACCGAAGAAGAAGAGCACGAGGCCGGTGAGCAGGGTGGTGAGCTGGCCGTCGATGATTGCGGAATATGCATTGCTGTAACCGTCGGCGATTGCCTTGCTGAGGCCCTTGCCTGCCTTGATTTCTTCCTTGATACGCTCATAGATGATAACGTTCGCATCCACTGCCATACCCAGAGTCAGGACGAGACCTGCGATACCGGGCAGGGTCAGCACTGCACCGAACGATGCGAGGGTTCCGAAGAGGAGCACCACGTTGGTGAGCAGTGCGACGTCGGCGACAAGGCCTGCACCCTGATAGAAGAGCACCATGTAGAGGAGCACGAGGATGAAGGCGATGATGAACGAAATCATACCGTCGCGGATGGACTTGGCACCCAGCGAAGGACCTACCACCTGCTCCTGGACGATGGTTGCGGGAGCGGGGAGCTTACCGGACTTGAGCACGTTCACAAGGTCGGTAGCCTCCTCCACGGTGAAGTGGCCGGAAATTTCGGAGTTGCCTCCGCTGATTTCCTGGTTCACGACAGGATAGGAGTAGACGGTGCCGTCGAGGACGATGGCGATCTGCTTGCCGATGTTGTCCTTGGTGAGGTGTGCCCAGATGTTCGCGCCTTCTGCATTCATGCTCATCGAAACCTTGGGCTCGCCGTTGGTGCGGGAGTCGTAGGAAACGTTGGCGTTGGTGATGGCGGAGCCGTCAAGAGGTGCCTGTCCGTCGCGGGAAGACGCCTTGATGGCGACGAGCTCGTAGATGTTCTCGGTGTTGCTCACGGGCTTCACACCCCACATGGGGCGGAATTCTGCGGGGAAGAGGGCTGCGATCTGAGGCATGGACAGATAGCGGTTCACCTTTGCGGTGTCGGCGGAAGTCGCATAGCCGATGCAAGCGCCGCCATTGCCCTGTACGGGCTGCAGCACTGCGAAAAGGGGATTCTGTGCACGGAGCGCCTCGTCAGCCTCGGCCTCTGCGTTGCCTGCAAGTTCCTCTGCGACGATGTCCTCTGCAGGGGCTGCCTCGGCAACGGCAGGAGTCTCATTCTCCTCGGCGAGGATGCCGGCGAGAACTTCGTTGGCTTCCATGAGATAGGGAGCGATCTCGCTGTTCTCGAACGTTGTCCAGAATTCGAGGGATGCGGTGCCCTGGAGGAGCTTGCGCACACGCTCAGGCTCCTTCACGCCGGGAAGTTCCACGAGGATGCGGCCGGAGTTGCCGAGCTTCTGGATGGAAGGCTGGGTTACGCCGAAACGGTCGATACGGTTGCGGAGCACGTTGAACGAGTTGGCCACTGCGCTCTCGGCCTCTTTCTTGATGACGGAGAGGACTTCTGCATTGGTGGACTCGGGCTTGATGCTCTCGCGCATCTCGTAGGTTCCGAAGATCTGGCTCAGACGCGCCCCGCCGGTAACCTCGTCCCAGGCTTCGCCGAAGAGGGTGATGAAGTCGGACTGGGAGTTGACGCTGCGGCTCTTTGCAAGAGCGAGGGCCTGGTGGAACTGAGGTTCGGCGCTGTTGCCGGAAAGGGCTTTCACGAGGTCTTCAAGCTGCACCTGAAGCATGACGTTCATACCGCCCTTGAGGTCGAGGCCGAGATTTATCTCCTTGGACCTTACGTCTTTGAACTTGTAACCGAAATAAACTTTCTCATTGGAAATGGAATCGGTGTACCATTTCTGCTGTTCCTTCTTGATGGAGTCAAGATAATAAGCCTGATCCTCTGCAGCCACTTTCGAGAAAGCGGGAGTGCTCTGGACCGCCACTGCGGCGGCCTCTGCATACTTCTTGGCCTTTTTGTTCTGGATAGCGGTCACGGCTGTGAAGGAGAGCTGCCAGAAGCAGGCGATGAGCAGCAGGATGGCTACTAATCTGATTGCACCTTTACTTTGCATAACGAAATTATAAGTTTTAAATAAAATTTAATTCAGCAAATTAGCTGGCAAATTTACGATTTTTTTCCGATAAAGAAATTATCTACGGGTTATTTCTTAATTTTGCAGACTGTTTGAGTGCATTTTGATGAGTTTTTTCATTGAGAGAGCGGCCCTTGTGGCGGTGGTTCTGATGGCCGCCGTCCCCGCCCTGCGTGCTCAGCCCCTCCCGATTCCCGAATACGAAATCCTGCTCATGGATGCCGAGGCCTACCATGCCGACTACGACTTCGGCGCGGCGGCCCAGGCCTACGGCGAGGCGCTCCGCAAATGCACTGACAGCACCCGGCGTGCGGAAATCGAGAAAAAACTCTCCCAGAGCCGCAACGGCCGTTCGATGTCCGGCTACTGCCAGCGCCCCAAGGTGGTGGCCCGCAAGAACTTCTCCCGCAGGGACTTTTTCCTCTACTACCCCCTTGCGGACCGTTCCTGGCGCCCCGGCCCGAACCGCCTGGATCCCCACCCTTCCGCAGAAGCCCCCGTCGTATGGTTCCCCCAGGGCGGCAACGAGGCCTACTGGTCGATGGCGGACACTGCCGGCGTGCGCAACATCTACTATGCCCGCGATCTCGGAAACCGCTGGTCCTCGCCCTACCGCATGCCCTTTTCTTCTTCCGAGGATGAAATCTTCCCTATGGTCTCCGACGGCAAGCTCTACTTCGCTTCCAAGGGTCTTTTCGGGGTGGGAGGATACGATATCTACGTCTGCGAGCGCAGGCCCGACGGGCGCTGGGGAGAGCCCCGGAACATGGGCTTCCCCTACTCGTCTCCCTACGACGACTTCCTGTTCATAAACTCCCCGGACGGGCGCTACAGCATCTTCGCCAGCAACCGCAACTGCTCCGCCGACAGCGTCAGCATCTACATCCTCGAGTATGAACCGGTGCCGGTCAGTTCGGCCGTCCGAGGAGTCGAGGACTTGCAGAAACTGTGCAGGCTGGATCCTCCGCAGGACCTGAAGAAAGTGGACAACAAGAGCGCCATGTCCACCTCGAAGGCGGCCGACCCCAACACCGAGCTCTACGCCCGCAAGGCCGCCGAAGTACGCCGCCTGCGCGAAGAAATCACCCGGCTGAACCGCGAGCTGTCCACGCTGCGCGCATTCTACAACAGCGCCCCGCCTGCCGAAAAGAGCGAGATGGCGGACAAGATCGTAAAGAAAGAAGCCCGGCTTCCCGGGCTCCAGTCGCAGCTTGTAGCCGCCAATAAAGATCTTCAGAAAACGGAGATGGACTTTCTCCTGCACGGCGTGCTCATCGACCGCAGTCGCGTCGAGGCCGAGAGCGACAACGAGGTGGTGGGAGTTGAAACGTCCTACACCTTCACCCGCCGCAGCCCCGGCTCCTCCGACTTCTAGCGCCCGCTGTCTTTTACCAGCGTCGCCACCTGCGTGCAGAACTCCGCGCTCTCAAGCAACTGCGTGGTGGTCAGATGCATCCTCCAGCACCACTTGTTGTCCGGATCCGCAGGGTCGTTGATGCGCTCCTCGGCGGGATTCGGCCAGCGCAGCGCGCCGTCCATCGACAGCCAGTCCTGCAGAGGGAAGATGGCCAGCATGCTTAGAGAATCGAGATGCTCCTTGAGGATGCGCCTGCATTCCTCCGGGCTCTTCTCGTCGCCGTTCCACAGGCGGATGGAGGTCATGTCGTGCGAAGACGTCGCGACTACGCTCAGGTACGGCCAGGGGCGGCCCTTCTCCATGCGCTGCATCTCGAGGCTGAGGATCTTCTCGTGATCCATCACGCCCGGCACGCAGTCCGGCACCATTCCGAGGTCTTCGCCGCAGGCCAGCATCCCGGTGCACGACAGGAGCTTGGGGAGCTTGCGCATGGCGTTGCGCCTCCAGAACTCGTTGTGCCTGTGATAGAAGAAGTCGGTGTAGAGGGCGTCGAAGCGCTCCTTCTGCCAGCTTTCCAGATGGGAAGTGTCGGGAGAGATGAGGGGATGGAACCAGCCCGGCTTGCGCGGATCTTCGATGAACAGGCCGAGTATGGGCAGGCCGAGGGCGTTGATTTCGTCCCTGCTATACGGCAATGCAGGGTTGAAGTGCCCCAGCAGACCGCTCTTGTGAGGGAGAGGAATCTCCCAGATGCGGAAGAAGCCCAGGATGTGGTCGATGCGGAAAGCGTCGAAGTACTTGGCCATGGTGCGCAGGCGGGCCTTCCACCAGGCATAGTCGTCCTTCGCCATCTCCTCCCAGTTATAGGTGGGGAAACCCCAGTTCTGGCCGTCCCGGCTGAAGAAATCCGGCGGAGCGCCCGCGCTCGAATCCAGATTGTAGAGCTCCGGATAAGTAGCGGCGTCCACGCTGTCGCGCCCTACTCCGATCGGGAGGTCTCCCTTGAGGAAAACTCCTTTTTCGTGGGCGTACTTGACCGCTTTGGAGAGTTGCTTGTCGAGGTGGAACTGCACCCAGCGGTAGAAGTCCGGGGAGATGCCGTCGCGCTTGGCGCAGAACTGCGCGTAAGGGTCGAGCCAGTAGGCGTTGTCCTTCACGAACTTCCTGAAGGCTGGGGTGGCGATATCCGCGGCGCCTTTCTTTGCGAACGCCTGCCGCAGGTATTTGATTTTCAGTTTGATGACGCGGGGGTAATCCACCTTCGGAAGGGCGTTCAACTCTTTCTGCGCCTTCTTGTAGGCGGCGTCTTCCTTCACTCCGACCTCGGGCAGATGTATGTAGATGGGATGCAGCGCGAACGACGAAACCGGGCTGTAGGGATATGAATCTCCCCACTCTCCGTGGCGGGTGGTGTCATTGATGGGAAGCAGCTGCAACACGCTCTGTCCGGTGCGCTCCATCCAGTCCACGAACTTGGGAATGTCGCGGAATTCTCCCACTCCGAAGCCCTCCTCACTGCGTAGGGAGAAAACGGGAATCGCAGTTCCTGCTCCCCTGAATCCCGGCTGGTCGAAAATCTTTGCCGAATGCTCCCTGGGGAAAGGACAGCCTGCGATAGGGCAGTCTATCCACGCATCGCAGATCTCACCCTTCGCCTCCTCCTTGGTATGATGGTGGTGCGCCCACTCGGTGCGAGTCCAGAGGCCGTCTTCGATCACCACATAGAAATAGTCCTTGAGGATGGCCGAGTTGGCGGACGGGATCCGCAGCGTCCATACGCCGTCGGCGGTATAATTCATGGGCCAGACCCTGTCGTCCGCGCCCACCAGCGCCAGGGATTCACCCCAGCGGGTATGATATTCTATCTTGAAATTGAGCATATCTACTTTTGTATTATTTCCCATCCCCAGGCAGGAAGGATGCCGTCGGGTGTGCTTTCGGAGCGCAGGCCCCTGATCGGAGCGGAGGGTTCAGCGCTCAAGTTCGCAAATACCGTCACCTTGTTTCCGCAAACCCTGCGCGAGAAAGCCAGCACATCGGGATCGCCTGTCTCTATCCACTTCATCTTGCCTCCGCGCTCGCCTGCGGCAAGGGCGGGATTGTCGTGGCGGAGAGCTGTAAGATACTTGTAGAAGTCGGTGTACTCGTTTGCCGACCAATCTGTTACAGGATCCTTCTCGAAGAATTCAAGCCTGCGGTCCAGACCGATTTCCTGCCCGGTATAGATGAGGGGCTGGGTCTTCGGAAGAGTGAAATTAAGCACTTCCATCACCTGCCACGCATCGCCCAGACGCTCGAACTCCGTGCCGTTCCAGGAGTTCTCGTCGTGGTTTGAGGTGAAGGCCAGGCGGAAGGCGGATGCGGGACTGTTCTCCGCATCTTTCGCAAGATACTCGCGGAGTTCCTTGGCGGTCTTCACGCCGTCCTTGTTGGCAGGGCCGTTCCCTATGGCGTTCTCGATGTGATGCATCTCCCAGGCATAGGTGGCGTCGAACATGGTATCTGCCATGAACTCAGGCTTTTCCGCCTCTGCGAGAAGATAGATTTCCGGGTATGCCTTGCGAAGAGCGGGCACCAGGTACTGCCAGGTCTCGGAAGGCATCTCGCCCGCGGCGTCGCAGCGGAATCCGTCCACGCCCTTGTCGAGCCAGAAGCGCATGGCATCCTCCTGGGCATACCAGACCTCCTTGTTCGCATAGTTCAGACTGCGGGTATCGGTCCAGTCATACTCCCAGATTGCATTTCCGAGGGAGTCGCGCTCGTAGAAGTCAGCGGGCTTCTCCGTCATCCACACATTGTCGGGAGCGGTCTGGTTCGCCACCCAGTCGAGGATGAGCTTGAAACCCTGGGCATGGGCTGCGGCGAGAAGATCCTCGAAGTCCTGCATGGTGCCGAATTCGGGGTTCACGGCCTTGTAGTCGGAGATGGCATAGTAGCTGCCGAGGGTTCCCTTGCGGCCCTCGACGCCGATTTCGTTGATAGGCATCAGCCAGAGGATATCTACCCCCAGGTCCTTCAGGCGGGGCAGCTGGGCCTCGACGCCCTTGAACGTGCCCTCGGGGCTGAACTGGCGGACGTTGACCTCATAGACAACGCTGTTGTAGGTCCATTCGGGATGCACGTTCTTCACCGGTGCGCTGCAGCAGGCGCTCAGCGCGGCGGCCGCGATTGCGGTTAAAATGATCTTTTTCATATCGGGCATTTAACTTATTGTATATCAATGTTTTCCTTAAAACAAATCGTCTTTTTTCGCCGATTTGTTTCCAGCAATTTGCTGTTAATCAACCATTTGGCTGCCCGGCCTCCGGCTGGGTACTACTGCCGGAAAACAGCCGAGGAGTTGGCGCCGAGTTCGAGCGTTGTGCCGGAAACCGAGACGGAACCGAGTGAGACCAGCATGTCGGAAAGCTTGTCTCCGTCAAGGTCCAAATCCACCGGCGATGCACCTACATTGTGCACGACAAGGGCTTTTGCGCCGTCGGAGGCGGTCATATACCAGCAGGCGACAGAACCTTGAAGGGTGTTGCCGTCGTTATACTTCGGGTGCGCGGACATCTTCCCGGAGGCAAGGGCGGGGCAGGTGTTGCGGGCGTAAGTCCACTCGTAGTAGGTGCGAAGGAGAGACTCTGGATCATCTTCCTGGGCCGTTACTGATACAGCGTCCGTCACCAGACTCATGTCGACGTGTCCGCCAAGGTCGCCGGTAGCGGCGGTGGAGGCGGAATCCCAGACCATGGGAGTGCGTACGAGTTCATCGCGTCCGCCCTCGTCACCATCCTTTCCCCAGTATCCGAGTTCCTCTCCTTGATAGATATACGGTTCTCCTTCCGCCGTCATAAGGAAGGCTGCGGCCTGCTTCAGCTTTGCGAGGTCGCGTCCGAGGACCGAGGCGGCGCGGGTTTCGTCGTGGTTGGTCAGTTTGGTGGCGGCGATGGCGCCCGGGCGTACGGCCGCATAAGCCTTGCGATACCCCATCAGGTCCTTCGCGAAGTAGCAGCCGGTGTGCTGGTTCAGCACCCACTTCAGCCTCTCCCAGAAATCGAACTCGAAGCAGGCGGGCAGGCCCTTGTAGTAGGGAGCGACGTCGGATGAGCCCATCCACACCTCTCCTACCATGTAAAGGTCGGACGAGTGAGTCTTGCGGAAGGTGGAGTTGCAGCGCTCATACCATTGGCGCAGGAATTCCGGATTCTCGTCTCCGCGCTCGGCGGAATAGATGTGCTTGACCGCATCCAGGCGGAATCCGTCCACGCCCATGCCCATCCACTTGTCCGCGGTCTGAGCCAGGGCCCGGAAGGCTCCGGAAGACGATGCGGTGCTGACGGGGCCATAGTTCAGATCCGGCATCCAACTGCCGAACGCGCCCTGGAACTTCATCTGGGTAGGAGTGCCGAAAAGTATGTCCTGCGCATCTTCGTTGCTGAGGGCAAGCGCCTCGCCGAATGTCAGGACGTTCGAGCCCTTGGGAGCTCCCCATTTCGTTCCGCCGTCCCAGGAAGTATCCGATGTGCGCACCAGCATTCCCCAGGGAGAGTCCGTATCGAGAGTTATCTCATAAATATCCGTGCCTGTCCTGTACATGCGGACGGCCTGTCCGGGCTCGCCTACCCAGAGGAACATCTGCACCGAGCTGTCGGTGTTTGGCGTCTGGGCGGCATCGGTGCTTGTGGTCACCGTCAGGGTCTTGACGGCGCCGGAAAAATCCACCTTGAAATGGAGCCGGCCGGTATAACCTATCTCTCCCACGGTCACGTCGTGCCATTCGCCGGAATTGTAGGAACCGAGCATGGGGAACTTGCCTGCGGCGATGTCCGTAGCGGGATCTGCGCTGATGTTGAACCAGCTGAACTTGTCGGATGACGGGCCCTTCTTGGCCTCGGCGAACCAGACGTTCCCTTTGCCGGTGTGGTTCAGCACATAGTCCATATAAACCTTGATCTCCTTGCTGTGGGCGGCATCGATGAGCGCCTTGAAATCCTCTTCCGTGCCGTACTTGGGGTTGATCTTGGAATAGTCCTGCACGTCGTAGCCGTGATAAGAGTCTGCGGGGTGTGCGGGAGAAAGCCAAAGCGCGGACACTCCGAGGGCATCCAGGTAGTCCAGTCTGGACTTGATGCCGTTGAAATCGCCTATGCCGTCGCCGTCGCTGTCTGCGAAGCTGTAGATAAGCAGCTGGTAGGTGATATTCCCCTGCTTCTGCCCTGCGGCGTAGGCAGGACGTTCGAATGTCTGCTCTCCGGCAGGATTCTTTTCTTTTCCGCAGGCCAGGCAAAACGAGGCCGCGATCAGTATACAGAAAAACCTTTTCATCGGCTATGTTCTTGATAAGGACCTGCAAGTCCGTATCAGGGGCTTGCAGGCAAAAGAAAGACTTGACTTACTTGACGATACCGGTTCCGGCATTGAAGTCGTAAGTAATGGTTTGACCGGCTGCCACGGCGATCTTCTCAGGGTCGTTGCCGCCTTCGCGGTAAACGATCTTGCCATCCTTGGGGATGAACTCTGCATGCCACCAGTCACCGCTGAGTTCGCAGACAACGCAGGTGCGGATCTGCTCACCGGCAGCAACGGTAGTGAAGCTTGCAAGTTTGCCATTGATGGTGAAGCGTGCGGATTCGAGGTCCTTGTTCCAGTTGGCGTTGCCGAAAGGCTCTGCCATACCGACGATAACTGCAGGCTCTACGATAACCTTGCTGTTGGCATAGTCGACCTGGAGGGTGTAAAGGCCACTTTCAGCGACGAAGCAGTTGCCGTCGGAAACAGTGAAGCCCTTGCCATTGCCGAGATCGGTGAAGTCCTTGCCCCAGTCAGTGTTGATAGGGCTGAACTTGAAGCCCTGGCCGGCCTCGATGTAGCGGACTGCCCAGAACTGGCCAGGCTGGCTGTGGAACGGGTGCATTGCAACAGCGTCACCACCAGCGGAAAGGTTCCATCCCTGGATGCCTGCGCCGATCATGTACATCTCGTCAGGAAGAGTGGATTCCTGGGTGAGGGTGATGGTGGACTTGTAAGAAGAACCGATTTCACCAGCTGCGAGCTTGAAGGTGAGGGTGATATCGTAAAGACCGCCCTTTTCGACCTTGATGTTCTTTCCACCTGCAGCAAGGGCATCTTCTGCCTTGCCTTCGTTGACATTGCCGAGGTTGGTGTTTGCGCGCACTTTGCCTGCATCGTCGAGGGTGATCTTCCATGCACTGCCGTAAGCGAACTTGAATTCACCTCCCTTAGGCATCTCAGCATCCTTGATGGTGTAGGTGATGCCGTCGTTGCTGGCGCTGGTAGCGGTCATCTCAGTGAAGCCCCATCCGTTCATGGCACCGCGGACACCCCACTTGACAGGAGCCACGATGATCTGGGCGTCGGTGAGGTCACCTGCAGTATTGAGGTCGAGAACGATGTGATAGAGGCCGGTCTCGGAAACCTTCATTGCGGGAGCGGTGTCACCGGTCTTGAGGGCGCCCTTGAAGATAGCCATCTGAGGGTCCTCACCATAGATGGTGCTGCCCTCTTCGGGCGTGAAGGAAGCAAGAGTTGCGCTGTAGCGGGTCTTCTTGCCAGCCTCGTAAAGCTTAAGATCGAAGTCCTTGCCACCCTGCAGGACGATGTACTTCTCGTACATGCCGGTGCGCTTGGTCTGGTCTGCAGCCTCGTTGGTACCTGCAGTCATCATGTAAGCGGGCTTGAGTTCGGTTACACCGGTAGCTTCTCCTGCCACATAGAAACCGTCCTCAACAGCCTCGTCGAGGTTCTTGTTTTCGTCGTTGCCATTGCAGGATGCAAAGCAAACGGCCACGAGTGCAGCTGCACTCAAAAGAAAAAACTTTTTCATAAAACGTTTTAATTAATAAAGTTGTTAATTATTTCAGGTTCTAGTAGTAATTCTAATAACCAGGGTTCTGGGTCCAGATCGCGTTGCCGTTTTCATCGCGCAGCGAAGTCTCCAGAACTGCGTAAGGAATAGGGAACCATTTGCGATATTCGTCGGTACCCGTCACGAATTCCACGTATTTGGGATCGTTGAACTTGCCGAAGCGGATGAGGTCGCGTCTACGCATGTTTTCCCATGCGAACTCGCGGCCGCGCTCGTCCAGTATGCCGTCCAGCGTCATAGAGCCGGGGGCAGCCGTGGGGTAAGCGCTGTTGAAAGCGGCCTCCTTGTCACCTTCGCTGTAGTTGAAGCAGCGGGCACGGAGACGCTTGAAGTCGGCGCTGCCCACGCTGCTGGTGCCGGCGCCTCCGCGGAGGATGGCCTCTTCTTTCATCCACAGCACATCTGCATAGCGGAAGAGGACGAAGTCGTTCTCGCAGTAGTCATATTTGCCTTCCCTGTCGATTTCATACTTGAACATACGGGCGCCTTCCAGGTCGGTGGCCTCGGTCAGGGAGTGGAGTGTGGGCACGATGATGGCATCGGACTTGGCCTCGTCCTTGTCCTTGAGCAGAGTCTTGCCGTCGGCATCGTAGATAGGGCCTACGAACCATCCCCACTGATGGGTGGCATTGGTCCCGAGGGCACGCTCCGCATCGGTGCCTGCACCGCGGACGTCGTTCTTGTTGTAGCGCTCGATGAAGGACGGGCGGGCGCAGAAGCCGTTCCAGGGCTTCTCTATCATCCCGTAGGTCTGCTGATGATTGTAGTTGAGGGTGAGGATGGTGAGACGGAGCTTGTTCGACATGCTGCCGTTGCTGCGGGCGTCGAACTTGGCGTTGCCGTTCTCGACGATGACAAAGATATTCTCCCTGCTGCCTTCGTTGTTGATCTTGAAGTTGTTGAAGAAATTGTCCTCGATGCTGTAGGAACCGGCATCTATGATGGCGTCGCAGCAGCGCACGGCATTGGTGTAGAAGTCGGCGGCGGAACTGATCTTGCTACCTGCAGTATTTGTCAGGTCGATGTTGGAAGGGGTGCATCCGAAGGACTCTGCGTTGAGGTAGAGGCGTGCGAGCAGCGCATAGGCGAAGCCCTGGGTTGCGCGGCCGTAATTCAGCGCACGGTTAGCGTCGGTGACCACGGGGAGGTTTGGAGCATTCTTCTCCAGGCAGTCCACAAGGCGGCTCCATACTTTTTCGGGAGCCATCAGGGGTTCGGTGTCAGACTCGAATTTCTCCTGATATGGAATGCGTCCGAAACAGTCGAAGAGCATGTAATAGTAGTAGCTGCGCATAACCTCGAGTTCTCCCACATACTGTGCGAAAACCTTTTCGGACATCGATTCCTTATTGTTCTCGAGCGTGGCGATCAGTTTGTTGCAGAGCACCGCGCCTGAAATGGTAGTGTTCCAGATATTTCGGAAGGCCTGGCCCATCACATCCCAATTGTGGGTGTTGAGATTGCGCCAGTAGTTGCCGTCGGCCCAGTCCTTGTCGGGCATGCGGATAGGGCATACGCCCTCGTCGGCGGTAAGGGTTACGACGCCCCAGTATCCCCAGTGATCGTGAAGCCACTTGACATCGGCATAGGCCTGACCGACAAGCAGGGCGACATTTTCTTCCTTGGACATCATGTCCTTGGTGGTAGGGTTGCCATAGTTGACCTCGTCCAGCATGCTGTCGCAGGAATTCAGGGCGAGAAGTGCAAGTACAGAAGCAAATATTATCTTTTTCATAACCGTCAGATTTTAATAGAGGCTGATGTTCACGCCGATGAGGAAGGTTGCGACGGTGGGATAGAAAGAGCACCAGTCAATGCCGGCATCCCATACGCCCGTGGTGTTGACCTCCGGGTCCTGCCCGCTGTATTTCGTGATGGTGAGCAGGTTCTGCCCGGTAGCATATATCCTTGCGGAACGGATGAATTTGTTCTCCTTGAGATTGAAGGTGTATCCGACAGTAAGATTGTCGAGTTTGATGTAGGAGCCGTCCTCCAGGTAATAGCTGGAGAAATGGGCTTTGTCGGAAAGGACTGTGTCGGCACCGTCGATATCCTTCATGAACACATTGAAGGTCTGGGAGTCCTGAGGGCCGTATGCCCAGCGGGTCAGGTTCAGGATCTTGTTGCCGAATACACCGCGGAAGAACAGGGATGCGTCCCAGTTCTTGTAGCGGACATTGTTGTTCCAGCCGAAAGTGAAGAGAGGCTGGGCGTTGCCAATAACCTGACGGTGGCCTTCCGTGGCATTGGCGCCGGAGACGACGCCGCCCTCGGGAGTGTTGAACATCCAGGTGCCGTCGGATTTGAAGCCCGCAAAGTCGAGGCCGTAGAATGCGCCGACGGGCTGTCCCTCGATGAGGATTTGGGTGTTGGTGTTCATGATGCCGTTTTCACCTACGCCGCCGGAAGTGGTTTCCTTGTAGTTGAATCCCTTCTCGGGGTCCGAAAGGCGGGTGATGTAGTTGCGGTTGAAGGAGATGGTGGGAGTTGTGGTCCAACTGAAGTCTTCCTTCTTGAGCGCTACGTAGCTAAGCGAGAGTTCCGCACCGTAACTGTCCATCTGGCCGGCATTTGCAAGCAGGGTGTGGAACTGATAAGGAGGAGTGGGGACCTCATAGTCCCAGAGCAGGTCGGCGGTGTGGCGGTAGTAAACGTCCAAACTTCCGTAGAGGCGGTTGTCCAGGAGACTGTAGTCCACGCCGAGGTTGTATTCGAACTTCTTTTCCCATTTGAGGTCGGGGTTGACGTTCTGGGCGACCGCGTAGGTGTATACATACTGGCCGTTGTACCAGAAGGTTCCGCCGTTGGAAAGCATCTCGATGGAACGGAGGTCGCTGGCGAGGTTGTTGCCGGTGACACCGAATCCGAGACGCAGCTTGAGGTCGTTCACCCAGCTGACATTCTTCATGAAGTCTTCGCCGCTGACGCGCCATCCTGCGCTGAGTGCGGGGAAGAGACCCCACTTGTGGTTGGCTCCGAAGCGGGAAGAACCTTCGCGACGGATGGAGGCGGAAAGGAGATACTTGTCCTTGTAATTATAGTTGGCACGGAAGAACAGGGCGGCCAGGGTGTTGGAGTTGCGGTACGAGCTGACATTCAGATATTGTTTCGTGGCATCGCCGTTGCCGATCTGGTAGTACTTTGCGTCGTCGGTCGGGAAACCCTTGTTGGATATGTCGGACCCGTCGTAGAGGAAGTTCTGCCAGGAGAAACCTCCGACAAGGGCGAGGCTGTGACCATTGAAGTTGTGCACGTAGTCGGCGGTTATTTCCAGCAGGCGGCTGTAGTTGAAGTTGCCACCGCGGGCTGCCGTACCGGAGTCGGAGAGGTCGGTATTGACGCCGTGATTGTAAGAGAAACTGCGGTTGTCGCCCTCTTCCATCGCTCCGAATGCGTTGATTTTCAAGCCTTCCACCGGCTTGATATTCACCGTGGCCTTGACACTTCCGCGGAAGTAGTTGCCGTCACCGTAGGATTCCTTCCGGTTCATATTTTCTACAGGATTCACCGCACCTGTCTCAGTAGGGAAATAGTATCCGTTGGAAGTGCTTGCGTCGTAGATGGGATAAGTCGGGTTAAGCAGCGAGGCGTACTTGAAATCTCCGCAGAAATAGTCGTTGCGGTAGTGCATGTAGGAGAGGTCGTACTGGAGGTCGAGCCAACCGTCAAGGGCTTTCTGCCCGGCGGCGATCTTTGCGATCATTTCGTTGCGGTTGGTGTTGCGGGCTATGCCCTCGGCGTTCTTGTAGTTGACCGAAGCGCGATAGTTGAACTTGCGTGAAGATCCCACGATCGCAACGTTGTGGTTGTGCGCGATGGCGGCGGACCTGGTGACTTCGGAGAGCCAGTCGGTATTGTAGGTTTCGCCGGCGGCATCGGTGTAGAGGGCGGGTTTCACCTTTCCTCCGCTGAGTTCGGCAAG
>Ga0256407_10008796_pt1 | contig 14677 bp, 16 predicted proteins | sample RumenRJG_04DNA_FD_193489 | JGI IMG/M metagenome (GOLD analysis project Ga0256407, IMG submission 193489) | Bovine rumen microbial communities from Lethbridge, Alberta, Canada - RJG_04 | ecosystem: Host-associated > Mammals > Digestive system > Stomach > Rumen | place: Canada: Alberta... | reverse complement strand
GCTGTCAAAGCCTGCCGAGACCACTGAAAGGGTTCATTCTGAAGAGGATGTGGAAAAGATGCTTACATATATCCATGAGTATCAGAATAAGCATCCCAAATACCTGCCCTCATATGCACTGGAATTACAGATGGCCATGGGCTTACGTCGCGGAGAAGTTCCGCCCCTCATGTGGGCAGATATTAAAGATGATCTTATCACCATAAGCCGGGAACAGCTTACGGTGAAAAAGTCAGAGGATAACCCCAAGGAATACTTCCAGATTGTCAATCACACGAAAACCTATAAAATCAGGTTCTTTCCTGTGACTACCAAAATAAAGGATATTCTCTCCCGCTTAATGAAATGCCATGAGCTGAACGGTATAGAAAGTGAGTACCTGTTTCCGGCAAGATCCGATAACGGAGTAATAACCAACAACACGGTATACAATTTCTACCGCAGGATGTGCAAGGCTCTTGATATCCCCATTCAGAGGGATCTGATAAAGGGAACCCACAGCTTCCGCCGTAACGCAATAACGAAGGTTGTAAACAATACCGGCGGTAATGTGATACTGGCCTCCCAGCTCTTTGGTAATTCGCCTGATGTGGCATTAAAGCACTACTTCACAAAGGCGGATGAGGAACAGGCTCGTAAAGCCCTTGAAGCGTAACCACACATGGTAACCATGGGTAACCAAAAGTAACCAAAAAATAACACAAACTATTATAAAATAAAAAACCCGCAAACCCTGATAAAATCAAGAATTTACGAGCTTTCCAGCGAGAGCGACAGACGGGATTCGAACCCGCGGTCTCCACCTTGGCAAGGTGGCGCTTTACCAGCTAAGCTACTATCGCATATGCCCTATGGAAGGGACTTCTCTTTCTTTTGTATAACGCCATCATTTTCCTTTGCACACATTATATCATGAAATTGCACAAAATCAAGAGGATAATGGACCCTTTTCGGCGTGTTTTTTGTGAATAATTTAATGTACTATATATGAATTCGTTAATGCGGTCACATCCCTCAAACGCACGACTTTTACTATAATAATCATTTTTACGATTATGTCAAGGGGTTGTTGAATCTTTTTGTGATATAAGGGAGAGCTTTACTCTCATTCCAATTTGCACCATATGCGTGCAAAATCTATTCTCTCATGCCCGCCATGCTTTTAATTGAATAATATGGCAGAGAAAAACGAGTGGCTAAAGCCTTTATCTATAGGGTTTAAGTATATCTATTATATTTCCTAATAAGGTAGTATAATTAGGTTATCTTATCATTATTTGGAGGGGAATTGATATGAAGTGTCCTGAATGCGGAAAAGATGTAGATGATAATGTATTTACATGCCCATCCTGCGGATTTGATATAAGTTTATATAAATCCGCCTATAATAGGATACTTAAGGAAAAGCAGGAACAGAATAACAACATTTCTTCTTCCCATACATCAGATAATATCACCTCTAAAAGCCAAAACAATAGTAAAATCGGGATTATTGTCGGAATAGTCCTTGTTTGTATTATCGGATTCTTTTTTATCAATAGTCAGAAATCATCTTCTGTTTCCTCATATGATTCACACTATACCTATAATTCATATACCTATGATGATTATAAAAGGGATTGGGAGTATAACAAAGCGTTAGAAGAAAGAAAAAAATTAAGTGATGCGAGGTCTAATCTCAGGGTTACAGTTAATAAAGTGGTGACCGATAGTGCTGCAACATATGCTAATTGCACAATAAAGAATATCGGAAATACAACCTATAGATTTGTAAAGGTAAAGGGTTCATTTATGGATAGTTCTGGAGATGTTATATTGACAGGGGATACATATGCAGCAGGAAGCGAAGGACTTGCACCAAATGAATCTACGGATTTTAGATTGAGTGCTTCCGGTACGAATAATAAGGCAAAGACTTGTGAAGTGACAATCTATGATTGTGATTAAGGGGGATATATAATATGGCTCTAATAAAATGTCCTGAGTGTGGTAAGGAAGTATCCGATAGTGCTGTAGTTTGTCTTCAATGTGGATTCCCTGTTGAAAAATGGGTTAAAGAACAGAAAGACTTACTTGCAATGGAAGACGCTGCAGCTAACGAGGCTAAAAGGTATGTCGAAAGAGTAAAAAGAGAAAAAGAACAGGAAATCGAGAGACAACAGAAAACTGAAGAGAGGAAGAAAGCCATAAAATCTCTCCCGTGGTTTAAGATTTGTTTGGGAATTTTTTGTCTTCTTATTGTCATAATAATAGCTATATTGATTAGAAATTACAGCAAAAAAAATCAATCGTATCTGAGTGCTTTAGAACTAATAGAGAATGGGAATTACCTTGAGGCAGTTAGTGTTTTAGAGGGAATTGGTTCATTTAAGGATAGTGAGTTCCATACAAAAAAGGCATTGGGATTACAAGCAAAATTGTATTCGGATAATGATGATTTTGAAGAAGCCATAGCAGTTCTTAGTAAGTATCCGGAGGATTTCGCTGATGACATTTCTGAACTGAAGAAGAAAAATGAAGAATATCAAAGATATAGTGAGTTATATAACAATGCTCTTCATTACTGTCTTTTGGCTGGAGATGCTAGCAAGTCACTAATAAAAAAGAAGGCGGATGTTGAAAAGGTTAAGTCTATATTAAATGAAGTGCCAGATGGATTTAAGAATAAAGAACAAATCATTGAATCTTGTGATTATTGGATGAGCAGTATTTTTAGTGACGTTGATATATGTTATAGCCATTATACGGAACAATCGACTAATAACATGTTTAGAATAACGCTACTATTTTCTTTAGGTTTTGACAGTATGGATGAAAAATTCACAATGACCGTATCAAGGTCTATAAGTGAAAAACAATACATAGATGGTCAGTATACGGACTACGGTGATGAGCATTTTAAGGAATCATTTATTATAAATGAAGAAGATGTAAAAAAAGAAAACCAGATAGAAAAGAATGGATACGTATGGGAATTATCTCCTAAAACATATACATTTGATGGAATTGATAATATTTACACGTCGTTAAATGAAACGACGCCTGACCTAAATACATTTGTTTATGAAGAGGAGATCTCGCCCGAAACTGAAGAAAGATTAAAAAATATAGAGAATTAAAATTAAACTGAAAGGTAAAAAATAGATGGCTTTAATAAAGTGTCCGGAATGCTTAACAGAAGTATCTGATTGTGCGCCGACGTGCCCGAAATGTGGGTTTCCGGTTAGTGATTGGGTAAAACAGAAAGAACAGAAAGAGAAAAATGAAGCTGCTGCCGCAAAAGAAGCTGTAGAATATGTAAAAAAGGAACAAGCACGAAAAGAACAGGAAAAGAAACAATTACGGCAAGCTGAAGAAAGAAATAAAAAGATTAATGCCTTAATGCCGAAAATAATCATCATTGCCGTTATCTGTATTATCATTGGCATTTCTATACCTATCATAAACGAAAAAATAATAATCCCTAGAAAAAAATACCAGGACGCTGTGGCACTTATGGAATCTGGAGATTATAACAATGCCATCCTTGCCTTTCAGGAATTAGATGATGAAGGAAAATACATAGAAAAAGTACAGGAGTGTTTCTATCTAAAAGGGGAATCATTCCTTTCACAAGGAGATTATCCAAGTGCTATTTTATCATATGAAAAAGCGGATGATTATAAAGATTCCAAGACAAAATTAAAACAAACCAAAGAAAAATCAGAAAAAGAAGAAAATGATAAAACCTATGAAAAAGCAAAAAAATTCCTAGATAACGGAGATTATGGGTCGGCTATTCCTTTATTTAATGCCCTTCGTTCCAAAGGATATCAATTGCCCGAAGATATAGAAAATAGTTTATCCATAGAACATAATTATCAAGATGCAATAAATACGAGTTCACAGTCATTAAAAGCTGCTACCGAATCCCTAACAAATCTTCCATCTAACTATAAAAATGTTGATGAATTAATCCAGGAAACAGAGGATTTGTTGGAATATGAAGGAGAATACATTGCATCAGGCGACTTTTGGAATGCTTATGATTCCAGCAGAGGTGAAGATTATTCGTATGATGTTGAATTTGAAATAAAATTTAGTATGGACGAAAAAGGGGTCATGGCGAGAATAATAAAAGCACATGCCCTGGTTCATGATAAAAAAAGGGGACAGGATTATGATACAAAAGACAATAGCCCTATTAAAGGCGGAACATATCCTGTTATGAAGAATAAAAATGGGGATTACTATTTTGTCATTGACAATTCTTGGTATTCTGACCGTAATTACGAGATGCTTTTTGAAAATGGAAATATTAAAATCTGTAATGATGATAGGACTTATTATGCAAAAAAGAAATGACCTGTCAAAATATGATATTATGTTGAAAACAGAAGGGGGGGGTCTATGATACCCGCCCTCCCAAATGTCTAAATATTCAGTTTTTCCGTATCTCTTTATAATAACGATTTATATGAGATTTGAGTTCCCTATTGAAGGCATCCAGTTCCCCACGTTTATTAGTTTTTGGAGATAATGAAGAGTATTTCTGGGATACCAACAAAGATAATCTAGTATCACGAATTGTATTGAATTCTTTTAATTCTTCTCGGTCAATACCTTCATTCTTGAGGATAATCTCAAAGTCTTTTATAAATGTTTTATGGTCGATGTAATCATTCATATTATTACATCTCCTTCCTTTAATTTTCGTCTCCTTTTTATCCTCTAATTCACCTCCCTTCGTATTTTTATGCCATCTATATACCTCCTTCAGATATTGCTTGTCAATAGGCCATAGTCAAGGTTTTGAAATACAGATTTATTCTAAAAAGTATAAGATACTCATATAAGAAAAATCTAAAAATTATATAAAAACCCGATTATGAGTCTTACTTTTAATTCTTGCACCATAAGCGTGCATAATCAAAGCATGCACCTATGCCGTGCATCCATTCTTTGTTCCTGGTCATTCTATAACACCAGAAGAAAATACATAATCGAAAAAAATTTTAATCCCCTGTTCACACCACCATCTGGATGATGCTGCGCAGGGGATTTTCTATTTCACATTTTATAGAGAAAATCACTCTCATAAAAGCTGCCTAATATAGTGATGAAATAGCCTGACACTCCCGGCGATTATTCACAAATGTTGGAGTCGGGCGGAATCGACCACCCAGAGTCGCTTAAAATCAACCAATTTCAGTCGGACAAGAACAACCAATCCGGATAATGATGTTGTATTTGGCTTTGGTCGCCACCCTTGACTGAACCTGATAGAAGCCCTGTCCTCATTGTTGCCGACGGTGAGGATGATGGGAACAGCCACATTACCTCACCGTCAAAAACGCAGTATAGGGCTTCCATCAGAACCAATCAAGGGCTTGCCCCTTCGGGGTGGCTGTGTATTACCTCCGGATCGGAATCCAGGAACAGCCTAATAGTCAAGTGGTGGCGAACTCTATCTGACTGAAAATGGCTATTCTTTCCCGACTCGTATTGGTTGTTTCTTTCCGACTCTGAGGGGTCAAAATCGCCCGACCCTAACACAAATTTTGAATCCTCCCTAAAAATGGGGGGATATTTTTATGATACCAAGACATATATCCACAGCAGTTATTAAGGATATGTGGACCATCAGTAAAATCACATCATTCAGCCATATATCCATCGGATTGCAGAAAGGATATATGGTAGCATGGTCGATTTTGGTTCTTATAGAGAGATTAAATATCCAATTTGCAGGAGCATGAATAAAGAAGAAAGGATAAAGAATATAAATGCCTTCTTTACTTCTTATGCAGATGCAGATTATCCCGGGTATATTCAACTTGATTATCCTTACACAAAAACAAAAGGTTCAAAAACAGGCAAACTTGGTTATGTTCAGAATAACCTTTCTCCTTCACAATTACATGGAATTGAACCTTTTTATTATATAAACAACGCCCCTGTTGATTGGCGTAAAAATTTATATGAAGCAGGAACCCTACCTCAAATCCTTGCTAATAGCAAGAGAAATGAATATGTTACCGTCAATTATAAGAAAAACGATATATATGGGCGTAAAGCAGAAGATATGGGATGGTGCGGAGGTATCCTCATAGACCTTGATAAACATGATGAGGGAATGGATATTGAGCCATTTGTATCCTATACCATAGAAAAGATTATAGAAGGGATAGAAAAAGATGGATTCCTTATGCCTTCCTATATCGAGCATACAGGAAGAGGGTCTCAGTTCCAGTATCGTTTTTCGGATTATCCTTCAATGGATAATAAGGATGTAATTAAGAAGGTCTGGGAAATAATAAAAGACAAATGGATAAACTATATTGGTCAGGATTTAGTTGAAATGGATGGTTCTGTTAGTGATGCATCCAGAATATGTAGAATTGCCGGCACTTATAATGAAAAGGGAAATGCCTATACTTATCTTGTAAGCAGCTCCGGGAACCATTATACCCTTGAAGAAATATGCAATGCCTTCAATATTAACCTTGAAGAGATTAAGAGTATTGATAAAGAAGAAAAATCAAGGGGTTCCAATAAGGCGGGTTATAAAAAGAACCATTCTAAGAAAAATACATTAAAGCATTCAAAAATAGAAAGAACTCCCATACAGGAATATGAAGATGGTAGTATTAGTATAAGGTGCTTTGGCAAGGACAGATTTACGAAGATGGACCTTCTCCAAACCCTTGATAAGCTCTTTGATGCAAGGGAGGATTGGACTAATCACAGGGACCTTTATGCTCACATTTATTATAATTTACAACTCTCTGTTCATGGAAAACCTCATGCGGATAAGGTGATATGGGATGTTTATAAAGGGTTATGCGAAAAATCGAGTGATTTAGACCATTTTACAGAAGATGAAATAGAGCATATACGGGAGACTTTTTATACAGGCCTTGGCGGTGTCCTCATTTATAATTATTTAAAAATAGAAACAATAGTTGATAAACTTGATATTTCTCCAGAAGAAATAGAGGCAATAGGTAAGGTTGGATATTTTGAACGCAAGAATAGAAGAGATACAGCATCAAAAAACAATATTATTCGAAATAAAAAGAGAAATCTTTGCATAAAATACCGGCTTGAAGGTTATTCCCAGGAAGATGTTGTTGAACTTGTAAATCAGGATTTAGGACTCAATACAGGAGATAAAGGAGCTTGTAATATATATTATGTCAGAAGATATGCTGCTAATATTAACCACAATACAAATCCGAATAAGATAGACCTTGATAGTAAGAAGGCTTATGAAAGGGTAAGCAAGATTGTATTAAACGAGGAACAAAAAGTAAGCAAGATTTTAACAATTTCTATTAATGATGATGATTGTGATGATGATATATTTAATGAGAATAACCATGATACCGTTGAAGATGCTTTTAATATTTTTAAATCAGGAAATAACCTTACGTTATTAGGAGCAGGAGGAACAGGTAAAAGTACTTTTATTAAACGAGCTAAAAAATATTGCGAAGATAACGATAAAACTTATGTCACTATGGCTTTTACAGGAATAGCTTCAGATAATGTGGATGGTATGACTATCCATAAAGCCCTTAATCTCAGTGATAAGATTGATAGAGTATTTAGTTCTAATGATAATCCTTATACTAAAAGCACCAGGAATTTATGCGATATAGATGTCCTCTTTATAGATGAGATAGGCACTATTCGTTCTGATTTGGGATTATACCTGATTAAATCTATAAAAGCAGCAGAAGAATCCTCAGGACACCCTATACAAACAATATGGTTGGGAGATTTTCTTCAATTATCCCCGGTTTGTTCTGAAAAAGACAGGGTAATCATGGCAAGATATGGTTATTCATCCCCCTGGTTATTCTCTCTTCCTGAATGGCAAGAAGTATCCGGAACAAAGATAACCTTAACACAAAATCATCGTACAACAGATAAAGAATACTTATCATATCTGGAAAGGATAAGAATCAATAACTGCAATAATGAAGATATTGCCTGGTTAAATTCCAACCTTAACAAGAATGAGGATATAAATTCAATTTATATAGCAGGAAGACGTGACACCGTTAAAAAAATAAATGAGGAAATGATAAATACCCTATTCAAAAATGCTGAAATGAAGCAATATACTACTTCTCCCGATGGTTATGAAAAGTGGTCATTTGCAATAGGAATGAAGGTGATGATTACCAGAAATGGTTATTCATATCAAAATGGAAGCAGGGGAATAATCACAAAAATGAATAAAAGGAGTGTCGCTGTTAAACTCCATAAATCAGGAGAAATAGTAAGAGTTGAGACAAAAAATGGATACCTTCCACTTACACCATGCTATGCCATGACCGCACATAAAGCCCAGGGGCAGACAATTGAAGAAGGGATAAATGTAATTGTAGAAAATAATGGAAACAGGGAGTTCTTTGCTCCCGGCCAGCTATACACTGTGTTATCCCGTGTTCATGACAGGAATAGCATCCATCTCCTGGGAGAAATCAAGTTATCTGATGTAGTTGTTGATGAAGAAGCAGTAGGATTCCAATATGGAAGACCCGCATAATGATTATGCCCTATCATGTTTTTTATATATATACATATTAAAAAATATGCAATTTTCTATATATAGCTTTAAGGTTTATAACGTATTCAGGGCAAATGCATGAATCCATACATTTGTATTCTATTTTTGCACGCATATCGTGCATAACAGACATTTGCACAGATACCGTGCATGTATGGTTATGATATATCCCGCACATAATTTAGGGGGTATAATGGATGAATTTGCACCCTTATCGTGCAATCATAACCATGTTTACACGGCTTGAAAAGCAGCCGTGGCGGTCTTCCGTTCAAGAGCGGCTGTCTCCTATATTACAGGCATTATATAACTTCCCGCTTCCCGAAGTGCTATACTTTCTTTCATCCCCAAGGCAGCCTCTCTTTCTCTCCATGCCGCAATCCCACATAGCTCCCCATATCGTTCTATAGGTCTTACAACATAATATCGGGAGCTATGGCAAGGTTCGCAAAGGTGATACCTATTGCACCGATAAGTGCTTTTCGCACTTATCTAACCTTGTCAGATGGGCTTTTCCCCCTTGAAACCCCCAGCGAGATTTATCCAACCTCTGCACTCCGGAACAACGTTTATATAAAAATACCAGCATTCATTCACTGGATAAATGCTGATATTCTTAAATGCTCGTTGGATTATGGTTGGTAATTTATAGTATTGTGAAATATAGTAAGATAATGATGATTGCAATTCCCATACAAATCAACCAACCATAAAGCAGGAACTGAATCTTTTTTTGCATATATTCGTTTTTATATTTTAATGCTGAAGCTTCGTCTATGGCCATTAAAATGTTCTTCCTCAATGCCTGGATGGATTGTTCCCCCATCTTGTTTTTCTCCAAAAGTTCGGAGTTCTTTGTCTTGAACTCTAAGGCTTCCTTTTTCAAATTGGAGGTTTCCGTCAGGAGCTTCGTAATCTCTTCTATATCCTCCGCTCTGCCATTTGCTTTTAACATTATCAATTCTGGATATATCCAATCCAGGTATCCCTGTAATCGCTGAATCGCCTCTGATTGTTGTCGTATTATCGAATCTTGTGATAACTGAGACTGCTTCACTGGAGTATCTGGCGAGTTCATTATTTCGAATAAATTCATAAGATAATGCCTCCTTGCTTATATCCAGATTGAAAGTCTTGGAAAGGTTAGTATCACGAACCTTATTCCCGTTTCTATCATGAAAAACGATATGTTTTCTTTTTTCCTCCCATTGAACCACCCAACCTTTGGAATTCATTTTATTTATGAAATCTTCCCGGCAGGTGCTTTCACTAACTGCATCTGTTACTGCTATTGCGCAATCCATAAGAAAGCTGGGTTTAGATTTATCTGCTAACATTTTATACTTATCCTGGCTCCATGAACTTATATTTCCCTTTTCAATAATAGAACCGTCAAAATGATAACCTTTTCGAGTTAAAGTTAGTCCCATGCTGTAGCATAGCTCATCAGTATACCGCTTTTGCTGTTCCAGGTCCCGCTTTGTTTGGTGCAGCTTACTCCCGTTTATGAAAGATACGCTGTTAGTAATTATGTGGATATGAGGATGGTTATCCTGATGAAAGGTAATAAGGTTTTGATGCCCTGGAAAAAACCGTTCAACGAACCTTCTTCCTATTTCTTCAGCTTGTTGAGGTGTTATAATTTCGTTGACATGAAAACTAATTATATTATGCGCATACATACGGCCTGAGTCCTTATCCCATAACTTTTTTTCTTTAATAAAGGCTTGATAAACTGCATCATATGTTATTTCATCTCCATCAAATGGTCCAATAAAGGCCACATATTTATCTGGTATTTTTTCCGTTCGAAGTACATATTCCAATACATTCCTCAATGCACCATGGGATTTCGTGGATTTATTAACGACCTTATTAATTGCCATAAATCAGATGACTCCCTTCTGTATTCGATAAGCTGCTTTGCAATTTCCTTTAATTGTTTTTCCTCAGATACCATCCCGTGAAGATTTGCAACATGGGCCATTTGATTAATATTTGTAGCACATCCACGTAGTTGCAATTCAAGACCAGCAAATGTTTTACTAATCTGTTTTAAAATCTCTACCTCATCTGCCGATGATATCCGACCATCTCTTATAGCTCGTGAAATAAAAGCTTGCTGAGTGCTGCCTGCCTCTACTACCTTCTTTTTTAAGTCTCCATATTCATCATCATTTAAGCGTAGTGTAAATGCATGTCTCTTTTTCTTATCCATAATAATCCTCCATTCCAGGGGAGCCTTTACGCTCCCCTTATCCTAAATTCAGATAATCTATTACTCTTTCTTGTAATGTTTAATCAAAATTCTTAAAGGGCTTACTTTTTTGAATACAGACATAAATCGGGAGTATGTCCTTTTCCTTCTTCCTTTTTATTACAATATGATATTTCTTATAAGTATCTTTAACTCTCTTTATATCCATGACTTATATCTCCTTCCAGCATTCTTCAACTATAGTTTTATATAACTCCCATTTTGGATTATCTTCTCGACAATCCTTACATGAACGTTGCAAAGCAGGAAAATCATCTGCACGTTGCCTACTTAAAAATTGAATTTTTTCAATGATAGATGCCAACTTTTTACCTATTACAAGTGTTCTTACTGTTGTCATATTTTTTCCTCCTTATAAAGTCATCTTTACCTTGAAACCACTAACTTTTAACCCCTCTTCAATCCCTTCCATATCAAAGGTATCTCCAAAAACCGGTGTAAGTTTTACCCCATCATATTTAAGAATAAAATCACCCAATCTGTCTTCAGGAGCTACGGTACTCTCATTTATTTCTGCTACCATGGAACGCAGCATATCAGGATGCATGCCCTCATTGATAGGCATACATATCCATTCGTGAATGCTTGACGGGAGCAGACATATATCGCTACCACACATATCATATACATAACGAAGGGCATCCTCATTCAGGATTTGATTGGCTCCCTGTAACCTGTTTTCATTTGTCAGAACAATCATCTGCATTCCGTTATCCATTTCCATTTCATCTGTAAGAGCAACCCCGGTCATATTCTCAATCATTCTCCCAAGAGGTATGGCCTCATATGCTTCAGAGCGGACATTTGATAATCCGATTTGCAGCACTTCATCTCCTGTAAGGCCAATGCTACCAGCAATCTCGGTTGTCACCCTAAAGCTTGCTTCATCATTCACGTACCACCTGGGATAAGCGGAGAGGACTCCTTCGCATATAGCATAATTAGGAGTTTGTGAGAGCATTTGTTCATTAAGGGCAGAATTGCATACTACAAGACGTATACATTTTCGTGCTTCCTCTGCTGTTATAACAGGTCTTTCAAAGCCTGCCATTCTATTCTTGTATAAATTATTTCCAACTGCCTGCACTATATTCTCCATAGGCATCCCTTGCAGATATTTTTCTATAAAATCTTCAGGGTAGATGGTGGGGCAAATCTTGGAATTATTTCCAAATTCAACTGTTAGAGCAATCTTCTCCGAATTCGTTTTATAAGCTGTATGAGTGTTGACCGTTATTCCTTCTCCGTATGTATCTTTAAGATATTTTTTAAGGCTATTTGTAAAATCATTAATAAATCCATCTTTATTTCCTATATTGTTATCACTCATAGTCATTACCTCCTGCTAAATAATCATTTTTCTTTACACATTCTTCGCTTATTTGATTTAGAATTGGAATGTTATAATATCTTGCACCATCTACGTGCATTCTCAGATATATTCCTTTAATAAATGCAATTACTTCCTTATTATCTTGAAGCTGCATGATATCTGCTTGAGTAAGGATTTTCTTATCTTCATATGAAGTAGAAGAGGAACCATTACCTCTACTCCCATGAGTAATTGAGTGCTTTTCTTCTGCATAATCCCCTACCCATTCACCAAGCATCTTTGCCATATCAGGGTCCGTACAGCTAAGAACTGCTATAATCCTGCATAGTTCAAGAAGGGATTTTGTCTTCTCTTTTCCCCACTTATCCTCCGCCTGGCTGATGCTCTGGAAAGCTAGGATTGTACAAATTTGCCGGGACCGGCTTGTTGCCAGGAAACTGGTCCAGTCAATACCAATTCTGGCTGCTTCATCTATAAGGTATGTCAACATATGTGAAGACTCCGGTCTCCGTATGCTATGTTCCTTTATCTGCATAGTAACCAAACGTAAAAGGCTTCTATACTCCTCCAGCTTACTTTCTTGAATGCCAAAAATGACGCTCACCTTATTTTCCAGGTCATGATAACTTGCTTTTCGGGGGTTTCCTTCCAGGAAATATTGAACGGCCTGCTGGTTAAAGATATCAAGTTGCTGTCTAAAAGCTAACTCAATGCCTTGAAAGGCTTCTCCTTCCTTCCCAATATATGGACTCAATAGTTTTACGATAAGCTTGTATTCTGGCTTTCCTTCAATCTTTTCCATGGTTTTACCAATGACATCCAAAAGTCTCCCAGTCATAAGATAGTCAAGGCCTTGAATAAATGAGCGTCCTGTTTTCCATTGGTATAGAAGAATAGCCTTGAATATGATTCTGGCATGCTGATAGAAAAATGCGTTTTTTTCTGCCTTTCCTTCGTCAATCAACGCCCTTGCTATAATGTCAAGTTCTGCTAATATTTCATCATCACTTGAATCGGCATTTAAGGCGAAAAAGACATCCCATCCATAAAAGGAGCGGTTAGTCACATCCATGTAGTGTACTTTATCTTCCTCATCATTTTCAGGAAAAAGAACTATGGATTTCCTTCCTAGTTCCGGTTTTATATCTGTTACATAGAAGGTCATAGGCTCAACATCCTCTTTTATACACATGGATTTTTTTAATTCATGCAGATGTAATTGGAATATCAGCATTGTTAGTAGCAAAACAGACTTTCCACATCCGGCTGAACCGAGGATTATAGCATTAAGGATATTTCCTCTTTGTAGCTTTACCCTCACGTACTTCTTTCCTTTTTTACCAAGAACGAGGCCATCAGGAATATCACTTAAAAGCTCATGTGGAATATCGGGATATTGAGACCGCCTCTTTTTATCAGATATTTCGATAGGTTCATTCTTATAGGTATCAAGGAATGTGAAGAAGCCTATAGGTTTAGAGGTCTTTATCCATATAAGATTCCGTAGTATTACGCAAAACCAAAAGAATGATGTTGCTCCTACTATCAACTTCCAACTATCGAAATCATCATAAGAATTCATGCTGCGCCATCTTAAGGCGATAATGGTTGAGAATAGTAGAAAGGTCAGTAGTTGGGGGAGACCTAATATGCAGGAATATTCCCATATACTTCTTTTCCTTTTTCTCATGATTCACCTCCTGTTTCCATGAATTTTTCAAAGTGCGATTTCAAATATTAGTGTCATTATTTACATATGTTGTCTTAAAAATAAAAAGTCCCTGTTTTGGTATTTTTTTTAAAAAAAATAAAAAAATGGAGAAATTTAGATATTACAAGACAATTTAATGATAGAAGATATACCAGATTTAAATGCACCATGGCCGTGCATGCACGATATGAGTGCAAGTATAGAATATGATGCACGGTTATGGTGCAAAATTATAATCATTAAAAATATAAAAGGGAGACTCATCATCGTCGAGCCTCCCTTAACCCATATTATTCTATTTCCTCATTTATTCTTTTTTGTAAAGAAAATGCTCTTTTCTTATACTCCAATGGAAGATTCAACATAGTTACCATTTTTATAATAAATCTTCCTTCTTCATCACGTTCTTTTGTGTCCCTGAAAACATATACTTTTTCGTTAAAAATCCGTATGTCACAATTCTTATAGCTTTTCCCTGCAATATATGAAATATACCTGAGTAGAGAACCTGTAGCTTGTGATTGTGAAATACCATCTTTATATGCTTTCTCTGCTATTCTTACCGTACTTTTCTTGTTAATTCCACTCCTTTCAACCATACGGTTTTTTGCATGGTTAGATAAGATAATAGAATAATTTCTCTCTCTTCTCATATCAGCCCCCCTTTCTATAATGAGGGGGTATTCCAATATGAACTGCAAAAGTCAAGCACTTTTTTCTCTGGTATGGTAAGCAGTTTTTTCCCTTCACGGTAAGGAGTTTTTTCTCCCTACGGTAAGCAGTTTTTTCAGTTAA
>Ga0256407_10008794_pt1 | contig 14681 bp, 19 predicted proteins | sample RumenRJG_04DNA_FD_193489 | JGI IMG/M metagenome (GOLD analysis project Ga0256407, IMG submission 193489) | Bovine rumen microbial communities from Lethbridge, Alberta, Canada - RJG_04 | ecosystem: Host-associated > Mammals > Digestive system > Stomach > Rumen | place: Canada: Alberta... | reverse complement strand
CGGCTGAGGCGCTGAAGAAAGAATAGGCTTTCATAAGCATAGTTAAACATAAATACTTTCTATCCGGATGCCAGGCGGGGCCTGGGAAGGTCCTGCCTGGTGGAAGGAAAAAAGAATGATTTGTGAAGCAGTATTTCGACCCTTTGCGTGTTTAATAAGAAAACAAAAGTGATGAAGATATTGAGAACAATGATTTGTGCGGCGCTGCTGGGGGCAGGGCTGTGCGGCTGTGAGAAGATGATTCCCGAGATTGACCTTTCGGCTAATCTGGAAGGAAGCTGGGAGAAAGTGTATCCGGAAGGAGTGCAGGATGCAGGGCTGGTGATATGGGATTTCAAAGCGGGCGACGCGGATCCTCAAACGTGGATTCTAAGCATCTATGTCTCAGATGTGTTTACCGGTGATTCGGAGTCGAAATATATCTACCAGCAGCATCAGAACGGTTATCCGGGCGTAGGCGGCTCCACTCCGGCTCTTTATCTCTTTGAGCTGGATCATGACTTCAAGCAAGAGGACCGGAAGGCCGCGTATACGCCTACTGTTGGTTACTGGGTTAAGGAGTGCAGCAAGGACAAGCTGGTGCTTGAGCGCTTTGAGGTAAATACGGACGGGCCGAATCTGCTGGAGGGCGATGTGACGTTCCGGAGGATGGGGCTATATACGAAGTAGATCCTTCGGCTGAGCCTCAGGAAGACATTCCATAGAATGACAAAACTGCCGTCATCTCAAAAGAGGTGACGGCAGTTGATTATATATGGATAGCAGGCTAAAAAGGTGGGGAAAAGGAGGATTTTAGCCCGTTATACGAAGAGATCTTTGAGGAATACAAAGCTACTGTTAGTGTCGGTTCAGGCGTTTTCTATGACAGGTTTGACGGTGATGAGTGTTTAGAGGATGTCCTTGTCCGCGCCGGCAAGTACATCAAAGCATTAAAAGACTGGAAGAATGACTTGTCTGGCGAGAACGGCAATTCTTCCACCAATGGATAATTACATCCATTCGAAGTTCTCTTTTCCGGCTCCCAGCTCAAAGTGGTACTTTACGATCCCGAGGTCCATCTTGCTGTAGCCGACCATGGAGAAGATGGGCTTTGCCGCGACCTTGGGGACCTTGCTGTAGTCCCGGAAACCCAAGTACTCCAGATAGAACTTCTGCTGGTTGACGGCGGTCGGGGCCAGAACGGCCGCCTCGACGCCCTTGTTGAACCACTTCGGGGTGACGTCGCTGGCGTTGCTGATCTCCTTGACATCCTTTACCTTGTGGCCCTTTCCTTGTGTTTCTCCATATCCAAGGGCGATATAGCAGCCGATCTTCTCACCGTCGGCCAGTTCATAGGTTCCGGCAACCTTCCTGTAGCTGAGTCCCGCCCAGCAGGAGTTCAGTCCCAGGGTCTGGGCCAGCAGGACGAGCTGCTCGCCGTAGTAGCCGATCTTCTCATCCAGATCCTCTCCCTTCTTTCCGGCCATCACCAGGTAGTTCTTCACTCCGGAGAAGGACCCGTAGGCCATCGGGCCGCTGAAGGCCTTGGGCTCGCCGGTCACGAGCTGGATATGCAGCCCGGCTTCCTCATTGATCTCCAGGATCCTCTCCCGCAAGGCCGTGAGGATATCCTCGGGGATGGGTTCGTCCTTGTACTTGCGCACGGAATGGCGTGCCTCGATCGCTTCAAGCAGTGTCATATCTGTCGTTCGTTTAGTCTTGGTCAGAGTCCTTGGTCATGGAAGGGGAGGGACGGCGGTCGAGCTCGACGCCGTTGCGCTTCAGCACACGGAAGATCGTCGTCCGGCTCTTGTAGCCGCTGACCCTCCAGATGTCTTCGATGGCATGGCCCGAGCGGTACATGTTGATGATCATCTTTTCGCGGTCCTGCCTGAGGGCTGACTTGGTCTTCTCTTTCTTCTGGGTCTTCAGCTCCCGGATGATGCGTCCCTCACTGCGGCGGACCTTGGTCGCCTCCTCTGAAATCCGGCTGATCACATCAAGGACCTCACCGGCCGTTGTTTCGGGGAAGTATTCGTTCTTCGTGTCGATCCTGTCATGTATCGACACGATCCGGATCCTGTACGCCCGGCACAGGTCCAGGAAAGCGCCCAGCTCGCGGATGCCGCGTACGGCGTTGCTCAACTTGGTGAGGACGATCACGTCATCCTTCTTCAGAAGGGTGAGCAGCTTGCGCCACTGGGGACGCAGTCTCTCCTGGATTCCTTCCTCTATGACGATGCTCTCGCAACCGAATTCCTTCATCCATGCGATGTCTTCCTCACGGGCCTTGTAGCCCTTCGCGAGGAACAGGTAGCCTGTCTTTGCCATTATTTGCGGGGTAACGTTCCGTCAAAATTACAAAGAATCTCGGACAATTCAAATGGTACTTGAAAGTTTAGCGGATTCATGTCTATGACATGAGCTGAATTCACCTGACTGGACCTGGCCAAAACCCGCCCCTAAAGACGGAAAAACTTTTCAAAAATTGTCGTCCCGGCTATTGCAAATTGCCGGGAAAAACATATCTTTGCGGTATGACAACTAATTGATTATCAGTTGTTTAGTATTATAAACTTGTATCGTACCGTACTAAACCGGTTCTTTTCCGGAGGAGGGGAGAGCGAGGTTTTCCAAACTCCCTTTTGCCTTTCTCTTCCCTCCTTTTCATCCTGGAATCCGGCCGGTCCGGCGGACGAAACCAAATACCATTTTATGAAACCTCCGAAGATTGAAGTAGCCGATCCTTTCAGAAAGGAGATCGACAGTTTCCACGCCCTCGCGCCGCTGCTGTTGCCTGAACAGGTGAACACCGAGCGCCTGAGGGGCATCGACGAGTACGAGGACTACGTCATGCTCACCTATTCCCTGGCAAAACCCCTCGGCATCACGAAGATGATGGACGACATGGAGGACCTCATGGGACTCAACATTCTCTACTACCTTCGTCCGTTTTCCGGCCTGAACAGCGAGGGTCACCAGTGCTGCGCCTACGCCACGCCGACCTGCGGCCAGATGTACAAGTTCAACGCGCAGACCCGCAGGGACGGGCTGGTCCATACCCTGTACGTCTACATCTTCACCTCGCTGGAGATCATGCTCGAATGCCTCAAGGACGATCTGCTCGCCCACGAGGGGAAGGGCGTCTTCCAGACGAAAATGACCTATCCCCGCCTCATCGCGGACTTCATGTAGTGCCGCACATGAACGAACGGCTTTACCGCAGCCTGGTGGCGACAGTCAACCAGTACGCCTTCTGGATCAAGGTCCGCGACGCGGACGCCTTCCAGGAGGGACCGGCCCTGTCCGGGGACGGAGGCACGACCGTACCCGTCCGCTGCCTGAAGCTCTACGCGGCTTACCAGTACGGCAAATTCCCTGCAGGATACGAGTGGTGCATCCCCTTGAGCGACATCGGCAAGGCGGTCCGGAAGATAGGCCTGGCGGACCAGGAGTTCCGGATCCGGATGAACCGTTTCGAGGTCACCCGGTACGACGCTGAGCGCATCATCAGCATCGCCTCCTACGGCATAATCCAGCTGCACCTGATATGAACTTTTGCCGGGGAAAGCCCGGCAGTTCTCCAACACGACAGTCTCACAACAACGATAAAACCCCCACACACATGAGAACGATCTCCATCATCATCTACTGTCTGGTGACAGTCGCCGCAGCCCTCCTGCCGCTGACGCAGGGGAGCCGCAGGCCCCGCTTCATGAAGTTCTACCGCAGGATGGCAGAAAAGGCCTGGGCGAGGAAAGCCTTCACGCTCGGTCTTGCCGTCACGGCGCTAGCCTGGAACTTCGCCTGCTTCATCTCCTACGGGACCTCCCCGTGGCTGCTGCCCGGGATGGTCCTGTCCTTCTCCCTGCTGTCCTATCGGCTGACCCACGCCGCCCTCTGGCGGCTGGCCGAAATCCGCAACGTCCTTTTCGCGTCCTTCAGCCTCCTCTTGGCCATGCTTTGCGTCCATATGGCGCTGGGCTTTCCGCCGGAGCTCATATCGCTCTACATGAGCGTCGCGCTCATCCTGGAGGCCGGATGCCTCTACCCGACAAGGCAGGTGATCTGGACAGCCGAAGACTGGCTCGCAAGGCAGCGGTACGAACCCGATGACGGGGAGCTCTATCAGCTTTACTTCCGACAGAAAAAAGAATAACATGCCGGCCGCATCCGGGCAGTACCCGCCACATGCAAGGCCCGGCGCAGCGCGGCACAATCCAACAGACAACACGACAAAACAATGAACAGACACAGGAAATCATTCAAGGCAATACAGTGCCCGGGCTACTCCCATCCGCTGACCAAGCAGTTGGCAGGAGTGCTCCGCCAGACCCAGGGCGAGAGGTTCACCCGCTTCGACGCGTTCCGCAGCCTGCTGGAACGTCAGGCGGCCGAGAACGAAGCCCATCCGGACACCCGGCCCTGCCGGTTCGAGGTAACGCATACAGCCCTCGGCAACGAATGGGGATGGCACCGCCATACCGTAGTCACCTTCTTCCAGAGCCTCGAAGAGATCGGGGTGCTCCAGGTGGAGCGGACCACGGTCAGCGTGTGGATCTGCATCCCCGGACTCGAAGAGACGCCCCAGGAGGCCGGATGAGACGCTTCCCCGGCCCTCGGTCCGCCACGGGTGGGGAAGCGCCCGCAGGAGCCGGAAAACGGCCCGGAAACGGCCGTTCCGGAAGCGGCAGACTCCATCAGCCGCTGCGGGGTTCCTCCGGAGACGGGCTTGCCCGTTTTTGCCGGGAAAATAGGGAAGCTGGTAACTCAATATGCATGTCCCCCCGGGAGACATACAACGGTGCCGCGTTTCCAGCAAGCTTCCGGCACTGGAGAAGAGGGCAAAAAAGGTTTAAGACAAAGCAGAAATGGATTCACAGAAACAGGTCCTGCACTTCGAGGCGAAGAGCGGATTCACGACGGCCCAGAGCAACGAGCACCAGCGCCGCTGGACCGAGAAAGGCTGGGAGAGCGCGAACGCGAACGGACGCATTGACCGGTCGCGGGTCGCCCTGAACTTCGAGATCGTCAGGGGCGGGAAGGTCCAGGCCGTGGACCATTCCAGATCCATCCTTGAGAAATTCCAGGAGAACCTCGCCTCGCGCGGCATCAAGGACCCCAACGCCGGATGCGTCAACGAGGGGCGTTACCGCACCGTGGTGGACTTCATCATCAGCGGCTCGCACGACACGCTGACACGCCTGGCGTTCGGCAATCAGGTGGTGGACTTCACGCCGGGGGCGGACAACGGCGCCGTCAAAAGGCAGCCGGAGATCAAGGAATGGGCGAAGGACATGTACGACGTCCTCGCCGGCAGATTCGGTGAGGAGAACATCCTCTCGTTCATCGTCCATCTGGACGAGCGCTCGCCGCACATCCATGCCGACCTCGTGCCCGTGAACGACAAGGGGAGGATCTCCTTCAGCTCGGTGTTCTCCGGACGGGACAAGTACGAGTACAGCCGCCGCACGCTCGCGCTCCACGACGCGTTCGCGGAGGTCAACAAGAACTGGGGCCTGAAGCGCGGCGACAGCGTGGCCGTGACCCACCGCAAGCACCGTAGCACCGAGGAGTACCGGCGCGAGCTGTCCGGGGAGTGCAGCTCCCTGGAGCGGGAGGTGGCCAGCAGGTCAGCCAAACTCTCGTCACTGGATGCGGAGATCGCGAAGGCGGAAAGGAGGGTGAAGGGACTCACGACGATGGTGGCCAACCTGGAGGAGGCGAGGAGGAAGATAGGGAAGGAAATGGACACTGTCCGCAGGAAGCTGGACGGCAAAACAGCAGGGGAGGAAGGACGGGAGGAGCTGCTCCGCGAGGAGGAATCCCTGCAGCAGAAGCTCGACGGGATCCTCTCCGGCCTCGCCGACAAGCGCGAGAAACTCGAGGAGGCGGACCGCAGGCTCGCCGAGCTGAAGGCCCGGCTGAAGGAGGGCGAGAAGCAGATCTCCGAGTCCGAACAGCGGCAGGACGAGCTCCGCCGCGAACTGGAATCTGCCACGTCGCAGGTGTCCAGAGTCCACCTGGACCGCGTGGGGTCTGAGGCGCTCTGGATGGTGCTCAACGACTTCCGCGACGCGACGGATTCCATGCCGGAGGAGACCAGGCTCCGCTTCAACGACACCCTCATCAACGACATGGCCTCGCAGGGCATGAACATCATCGCCTGCGCGGCACTCCTCTCCATGGGGATGGTGGACCGTGCCACGACCTTCGCGGAAAACTGCGGAGGCGGTGGCGGCCACGCCCACGGGGACTGGGGACGGCGCAAAGACGAGGACGACCGCGAGTGGCTGCGCCGCTGCCTGTCCAACGCCCGCCAGATGCTCAGGCCGGTTGGACGCAAGCTCAAGCGGTGATCTGCCGTCCCCAATCAGTCAACACAATCACATCAACCAAAACACAGTCACATCATGAAACGATACATCATCATCACGCTCGCCCTGGCGCTCGGTGCCCTCGCGCTGCACGCCCAGGACACCACGGGGACCTATCCCCCGAGATACCCGGAAGGACTCTGGCGGCCCGCTCCCGGAAGCGGGAGCCACTACCGTCCGCACAACGACTACAGCGGGCTGAACTCGCTGCTCATGCGTCTCGCCAATCCCTTCTGGGACGGGAAGGGTTACAAGCTGCCGGACATCGGCACGGGACTCACCATCGAGGACGGCAAAATCCGTCCGCTGGCAACCAGGAAGGAAAGCGCAGACGCTCCTTCACCGGTGACGTCTTTTCCCGGTTCTGCAGATAAAAGTGACATCGCGCACAACCCTTATCTGGAGGAAATCCAGAACGGAGTCTTGCCGTTCGGAGCGCCGGTCTTCATCTTCTTTCGGCTCGCCGGTACCTACGTCACGGACTCACCGCAGATCCTCAATGTAAACGCCGCTGCGGACCTGGCCATCAAGAAGAACCTGCGCGTCCGCATCACCGGGGCAGCCGACTCGGCGACGGGATCGCCGGAGAAGAACGCGGCCCTTGCGAAGGCCCGTGCGGAGCACGTGGCAGACCTCATGGAAAAGCGGGGTTTGCCGCTTGAGCACATCGAGGTGGTGTCGGAGGGCGGGACGGCAAACTACGAGCCCGTGTCCGCCAACCGGAACTGCCGGATAGAGCTGTTCATGCAGTGATTCCGGCCAGGGCCGGTAAGCGGCTGACAACCAACGAACATTCCTTTATTCAATAACCATCAAAACATCATTACCATGTCTTTTACAAAACAACAACTGCACGAATCCCTGTCGGTGCTGTGCGACCATCTCAACCGCTGCAAACGCAACCCGGTCATCCACGGGGATGAGGACCTGGGCATCACACACACCGGAAGGCTCCTTGAGTCCGGACACCTCATGGTGATCACCGACGACTGGTACTACGTGACGCAGCCGGGACACACCGACGACCCGACCGACTGGTACAAGGCCTACTGGTTCTTCATCGCAGCCTACCTCGACTTCAAGTACAAGGACGGGTGGACGCTGGGATCCGACGCGACGCTTCTGTTCCGCTCCGCCGGGGGCGTGATCCCGGAACAGCTGACGGTCCGCTCATCAGAGGCGAAGAACAGCGTACTGGCGCTGCCGTTCGGGCTCCAGCTGCTGGAGGTATGGGGAGAACTGCCCGACACCCTGGAGAGGGACCAGCGCTTCGGCGTCAGCCTCTTCCCGCTGGACTGGGCCCTCCTGACCGCCTCCCCGGGCTTCTACCGGCAGCACCCCATGGAAGCGCGCACCTGCGTCGCCATGATAGGGGACGTGAACAAACTCTCTTCCCTTGCCGCATCCGAAGGATTCCGGAACGGAGCCGTCAGGGTCTCTGGGGCACTCCAGTCCATGGGCAACCCGTGGTACGCGGACGCCATCAAGGGCCGACTCGGATACGAACCCGGTGAGAAGGCGGAGAACCCCTTCGCGGAAGCGGTCAAGGTGCCGCAGACAAAGACCGCGATCGAATCGCGCCTCCGTCTCATGTGGATGACGATGCGGGACGAGGTGCTGTACTGGAAGGGACTCATCTTGCCCTCGCCCCGCGACCTGAGCATCGCCGAGATCATGACCATGACCGACCGGATCTTCGTCAGGGACACCGTCAACTCCCTGGGGATAGACGGCTACAAAGTGAATGAACAGCTCGCCGCGAAGGTGCGCAACGGATGGGACGCGGACACCCATGCGAAGGAATCGGAGATGGTGGACGCGTGCGCCGCACAAGGATACGCCAACGCCTTCGGGATAGTCGTGTCCGACCTTCTCTCATCCCTGACGGGAGGATGCGACACGACGATGATCGTGGACAAGGTGTCGCAATGGCACCAATGGCTGACCGGTCCCTCCTTCAGGGCTGGGGTCATGCTGTGGGGGGCGCTCAACAGGCCGTACCGCGACTCACAGTGCTACGTCAGGCGGTCGAAGCACATACCCGTGGAGAGCGTGGACGTCGAGGAGGCGGTGGACATGCTCCTGCATCTCATGTCGAACGAACCGGACGCCGTCGTCCGTGCGGTTCTGGGGCATCTCCTGCTGGTCTATATCCACCCCTTCATGGAAGGGAACGGACAGATCGCGCGGTTCCTGATGAACTGCCAGCTGGTCGCAGGCGGATACGCCTGGACGGTGATACCGGCCGATCTGGCGGAGGAGTACGACGAGGCGCTGGAGAAAGCCTGCACGGAACTCGACATCAGCATGTTCACTAAGCTCATACTTGCCCAGGCAGCAGAGTCCGTCCGGGAGCTGCGCTGAACGTCGTCCGCAACCGTCTCAAATAACCCCAACACCATGCTGACATTCAAATTCAGAAGAAAGATGAGAAAGTATTATGTCGCACGCCTGTACAAAAACGGCTCCCTTATGCCGGACATCCTGTTCCAGAGCGAATCCCGCGAGGATGCGGACAAGTTCGCCACACTCATGAGGAAGAGCGACGGCAGGGACTACGTCGTCCTTGTCATCGTATAGCGGCGATGCGGCTGCTTGCCCTCCGGAAGAAGCGTAACAGGGACGGGAGCGGGTGCGATGGCACCGGCTCCCGTCGTCATGTGTATACCGGGTCTTCCCGGATCACCCTTTCCTCAGCAGGGCGGGGACGGCTCCTTCGAGGTCGTTGATGACCTCCTCGGTGACCTGCTGCACGTCCCAGACTGCCACGTCGTCCTTCCAGGCGCAGTACTCCATCTTGTCGTAGGGGTACGTCTTCGTCTGACCGTCGCCGTAGCAGAGCGACAGATGGAACATCTCGTTGCAGGGGTCGTGGAGCAGGCAGAAGAGCTCCATTGTCTCGACGAGGCCCATCAGGCAGGAGCCCTTCGTCTCCTCGACGGCCCTCGCGATGAAGAACCGCACGTCGCCCCTCAGGACGTCGAAGCGGCTGTACGTCGGAATCTGCACCACTGCATCAGAAGGCTTGGATATCTGCCAGGTCTTCCCGTCCAGCACGACGAGGCCCTGGGCGGATTCCGGACGGAGGGTGAGGAGGTCGGAGACGCCCACGCCGAGAGCCCCGGCGATGTCCTGGATCTTCGATACGGTGGGGTTGCCCTTGACGCTGGTCAGCAGGTTGCTGACGGTGGTGCCCATCCGGGCTGCGATGTCGGAGAGCTTCAGGCCCTTGGCCCTGGCGATCTCCCTGAGGTTCTGTTCTATGTCGGCCATAACGTGCGGTTTCGTTTCTGGCGACAAGATACGATTAAATAATCTATTATCCAAATCTAATGCGATTTGAATAATAGATTATTCTATTTTACTCCCTCGGGCGCCGGTCGTAGTCGTTCTCGAGGGCCAGGACATACTCCACGATCTTGTCTGGATAGGAATTCGCCAACGAATTGTAGTAGACGTCGAAGAGATCGCTCATCATCTCCTCCTGGTCCCTGTAGAGCATGTCGAAAGTGACGATGGTCTTAATGAGGTAGATGTTGTCTGTCCGCTCGCCGAACATGATGCCGTCCGGATGGTAGGCCATGAAGTCGATCTTCTCCTTGGAGAGCACCTCGTCCATCGAGGCGACGCCCTTCTTCCGGTCGTCTGAGAGGAGCATGAACGACCAGCGCCAGATCCTGTTCACGAAGAACTTGATAAGGTCCGGGCCTGACATATCGCTGCCGCCGAGGACCCTCTCGCGGTACCTGCTGAAGAAATGCGGAGGAAAGACGAAGGAATTGCCTCCCTTGGGGTCCAGGAACGCGCAGAAAAGGCCTTCCGGCCTGTCGAAGACGCAGTAGTAGTCGATGACCGGGTCGTTCCACTCGCCCCGCTTAATCGCCGTGAGCATAACCCAGAAACGGTTCCGCTTCTCGATGGACTTGCACTCGTAGTGACGGCGGACGGGGTAGCGGCTAGTCTTCAGCACGACGGAGCCGAACTTACGCAGGCGGTTGTCCAGCGTACCGATCGTATTGGTGAAATCTTTGTGGAGCTCCTCGTGGATCTCCTTCAGGGTCATCGAATCGACAATCATAGGGAAGGAGGATCGGTGGGTGTTGACGGGGGAGACCAGACGAAAAGGCCTTCCGCCGAAGCGAGGGAGCGCACAAGATTCAACAGCTCAGAATCAGGCTCGTAGAGGGTCATGTAATGGTCGCCGTTGGCATATACGAATATCGCATCCGAGGAGTTGACGCGGATGTATAGGGGATCGGGGGAGGAGTTGGCAGCCTTAAATAAGCGTTCCAGCGCCTCCGGGGCGAAGTCGTCAGTATAGTTCTCACTATCCCAGCCCACTTCAAGATGACAGTAGCAGTTGAGCTTGTTCAGAAGGGAGGCGAACTTCCGGAGGTACTCGTCCAGCCGGGACCGGAAATACCGTGCGACCGTAAAATAACGGCCTGGTGAGTACATGGGCACCTGCTCCGGCAGAATGTCGATGATGCAGTAGGGTTTGTCCTCGGTGTTCGTCATGGCGTCAGAGGATTACGATGAGCCCGGCGATGAGGGCGGCCGGGATGGCCAGCACCATGCCGATGAGGGAACCCTTGATGTGGAACCAGTAGTCGTGGTAGTCCTTAACCATATCCTCGGTCCCCTTGATCACGAAATGAGGGTCGTGGCAGAACCACAGGCAGTCCAGCACGAAAGCGTCGAACCAGTCCACGACGCACCAGAGGGCGTAGGCCGTGAGGGCCCCGCACCAGAAGGTCGTGCAGCCGTTGACGTACTTCACGAGGAGGCCCAGCAGCACGCCGAAGACGAGCAGGGCGACGATCTTCTTCGCGTAGAAGGCCGGTCCGCCGGGACGGTTTCCGTCGTCAACCAGTCCGAGGGACTTGCAGCGCTCGATGATGGCCGGGGGATAGTTGAAGATCGTCTTTACCGGGTCCCGGGACATCAGGAACACGAAGAGCGTGAAGAGCGCGCAGGCTATGAGGGACTCAATCAGGAAGGTCATAAGCTACTGGTACTTGTGGAAATTGTACTTTCCCCTCAGCTCGGCCTTCGTCCCTTCATCCTGATGGGTGAAGTAGGCCTTCCAGCCGGGGCAGAAGTTGATGTGCCAGCGCCAGAGTCTTCCGAGCGGTGACTTGGGATTCTTATCGTGGTGTGCGCGGAGCTTGCAGGTCTCGCAGGGGTACTTTGCCATAAATGATAATATAAAAATGGTTCAAAAATCAAATTTACGAATTCTTTGTTAGAAATAAAGTAACGGATCAATTGTATATACTGTTGAAGATATTGCCCCTATAACATATGAGCCTTGGGTATAATTCTTCCATAATAACCTCTTAAAAGTTCCCAAATTAATCATTAAATTTGCACAATTCACAAATCCTATTCAAAAATGAAGGAAGATTTGAACCGCATAAAAGTGGTCCTTGCCGAGAAGAAACGTACCAATAAGTGGTTGGCTAAACAACTCGGCAAAGATCCAGCGACTGTATCTAAATGGTGTACCAATACGTCACAACCTGGCTTAGAGACCTTGGTTGAAATAGCAAAGATGTTAGATGTAGAAGTTGGAGAATTGATTCGTTCTCCCAAGCAGTATTAAATCATGGCTAACAGAGACAAAACATACATTGATCTGTTCTCAGGTTCTGGGGGCTTTTCATTGGGATTTGATGACGCTGGATTCAAGAATGTATTCTCGGTTGAATATGATCACGAGATATGTGAAACCTACCGATACAATTTCCCGAATCACAAACTTGTTGAATGTGATATTACGACGTTGAGCGAGGATACGATTCGTGAGTTAGTTGGTAAACGAAAAATTGATGTTGTTATTGGAGGCCCACCTTGCCAAGGATTCAGTATGGCGGGTAATATTGGGCGAAGGTTCGTAGATGATCCTCGGAATCAACTCTTTAAAGAGTTTGTTAGAGTTGTAGAGATAGTCTCTCCTACTTGTTTTGTTATGGAGAATGTCGCTCGTCTATATACCAGATTAGGAGGCGAAACAAGACGAGAGATAATAAGCTGTTTTGAAAAGCTGGGGTATGTTGTAGAGTCTCGTATTGTATGTGCATCTGACTACGGCGTCCCTCAACATAGAAATCGTGTATTGTTCATTGGTCGAAAGACGGATGACAAGAGCTACTCAATTGTTTTCCCGGAAAAGTCTACTAAGCCGGCTCCAACCATAAAAGATGCAATCGGAAAATACCCGCCGCTTGAGAGTGGCCAGTCTTCCTCGATTCCAAATCACGAAGCGATGGTACATTCAGCGCAGATGATAGAAAAGATGTCCTATGTAAAAGATGGTGGCGGACGTGAAGATATCCCAGAGGAGATTAGACCTCAGAAGGGCGATATTCGCAAATATATAAGATATGATAGCACGAAGCCTTCTATATGCATTACTGGAGATATGAGGAAAGTATTCCACTATTCCCAAAATAGAGCTCTAACTGTAAGAGAACTTGCTGCAATTCAGACGTATCCTGATTCTTTTGTCTTTTTAGGCAGCAAGATACTCCAACAGCAAATGGTAGGCAATTCAGTACCACCTGTTCTAGCCAAAGCTATCGCAGAATCCGTAAAGAAAATGTTGTAATGAGTTATCCGACAGTTAATTATATTGGAAATAAGGAGAAGATTGTTACCTGGATATCTTCTCTCATACCAGACGGTGTGAATTCTATTCTTGACGTGTTTTCTGGTGGTTGCTCTGTGGGGTATGCGGCAAAGGAAAAAGGTCTTGAAGTTTACTCTAATGATATTCTTTCCATCAACTACCTTATTGGGAAAGCACTGATTGAGAATGAAGGAGTCACATTAAATAAAGACGACATTGATTTCATCTTCAAAGGAGAGCCATTTGAGGGTTTTATGTATGAAAACTATGCCAATAAGTTTTATTTCCCTGAAGAATGTATGCAACTTGATTTGTATCGGAAGAATGTGTTGGAACTGGCGGATGAATATAAACAAGCACTTGCTTTTATTCTATTACGTAGGGCGATGATCCGTAAAATGCCTTATTCTCGTTTCACTATTCGATGGGATAAAATATGTCAACTCCGAGATGAACAGTTTAGTTATGAGCACTACAAAAGGCCTCGTGCTTATCACAATAAATCTTTCCGGTTTCATTTCGAAGATAATCTAGCCGAATATAATGCAGCTGTATTCTCAAATGGAAAGCATAATCACGCGTATAATCTTGATGTGTATGATGCCATATCACAAATTGATGCAGATGCTATTTACCTTGACCCTCCTTATGCGGGGACAATGAATGACTACTATGGTTTCTACGGATTGCTTGATTCTTTCATCTCTGGTAAGATAGTTCCGCCTTTTGAAAACAATTTTATTTCCAAAGAAACAATAGTTGAGCAGTTCGAACGACTATTTAGCAGATTGTCAAAGTATAAGTATTGGATGCTAAGCTACAATAGTAGGTCATTCCCAAAGAAAGATACGCTTCTGGATTTACTGGGTAAATACTCAAATGAAGTTGCCCTTCATGAAATGCCTTATGCGTATCGAGTAACCGGTAAAGAGAAGAAACAAAAAGATATAGAGTATTTGTTTATTGCAAAATCCAAATAATATGTCTCCGAGAGTTAATCAAATATACGAAGAGTATTGGAAGTATACAGCGGCCTGGACAGATCTTAATGGAGGAAAGTTTTTAGATGTTCTACGTTGCTGTGTTAATTATTTTGATGCCCACGACATACATGAGTATACTCCTGAGCATTACGAAGACTTACAAAACGAGGTCCAAAGAATTACGCAGATAGGAGATGCTTCTGTGAGAAAAGGGATCAATCAAATGGTTAAGATTGGCTTTCTTTTACCATATCTTGGAGGTTATGTACCTGAAGCTAAAGAGTATATCGACGCTCGTACCGAACGCAGAAGATATGCAATTCTATCGAGAACAGTGTATAATCATAGTAACTTTCAGAACTCTATGACAGAACCCTCTGTTGAAGGAGAAGGACAAATCAAATTTTTGATTAAAACCTTGGAGGAAGTGGGGTATATCGACAAACGAGCACTTATTTCTTTGATGACCGTGAATCTTGCCGATTATCCAAGAGGATACATGACTGCTGATGAATTGAGTGCAGCATATCAAAGAGTTGTTGATATTGATTTTGTTGAAAGAAAGTATAACCAATTAGGTCATTTAATGAATTTAAGTTTCGCAAGTGATTTAGGCCGCCGGTTGTAGGGCCTCAAAGGCTCTTCGGACGGCATTGAGTTCTTTGTTATTGTTGTTAATGATAGCTCGCATCATCTCGTCCTGGTCGAAGT
>Ga0256407_10008791_pt1 | contig 14683 bp, 15 predicted proteins | sample RumenRJG_04DNA_FD_193489 | JGI IMG/M metagenome (GOLD analysis project Ga0256407, IMG submission 193489) | Bovine rumen microbial communities from Lethbridge, Alberta, Canada - RJG_04 | ecosystem: Host-associated > Mammals > Digestive system > Stomach > Rumen | place: Canada: Alberta... | reverse complement strand
GCATTTGGGATAAGGGCGATACATATCGGACGATTTCGTGGAAAAATCGAGACCCGATGAGCGAGACTTCGCTGCGGTCATGGTTTAACGTCTGCGAATTCTGCCTCCACTTCTTCAACATGCCTGGCAAAGGCGCGGGCAACGATGCCCTGTGGGGAAAGACCGGTCTGGAACGCATCAATTCTGACCCTGAGTCCTACAAGTCCATCAAAGAGTGGTACAAAAGCGAACTGCAGCGGCTGGGGATTACGGAAGATGACATCCTTCTGAAGTATCAGCAGGAAACCGGGAAGTCCGGGGCAATGCTTCGGCATTACTTCCACGACTCTCAGTTCGAAATCCCCGTACAAGAAGTGTGGGATGCGGTCTACAAGCCTCTCGGGTTCCGCCGGGAGTACGAAGACCTCCGCCGGGAGTACGAAGACCTCCGCCGGGAGTACGAAGACCTCCGCCGGGAGTACGAAGACCTCCGCAACTTTCATCGATGCGATGAGAATCACAAGAATGTCTGGTCGGTTCCTCCACTTCCATCAAACAACCGGCTGCACACCTGCGAAAAGCCGGTCCCGATCCTTGAAAGACTTTTACAGGTGTCAAGTCCTGCGGGGGGGGTAATCCTGGACCCGTTCATGGGATCAGGAAGCACCGGCATCGCTGCGATGAACACTGGCAGACGGTTCATCGGCATTGAGAAGGATAGACGATACTTCTCTGGCGCCAGTGAACGGCTGTTCCAACATATGCAAGAATGACACGCCAGGAAAGGGGAGTCACACGCGAGCAGCATGCGGTTCGCGGAAGTGGGCGGTTCGAATCCGACCTCTGGCGAGCGCCATGAATGTCAGTGCTCTGCAATGTGTCTAACCAGTCCCCGCTGAGATGGCACAGAAACAAACGGAATAAAACTTGTGTCGCAGACCCGTGCTGACGTTCATTATTGGCAGGTTGTAAAAATGCGGTGGCGGAAATGGGGACGTAGCATAAGGGGTAAGTGCTTTAGGTGGTATGCACACCGACAAACAAGCGAGGGGCATACTCGTGACGTTGATGACAGTTCGAAACTGTCCGTCCCCAACAATAACTGCGGTGGCGGAATAGGTAGACGCAAAGAAACACTTGATTGTTAGCGCGCAGAGTGGCGACCTAAAAGGTGGAATAAGAGGCGAAAAACTTAAAGTTAAACGCATAACTGGCACTCTTCGATAGTCCAAGCGCACTTGTAAAACAATCATGCAAGGTGCAAATCCTTGCCCGCAGTGACATGCCAGCTTAGGCTAATGGAAGGCCGGGGCTCTGCAAAAGCCCGACGGAGGGGGTTCAATTCCTCCAGCTGGCTCCAGACTCAATGAAGGAGGTTAGATGATGGTTCGGTATTGGCTCAACTATATTTTTGGATTCAACAGCAACTATGCGAGAAAAGGAAGACGCAGATGACACCTGAGCAACTCAAAAAAATAAGAAAAGATCAGGGTATGACTCAGCGGGACTTTGCGACTTCTGTTGGAACATCTCAAGGTATGTTGTCGAACTACGAGAAAGGTCACTGGCCGATCCCTTGGCGAGTTGAGAAGAAGATTATTGAAGTCTACAACCCTGCCCCTGGTGATATCTATGTTCCTTTACCAGTTCCGCTGCCTAAGGACTATGGATACATCGAGGATGATCTCCCACGGGATATACATGGAACCCCGGAATCTTGTAAGGGTTGTAGATACAGAGCGACAATAAGTTCAATGAGCATATGCGATTATCTCCATGTGACTGGAGTACCCCGCGGATGCCTTGTCGAAAATTGTCGGCATTATGAAAAAGGAACAAGAATAGATCGAAAGAATGATTGGGTTTCCGGTTATCACATAGGTTAAGGAGGCAAAAATGTTGTATTGGAAAATGTTCAAAGCATTTGTGGCAATCGCTATGATTCATTGCGCGGCAAGAATCATCTACAAGGACGCAGATCTTACCAAAGCGTTCGGTGTAGCAACAATCGATGTAATCAAAAAAATGGAGGAGAAAAGGGGTGGCGTCAATGCTGATTAAAGTCTGTGACAGATGCGGCGCGGAATTCAAAGGCTCGCGCCCGACTTTCTTTGCTCCGAAATACGAGTTGAGACGAAGAGCCTTCCCTCTTGTTGGAAGTACGGCGTATGCACTTGAACTGTGTGATGCGTGTCTTGAAGAACTCCGCGAGTTTATGGAGAACCGGGAAGCTTGGGCAGATCCGGCACCAGAGGTTTCCATTCAACTCGACGATTGTGCATATCTCCCGGAGCGAGCACATTCGGAAGATGCAGGGCTGGACCTGTTCACTCCATATGCAACGACGGTACCGGCACTCGGTTCCACCGTCATTGATACCGGCGTGCATGTTGAACTTCCGAAAGGAACGGCGGGTGTCTTAATGTCGAAGTCCGGCCTCAATGTCAAGCGCGGTATTACAAGTACCGGGCTTATTGACGAAGGATACACCGGCAGCATCAAAGTGAAACTGTACAACCATACTGCATCAGCCGTCCCGCTCCCCATTGGTACTAAGGTATCGCAGCTTGTAATTGTTCCCGTACTTCGTCCTGTGCCAGTACAGGTGGAGACTATCGAAGGCGGTGAACGCGGCGACAACGGCTTCGGTTCGACTGGGAAGTATGCAGAGTGTATGGAGGCCTCAGACGGAACAATATGAGGAGGTGCCAAAGTGATTGAGTTCGTGTCATATGAAGATAACGCTTTAAAAAGAGCATACCGAAAGGGGCGCACGGATGGCCTTTCAATCGCAGTTAGATATTTGATTCGGATTGCGTTCCGCTGTGGAGATGAGCGAAAAGGCTTGCGCGCTCCGGAAATCTTTCATATAGCCCGTTTGCTGCAAGAGGAGGCCAACAGATGAACCACGACTATGCGCACTGCCTTGATTACGACAGCAAGTGCCCAGCGGACTGTTTCCGAGCCCAGTTGACCAAAGAACTCAAAGCAGAACCGTTCAGACGACCAGTAGCAACCTGGCAGCGCTTCAGAGGAGGGGAAGAATGCCCGCTCCCATTGATCGTCCATGCTGACTATAGGGTTTCCCCGGATTGTAAGAACCCGGACTCTTTCGGTGAAATCTGTGTGCATTGCGGTCAATGTGGCAGACAGTTCGGTACGAAGCCGGTCCATGAAGTGTAAGAAAGGAATATAGCCAAGAACATGAGAGACTACCAAGCAACCAACAACCCATACGTTCTGCCCGAAGATGTGTACCGGCAGACGCTCTGGTTCATTCGGGGATACTATCGCCGTCAGGAGGAAGCGAACTCGATCCTGGAAGAGTCGCCCGCTCCGTCTGACGGTCTTCCTCATGGCAGTGGGACATCCGACCCGGTCAGTAACAAAGCAGACCGGAGGGCGGCGCTCACCCGCTCCAACGACATCATTGACCGAGAGAGGGAGAAAATACCGGTAGAGTATCGGGAAGCGGTCTGGCAGAACATCCACTTCCGGACACCTTACCCGGTCTTTGCAGACCGGCACACGTATGGTCGCTATAAGTCTAAATTCATTTATTTAGTGGCAATATCAGCGGGATTTCTACAACCTTGATAAGTTCAAAAGGGATTTGCAAGCTGTAATCAAAAAAACGACGTAGTTATGCGGATTTTCATAAATAGAGCCAAGAATTTCGTTCCTTATTGCAAATTGACGCCCCTGGGAAAGATGCGCCCCAGGGGCAATCTTTTTATGTTATTGTGTTAGTGTGAGATAATGAAGAAAACTTGAATGCATGGGCATCCGTGATTCTCTCCTTTCTCCTATGGAATACCGGCAAAAGGCACCCGCTCCGATGGCGAGTGCCTTTGTCGTTCCAAACCATGGCAGTCAGCGTCGCACCGTCTCAACCCCGCGGTGAGGCACTTCTGCATATGTCTCCGAACCTTTCCGGCAGAGCCGGACCCCCGCCGGTACAGGGGCGGCAATACCTGTACACGATGAAGAGCCTCGGGTGCCCGGGGCTCTCTTTCGTGAATCTGATGTCTTCAGGCAATCGCCTGTTGATATAAAGCTCCTTTCCGTTGCGGTTCGGCACCGGCTGAACCGTGGCGGGTAGGAAAAGCATTGCGTTCCAAAAGGAGCGCTTTTTTTATGCCAGCAAACCAAAATAAATGTTCGTAAGGAGATAGCATGGGACACGCCATCATAAACATTGACCAAGTCCTGAAGGAGTTGGAGATGATGAGTGGGAGCGGGCGACAAGCAATGGAAGATACCCGCAAGGACTGCAAGTCCAGAGCTCCATCATGGATTGCACAGGAAGTTGTCCCTGTCTATAACGTGAAGAAAGGCGACTTGCTTCCTAATAAGAACCTCCGCATCCACATGAAGGAAGCGGGGGAAGAACTGGTCCTCGAATACAACGGCAACCTTCTGACCCCTCAACACTATGGGATGACACCGAAGAGCCGACGGGCAGGAAGTTACACCATGAAGATGGGGGTCTATCGTGGGAGCAAGAAGCAGTTCGGTCAGAACGTAAAGAAGAAAAAGAAGAACGGACCGCACTCGAATAAGTCCGGTAACATCCTCATGCTCAACGGCGGAACAGTACCAGCCCAGCGTGTGAGCAAAGACCGCAATGACATCGAAGTTGTTCGCGGGCCGTCTGCCGCTTCCATGGTCGTCAGTGACAAGGTGGAGGCGAGGGTCACGAACAGGTTGACCGAAGAGATGAGCAAGAGACTGGAACATAACCTCGAAAGAAGGTTCAAATAGCCAAAAGAAACATCTTTCTTTTGTGCAAAACGACGGAGCGGGACGAAAAAATAATAATTGGAGCGGGTCCTTCTGGCGCGAAAAAACGCTTGCGGCGCTCCGAACCCCAAAAATCGGCTATTTTTTGATACGGTTTTTTCGGGTTGGTATGTAGGACGGAGACAAAATGGCAATATGGAGAAACACACAGCAGATTGCTGACCTTCTGAATGTTTCGATTCAATACATCCAACGACTGGCGAAGGATGAACTGCTTCCGGCAAAGAAAACCGCAGACGGTTACAAGTTTGATCTCGAGCCGACTGTCAGAATGTTCATGAAGTTCAGGAACAGCCCTGACTTGAAAGAAGACGCTGGGCTGACCGATAATCAACGCAAGATAAAAGCGGATGCTGACTGGAAGTCTGCACGTGCGGCCATCGCGAAACTGGAACTGGCGGAACTGAACGGCAATGTCCACCGGTCTGAAGATGTGGCGGAAGCCTTTGAGGACTACGCTATGACAGTGAGAGCGGCGTTCCTTGCTCTTCCGGGTCGTCTTGCGGTTGATACGGCGAACGCTCAGACTGCGATGGAGACGTCTGCAATTATTCAAGAGGTCGTCAACGATACGCTAAATACCTTGTCCGTCTATCGGTACGACCCTGAATTTTACAAAAAGAAAGTCAGGGAGCGGGAAGGCTGGCGGGAGCGGGACGAAGACGATGGATGAGAAGAACCTCAAACGTCTGAATCGTGTCATCGGCGAAGCGGTCGCCTGCACGAAGGCGCCGGAGAACCTAACGGTATCTGAATGGGCGGATCGGTACCGAAAGCTCTCGTCGGTGTCCAGCGCTGAACCTGGTCAATGGCGGACTTCCAGAACACCATATCTTAAAGAGGTTATGGATGCTTTCACCGATCCGCAGGTCCACGACATCGCTGTCGTGGCTGCCTCTCAGGTGGGCAAGTCTGAGTTCGAGCTGAACTGCATTGGATACATCATTGATCAGGACCCCGCGAGCATCCTGTACATCCACCCGACAGTGGATGACGCGAAGAAGTTTTCGCGTCTGCGTGTGACTCCGATGGTGAGCGACACCCCGGTGATCGCGAAGAAGGTCAAAGAGACAAAGGTGGGACGGGAGAGCGCATCGACCATCCTGCAAAAATCGTTCCCTGGCGGCATGCTGACCATCACGGGGTCGAACAGTGCCTCGGCGCTCGCATCGACCCCGGCGCGGTATGTCATCGCTGACGAGGTGGATCGTTTCGCACGGTCCGCAGGGCGCGAAGGTGACCCGCTGAGCCTCGCCAAAGCACGACAGACCACTTTCTACAACGCAAAGACGCTGCTCGTCTCGACTCCTACCATCAAAGGGGATTCGAGGATTGAGACAGCTTACTATACCGGCACACAGGAACGCTGGTGCCACCAGTGCCCTGACTGCGGGGCATACTCCGAAATCCGGTTCAACGACATCAAGTTCGAACCACATATGGAGCGTGTCCGAGGGAAGAAGACCTGGACCATTGACGGCGACGTCCACTGGATGTGCCCGAACTGCGGATGCGTCCACAGTGAACACCGGATGCGGCGGCAGCCCGCGAAGTGGATCGCCGACAATCCCGCCGCCTTGCAGAACGGCGTCCGTTCGTTCTGGTTGACAGCTTTCGCATCGCCATGGACATCTTGGGAGACCATTTGCCTCCGCTTTCTCGAGGCGAAGGACGACCCGGAACGGCTGAAGGTCGTGTATAACACCCTCTTCGGACAGCTGTGGGAAGACCGCGGAGATCTTGCCGATGAAGATGAGATGCTGTCGCGTCGCGAAGACTATGGTCGTTGTGAAGACGGCTCCCCGGTTGAACTTCCAGACGGTGTTCTGGTGCTGACCTGTGGGGTCGACACACAGGACAACCGGCTCGAATATGAGGTGGTCGGCCATGGCCACTACGGTGAGACGTGGGGCATCCAAAAGGGCATCATCATGGGAAGACCGGACACGGAAGAGGTCTGGTCAAGATTGGATGACCTCGCGGCGCATGCCTTCCACTTCCGGAGCGGGAAGGGCCTGAAGATCTCCATCTTCTGCGTCGACTCTGGCGGGCACTTTACGCAGGAAGTCTATGAGCAGTGCAAGAAGAGACAGGCCAAGCGATTCTTCGCTATCAAGGGCAAGGGTGGCGACGGCATCCCGTATATTTCTCCGCCATCGAAGGTCGCCATCCGCGACAATAAGCGGAGGACCTGCTGGCTGTACACCATAGGCGTCGACTCCGGGAAAGCCTCCATCATGTCAAGCCTGAAGGTCGAGGAACCTGGCCCGAAGTTTTCGCACTTTCCGACGGACCCGGATGCGGGGTACGACATGAACTTCTTTAACGGCTTGCTGTCAGAGAAGATGGTGCTGGCGCATACGAACCGCGGAGACGTGTGGCGATGGGAGAAGATACCAGGCCATGAACGAAACGAAGCGCTGGACTGCCGCAATTATGCGATGGCGGCGCTGAAGATCATAAACCCAGACCTTGATGCGGTCGAAAGACGGCTGAAGGGTTCGGAAGAGAAGCCTTCAGTAACACAGCAGGCGCAGAAGCCACGAAGGCGAAGCAAGAGAGCTGAGATGTTCAGCGATTGGTAAGGAGTGACAGAATGGGAAAGACAAGGCGGAAGGTCGTCGAACAGGTTCTCGAAACGGACAGAGCCCTCCTCGAAGAGTGCCTTAAGATCCAAAAGGCGCTGGTGACCGGCGACTATGTCAAGGCCTACACCATCGGCTCCCGGTCGCTGCAGCGGGCAGACATCGACCTTCCCGGTATTCGGAAGATCATCAAGGAATTGATGGACGAGATCGACGACCTCGAAGACCAGCTGGAAGCGATGGACGAGGGACGCTGCCGAAAGCCGCGGAAGGCGGTCGGTATTCTGCCTCGCGATTGGTAAAACTGAATCAACGACCCGAGAGGGTCGTTTTTTTATGCCCTTTTCAGGGAGGTGAAAAGTTGAGCGAAGTAATCAAACCCGTCAACAAGGGGTATTCGGAAGCCGGGGCATCGCACCAAAAGCGGCAGCTGAAGGGGTTCACACCTCACTCCGGCTCTCCGGCAGAAGACATTGACAACAATAACTACACCCTGCGGCAGCGGTCCCGGATGCTCTACATGGCGTCTCCGATTGCTACCAGTGCCATCAAGACGAACCGCACGAACGTCATCGGCCTTGGGCTTCAGCTGAAGTCGCGCATCGACCGGGACGTGCTCGGGATGACGCCGGAGCAGGCGGGCGAGTGGCAGAAAAACGTGGAGCGGGAGTTCAAACTCTGGGCCGGTTCGAAAAATGCCTGCGATGCCACCGGAATGAACGACTTCAATGAGATGCAACAGCTGGCGCTGACGTCCTGGTTGATGTCCGGCGATGTCTTCGCGCTTGTCAAACGGTATGAACCGACACCGGTCAACCCGTACGCCCTCCGCATCCATCTGATGGAGGCGGACCTCGTATCGACACCGCACGACAAGTCGGTGGACTTGTCTCCGGTCATGTCGACGACAGGCGAAACGAAGGATGGGAACATCATCTACGACGGCGTCGAGGTGAACGAGAGCGGCATGGTGGAAGCTTACCACATCTGCAACACGCATCCGTTCGAATGGTCGCATAAGTCTACGACCTGGACAAGAGTGAAGGCATACGGAGAACGAACCGGTCTGCCAAATGTGCTCCATGTAATGGAAAGCGAGCGTCCAGACCAGTATCGCGGTGTCCCGTACGTCGCCCAGTGCATCGAACCGCTCCTGCAGCTCCGGAGATACACCGAAGCGGAACTGACGGCAGCGATGATTCAGGCGTTTTTTACAGCCTTCGTGAAGACGGAGACCAACCCGGCAGAGACACCGTTCAACGAGGTCGGATCTACCATCCCGGAAGAGTCCTTCGACCCGAATGAGTACGAAATGGGACCGGGCCAGGTCAACTTCATGAAGCCCGGTGAGGACATCATCTTCGCGGACCCGAAGCATCCGAACACCGGCTTCAACGAGTTCGAACGGACTATTTGTGAACAGATCGGTTCGGCGCTCGAGATTCCCGCGGATCTTCTGCTGAAGTCCTTCAACTCCAGTTATTCCGCCTCGCGTGCTGCACTTTTGGAAGCCTGGAAGGCATTCAAAATGCGCCGTGAGTGGTTCGCGAATGATTTCTGTACTCCTATCTATGCGATCTGGCTGAGTGAAGCCGTAGCCCTTGGCCGCGTGGCAGCACCCGGCTTTTTCGCCGACCCGGCAATCCGGGCCGCCTGGCTTGGGTGCGAATGGATCGGCCCGTCTCAGGGACAGCTCGACCCGACGAAAGAAATCAACGCGGAAGCGATGGCGGTCGCAGAAGGCTTCAGCACTCGCGAACAGTCCACCATTCGCCTGAACGGCGGCCAGTGGGACGCCAACGTCGAACAGTTGGCACGCGAAAACGAAAAACTGGCAGAAGCCAGAAAGAAACTCGAAATCGAAGAAGAGGTGAAGAGCTACGAAGACGAAGACACCTAAATTCTGGAACATGATGATTGACGGCGATACCGCGGAAATCGAACTGTATGGCGATGTCTGGGGCACAGAGGTCCCGAAGTGGTACCTCGAAGACGTCGGCGACTTCGACTACATCAGCCCGCAGACGTTCCGCCAGGACCTTGAGGCGGCTCGATTCGCCAAGGAAGTGGTCATCAAGATCAACAGCTGCGGCGGAGACCTGTACACCGGCCTCGCCATCCACAACGAACTGAAGCAGTTGGAAGCACACAAGACGGTCATTGTCGAAGGCATCGCGGCTAGTGCGGCTTCAGTCATCGCCATGGCTGGAGACGAGGTCCAAATGTACCCCGGCTCCATGCTGATGATCCACGGTGTGGCAGGTTTCATGATGGACTGGGTCACTCTGGAAGACCTGAAAAAAGCGGTCAAGTCGTTCGATGCGGCTGAGAAGGCCATCGCGAACATCTACGCGGACCGGACCGGCAAGGACACTGCAACACTTCGCGGGATGATGACCCGCGAGACATGGATGGTCGGCCAGGAAGCTGTTGACCTCGGGTTTGCGGATGCCGTCCTCGAAGAGGAAGGCCCGAAACTTGCGGCAAGCGCTGACCGGAAGACGCTTCTGGTGGCAGGTGTCCACCACGACGTGTCTGCGTTCCATCTCCCGGACGAGATCCCGTCCGACAAACGGATTCATACGGCGAAAGCCGATGAAAATATTGCGACCAACTCGGTCGAGAAAAAACAGGAGGACAAAACTATGACTCTTGCAGAGCTCAAAGAGCAGAGCCCCGAGCTGGTCGAAGAAATCGAAACCAGCGCGGTCAAAGCCGCTCTTGACTCCGTCAAAGCCGACCTCGTCGCTGAGACGAAAGAAGCTGTCGAGAGCGCCGTGAACGATGCCATCGTCGCGGAGCGGGCGAGAATGTCGAAGATCGACGAGATCGCCAACAACATCAACGACGCTGAACTCATCAAAGCTGCGAAGTACGGCGAGACCCCGATGACTGCTGAAGAGCTTGCGTTCGAAGCGCTGAAGCAGCAGCAGTCCAAAGGAACCGCGTTCCTCGCGGACATGAAAGCCGACACGGAAGACTCCAACGTCAATGAAGTGTCCGGCACACCGAATGCGGGCGTCGAAGACATCGACGACCAGCAGTTCAACGAGGAGGCATTCGTCGACAAAGTCGTCGGGGCCTACCTGAAAGCCTTTACCAAGGAGGAAAAAGACAATGGCTAAGAAGCTGTATGAAGACCTCGGTATCGCCGGGGCAGACAACCTGTTCAATGAGAACGAGCCGGTCAACGACATCGTCATCGTCTCCGCTCCTGCGGAAACCAAACGTGGCACTCTGCTGACTGGTACCGCGGGTGGCAACCTTGAGAAGGCGACCGCCACCATCACTGCCGATGCGCAGTATGTCATCCTTGCGGACGACACTGACGAGGCTGGCAAGTACGAAGCATATCGCGCCGGTCACTTCAACCTGAACGTTGTTGAAGAGATCACCGGCATCGAACTCGACGCAGAGGCCGTGGAAGCCCTCAAGAAGATGGGCATCTTCCTGACCGATGCCGTCAAAGGCTGATAGGAGGAACGCGAACAATGAAAATCGACATCACCAACACCCATTCTCTCCTGATGGCGGTCGAGCAGCTGACTCCTGCGAAGACCTTCCTTCGGGACAGATATTTCCCGACCAACGAAGCGACAGACGTCTTCTCCACGGACGATGTCCTCGTCGACTACAAGGACGGCAACAAGCGTCTCGCGCCCTTCGTCGCACCCCGCAAAGAAGGCGTGACCGTTCTTCGAGATGGATACACCACGAAGAGATACACCCCGCCCTACATCGCTCCCCGCAGACCGCTCACTATCGACGATCTGAACAAGAGAGGCTTCGGCGAGGCTCTGTTCTCTGACCTGACTCCCGAAGAGCGTCAGGCGACCTTCCTCCTGAAAGATGCCGCCGAACTTGGCGAGCTCATCTCTCGCCGCGAGGAAGCCATGGCCGCTGAGACCATGCTCAACAACGGCTGCGTCATGAAGCACATCGGCGATGACGTTGACAACCCCGAAGAGTTCGAGATCTTCTTCTATGAAGGTGCGAGCAACCCCGAAGTCTACTCTCCCACCGTCTCCTGGGATGACCCGAGCGCCGACATCTACAGTGATCTGAAGGCCATGATCCAGATGAAGACGAAGAAGGGCCTCGGCGCCACGGAACTGGTCTGCGCCGCTGACGTTGCTGCCGCGATTCTCGACAACGAGAAGATTCAGAAGTACCTCGACCTTCGCCGCTATGAGCTCGGCACGGTCGATCCGAAGGAACTGCCGGAAGGTGCGTCCCTGGTCGGTGTCCTGAACATCTATGGCCGTATGCTCTCCATCATCTCCTACGATGAGACCTACGAAGACGAAGACGGCAACGATGTCGCGTTCATCCCGGCCGGCCATGCCATCCTGACTGCCCCCGCTGCCGGCCGCTGCCTGTATGGAGCTGTCACTCAGCTGGAGCAGACCGACGGCGAATTCCACACCTATGCCGGCTCCAGAGTTCCGAAGTATCTCAGCTCCGCAGAGAACAACAGCAGAACCCTGACCGTGAAATCCCGTCCGCTGATGATGCCCAACAACAAAGGCGCATTCCTTTCTGCGGAACTCATCTTCGAGACCGAAGAGGAAGGCGGAGAAGGCTGATTGATACCTGACCCGAAAGGAGCATCAAAATGGTAGAAATCATCAAAGGCACGTTCGGCTACTTTGATGGCCGACGCATCATTCCGGTAAGCGCCAAAGATGGCCCGCAGAACTGGGACCCTGACCTCGAACGGCGGCTTGTAGCTCGCGGCATCGCTCGTTATGTCGGCGAAGCCGAAGAGCCTGCACAGGCCGCCACGGAGGAGCCTGCGGAGGTCGTAGAACTTCAAACTGAGGAAGTCGACATCTCCACAATGACTGTCAAGCAGCTCAAGGCTGTGGCAGAAGAGATGGGCATCGACACGAAGACCCTCAAGAAGAAGGCTGACCTCCTCGCGGCCATCGAAGACGCGGCGCCGCCTGCATTCGATGCGGGAGACGCCATCGTATGAGTGCATTCAAGGACCAGGTTCAGAAGGACATCTTCGGTGTCTTTCTGAACCTTGCTGAATTCGCTGAGACTCACAGAATCGGCGGGAAGAAGATCCGCTGCGTATTCGATGATGATGCACTGAAGGAACGCCAAGGCGGCGAGGAACTCTCCATCGCGGAGAGCTCCGTCATGCTCTACGCCAAGACGTCAGACCTCGGCAAGCGGAAGCAGGCAGGGAACACCATCAACATCGATGGCAAGGAGTACGTCATCGACGACTGGCAGGAAGACATGGGCGTCACGACGCTCACGCTCCACCAGCACACCGTCATGTAAGGAGGCATCGGCATGGCAATCGTAACAACGCTCGATGCTGTCCGGGACTGGGTCGAAGCGGAAATCTGTTCGCAGGTCCAGCTGAAGGTTCCGGACAATGACGTGGTGGACGAAGGGTACGAGTTCAAACTCGTTCATCCTGCCGCCTTCTCGATGTACACACCGACGGAGGACAAGCTCCCCGAAGGCGTGGAAAGTTCCATCCCTTCTGTGACGATTCGCATCACGGAGGGAGAAGACACTCTGACGGACGGCGTCCGTGAGATGAAGGTCACCCTTCTGTTCGCGGCATGGAGCCCGGGGCTTCATGCGGGGGACTACCTCGAGACGGTCCAGTATGAGCGGGACAGCAACGGAGTTCTCCGGCAGATCACGTCGGTCAAGAAGTATCCATCGGGCGCGGAAGTGTTCGACATGGATGCAGAAGGCTGGCGGGACGCCTGGAACTTTGTGGACACCGCTGTCCGCATCATCGAGAACGTCGAGTATCTCGGCGACTATCGGTTCCTGAAAGAACGCGGGCTGAAGTTCGCTCCGGTCGCATCGCAGGAAGCGACCCCGGAGTACTGGCCCTTCTGGTTTGCGAATGTGGAGTTCTACATCGGCGAACCACTCAGCACGGAGCGGAAGCACGTGCTGTATGACAATCTTCTATAAGGAGGAAAAGCCAAATGGCAAACGAATACAAGTACGGCGTATACGGCCAGATCGGGCAGAGCGTGGGTCAGTCCGCGATCCAGTCCGGCACAGTGCCCGTATATGTCGGTCTTGCGCCCGTTCATCTCATCCGGGGATATGCGGACGCTGGCGTCGTCAACCATCCGGTCAAACTGACCAACCTGGCAGACGCGCAGAACAAAGTCGGCATCTCCGACGACTGGGGCACCTATGGCATCGCCGAGGCCATCGACGCCCACTTCAACAACGTACTCGGCAACGTCGGCCCCATCTACGTCATCAACGTGCTGGACCCTGACACCATGCGGGCAGCGGCCGCCACGACTAAGACCGTGGCCATCGCGAACGGCACCGGCTCGTTCGTCGACGCTGACATCATCCTCGACACTTTGAAGGTCTCTGTGACCACCGGCACCGGCGAGGAAGAGACGACGACCGAAAAGGCCGAAGGCACCGACTACACGGTCGGCTACAACTTCGCGAAGAAGACGGTCACCATCGAAGGTCTTGCAGATGGCAACGTCACCGTGACTTACAACACCGTCGACACATCGAAGGTCACCAAGGACGAGATCATCGCTGGCATCCAGAAGCTGGACGTGGTCTACTCCGAACGCTTCGAGATCCCGAACCTCGTCGCGGCTCCGGGCTGGTCGCAGATCCCCGAAGTTTACAACGCGATGGTGTCCGGTGCACAGAAGATCGACGGCCACTGGGATGCTTTCGTGTATGCGGACCTCCCCCTCGTTCAGGCGGACGGTACCACTGCGGTCGACACCATCGAGAAGGCGATTGCATGGAAGAACGCGAACGGCTTCACGGCTGAGCGGTCGAAGGTGTTCTGGCCGATGGCTGTCAAGAACGACGGCAAGACCTACCACCTGTCCACCCTCGGCATGGTCGAGACTCTGCGCATCGACTATGAGCACGACTCCATCCCAATGGAGACCTGCGGAAACAAGGCGGTCCCCGTCATCAAGCAGTACTTCGGCAACTCCGACAACGCATTCGGTCAGGCACGCGGCAGAGACCTTGCTGCTGCCGGTATCACCACGGTCGTTCCGTGGGCCGGTGAGTGGGTCCTCTGGGGCGATCACACCGCGGCGTATGCTTACGGTGCCAACGTAGAGCCCCGCGCCATCTTCGATGTCTCCCTTCGTATGCTGTTCCACATCACGAACAGCTTCCAGCAGGAGTGGAGCCCGCGCATCGACCGTCCGATGACCCTGCGTCTTCGGGACGAGATTATCAACCGCGAGCAGGAGAAGCTGGATGCTTACGCGTCCATCGGCGCTCTCATCGGTTCCCCGACTGTCGAGTTCCTCGAATCCGACAACACGACC
>Ga0256407_10008790_pt1 | contig 14684 bp, 15 predicted proteins | sample RumenRJG_04DNA_FD_193489 | JGI IMG/M metagenome (GOLD analysis project Ga0256407, IMG submission 193489) | Bovine rumen microbial communities from Lethbridge, Alberta, Canada - RJG_04 | ecosystem: Host-associated > Mammals > Digestive system > Stomach > Rumen | place: Canada: Alberta... | reverse complement strand
GGGTTCCGACGTTGTGGGTATAGTCCTCGATGCGGACCAGAAGTCCCATCTCATCAAGCTCTTTGACGATCTGTTTTCTGGCCTCATAGCGGTCCATGCCGACGAACTTGCCGCCGTTCCGGTTGATCGTGGCGTCGTCGTTCATGATATTGATCTCGGGCAGATTGTGGCGCTTTCCGACCTCGAAGTCATTGGGGTCGTGTCCGGGAGTGATCTTGACTACACCGGTACCGAATTCGCGGTCGACATATGTGTCCGCGACGATTGGAATCTGACGGTCAACGAAAGGAAGCCAGACTTTTTTGCCGATCAGATCGGCATAGCGCTCGTCCTCGGGATGAACTGCGACAGCGGTATCACCCAGCATAGTCTCGGGACGGGTCGTCGCGAATTCCAGGAAGCGGGTCGTGGAGATGCTGCCGTCTTCCTCGATCAGGGGATATTTAATATGCCAGAAATGGCCGTTCTGCTCCTCGTACTGCACTTCGGCGTCGGAAATGGAGGTCTTGCAGACAGGGCACCAGTTGATGATGCGGCTGCCCTTGTAGATCCAGCCCTTCTTGTGCATCTTGCAGAAGACTTCGGTGACGGCCTTGTTGCAGCCCTCATCCATAGTGAAGCGCTCACGGTCCCAGTCACAGGAGGAACCCAGCTTCTTGAGCTGGTTGACGATACGGCCGCCGTACTCTTTTCTCCAGTCCCAGCATTTCTCCAAAAAGCCCTCGCGGCCCAGCTCGGCCTTTTCAATGCCCTGCTCTCGAAGCGCGTCGATGACCTTGACTTCAGTGGCGATAGAGGCGTGGTCTGTGCCGGGCTGCCACAGAGCGTTGTATCCCTGCATTCTCTTATAGCGGATAAGAATGTCCTGCAGAGTGTTGTCAAGTGCGTGTCCCATGTGGAGCTGTCCGGTGATATTGGGCGGCGGGATCACGATCGTAAAAGGCGTCCTGGAGTGATCGACCTCCGCATGGAAGTACTTTTTGTCCTCCCAGTTTTTATAGATCCGGTCCTCAATTCCCTGGGGATCGTAGGTTTTAGCAAGTTCTCTTCGCATGTGTAAGTTCTCCTTAAATATAATTTTTCTATTGATCCGGAACGGTAAAAATCCAGGAATATAAACGTACTATACAAACTGATTGCGCTCAGGATCGTATGTATATTCTTCCGCCTCGAGTTTCTTCAGGATCTCCTGTTTATCTACATCCAGATCATCGCAGAGAGCATCGAGTGACGGATAAAAATCACGAAGCTTCAGATTCAGAAAGCTTGCCAGCATATGAGGATCTTTCGGCAACATTTCTTTTCCCCCTTTTGTATCGATGTGTTATAATTGAAAAGTTGTAACTGATAAACATGTTTCACAAACCGCTGTGTAAAATGGATTTTCCACTTCACATATTGTTAAAACAGGGTTTACACCCATCCTTGTTTGCAAAAACAGGATTGGCACCCGGCTGAGTTTGTGAAAACACTTCTTTTTGAGTTGAAACAGTTACGAACAGTTTATTATTGTATCATAAAAACAGGAAAATAGATACTGAACTTATGGAAAAGAATAATTCAAATCAGGAAAACAACATAACTCCCGAAATAAAAGGTATTGATGCAGAGGAAATAGCTCAGGATTTAGGCCTTGAATTTGGCCATGTCACTTATCCCACGACCCGCAGGGGCTGGATCCTGAGGGGACTGCGTGACGGATTTCCCATCTGCCTGGGATATTTCGCCGTGGCTTTTGCCCTTGGCATTGAGGCAAAGCGGATTGGGCTGACCGCCTTCCAGTCTTTTCTCATGTCGACCGGAATGGTGGCCTCAGCCGGTGAATTTGCCGCTCTTCTTCTCATTGCCTCCCACGCCGGGGCCATCGAGATGATCACTACCTGTATCATAGTCAATCTGCGGTATTTTCTCATGAGCTGCTCGCTGTCCCAGAAACTGAGGCCAAGCATCCCTACTGTCCATCGCTTCGGAGTCGCCTACTGCATCACAGATGAAATCTTTGGTCTCTCCTCTGCCGTGCCGGGCTATCTGGAGCCCTTCTACAGCTACGCGATCACTTTCATCTCCGTAACGGGCTGGTCCGGAGGAACGGTCATGGGAGTCCTTGTCGGCAGTATACTTCCTGCCATGGCAGTGGATGCGCTCAGTGTCTCCCTCTACGGCATGTTCCTGGCAATCATCATTCCGCCCGCTAAGGAGAACTACTTTATCGGCGGTCTGGTCGCTGTTTCCATGGCAGTGAGCTGGATCTTCAGTGTCCTGCCCCTGACTGCGGAGATCTCCTCGGGATTCAAGGTCATCATTCTGACCATCCTGCTGGCGGGAGCCGCCGCCTTCCTCAAACCCATTGAAATGACAGAAGAGACAGACGAATAAGCAGCGTGCATACGAATAAGCAGCGTGCAGGCGGCCTCAAAGACGGTTATGCCCGCATATCCAGTCTTGCGGATGTTTGTGCCGGAACACGCCGGTTCGTACTCTGATCCACTGCAGGCTGAGCATTTCAGTTCGCATATCCTGATCCACTGCAGGCTTGGCATTTCAGTTCGCATACCCTGATCCACTGCAGGCTTGGCATTTCAGTTCGCATCCCCTGATCCACTGCAGGGCAAAGTCTGTCAGGGTTCAGACTTATTTGTGAGGTAAATAAAAGAATATGAATGACAATGTATATATTTCTCTCCTGATCATGTGCGGCACGGTTTATATGATCCGCCTTCTCCCCCTGCTTTTCCTCAGAAAGCCGATCACAAACCGCTTTGTGCGCTCCTTTCTGTACTACGTTCCATATGTGACTCTTGCCGTCATGACCTTTCCCGCGATCGTTACCGCGACTGAAAATGTATGGTCAGGAGCGGCAGCTCTGGTGGTAGGCCTGATCATGGCCTGGATCAACGGGGACCTCTTTGTCGTCGCCGTAAGCTGCTGTGTCACTGTCTTTCTGACCGGGCTGGTTCTATAGTTTCCCTGCCGGGCTGCTCTCTCCGGTTATTTCGACCAGTCTGTTTCAGTCTGTGTTTTATGGGTATTCAAAGCTGTTTAGCGGCCGCCTTACAGTCTGGTTTTTGTTCAGGTCTGAATATCCTGTTTGAGTTTTTTACCGCAGAAACGTATCTGCAAATCTTAAAAAGCCTCCGTTGAAATGATTCTCGCCATTTCCGCGGAGGCTTTTGTGACCGGAGGATTTTGTGATCAGAAGCACATGGCTTTTTTAAGAGCGGGTCTTGAACGTGTTCCGTGATAAGGATGCATTCGCTTACTTCATTGTTTTTTTATTATTTTTTGCGATGAGTTCATTGAATTCCATTTGTATTATCTTACAATATATTAATGGCAACAAGATTCTGATCAGGCATCCTTCATCTTATTCCGAACTTTTATTCCGGACTTGCCTTTTTACTAAATGTGAGGTATTCATCATCTATGTTTAAAAATCTTCGCTATCGTTTCGCGCTGTTTATGCAGGGAAGATACGGCACTGACCAGCTATCGCGTTTTATATCCGTCGTGGTTCTGGTCCTGATCGCCGCAAGCTGGATAGCAGGCCATTTTCCTGCCTTTCCCGGAAGTCTTTTTTTCATAAAAACAGCCGGTATCGTGTACTCTGTCCTCTTGTTTGTGATCTATTTCAGGACTTTTTCCCGCAATATACCGGCCAGATACGCGGAAAACCAGAAATATTTGGCGCTGCGAAGCAGGTTTCTCTCTTTTTTCAGCGGAAGTGGACGCAGTTCTTCCCAGCACATAGAGTATCACATTTATAAGTGCCCTCAGTGCAGCCAGAAGATCCGGATCCCTCGCGGCAAGGGAAGGATCATGGTGCGCTGCCCCAAATGCGGCACGGAGTTTGTGAAGCAGAGCTGAGACTTTGAAGCTTTAAGCGCATTCACTTTTACAAATTGATTTTGCTTATATCACCGAAAGGTTTTTTTATAAATATGTTTGGATATATAGTGATCAATGAGCCGGAGCTGCGGATACGGGAACTTGACCTGTACCGCAGCTATTATTGCGGGCTCTGCGAGGACTTGCACTACTATTACGGCAGGTCGGGCCAGCTCATGCTGAGTTACGATACGACTTTTCTGGGCTTTCTTCTCTCCTGTCTCTATGAGCCCGAAGACGAAAAAAAGACAGAATCCACATGTATCGCCCATCCATTCAAAAAACACACTTCCAGGCGCAATTTCTATACCCGTTACGCTGCGGATATGACTATTCTTCTGGCCTACTATTCCTGCAGGGATGACTGGGAAGATGAGCAGAAACTCAAAGGTCTTGCCGTCTCCGCGCTTTTAAAGGGCGCCTTTACAGAGGTCTCCTCAAAGTATCCGGAAAAGTCCGCCGTCATCTCCCAGTGTCTGGAAAAGCTGCATGAAATAGAAAAAGGTACAGAAGAGGCTTCCGCTGACCGGGCGGGGGCCTGTTTCGGAGATCTGCTGGCGGAGATTTTCGCTGTCTCAGCGGATCAGTGGGAGATCCCCCTCAGAAGGACAGGGTTTTATCTGGGCAAATTCATTTATCTGCTTGATGCCTACGACGATTTGGACAAGGATGCGGAAAACGGCTGCTTCAATCCTCTTCTGCCCATCCGCAGCAGGATGGAGCAGGCAGGAGGAGACTTCAACTCTTACGTCCGGACCCTGCTGACCATGCAGATGGCCTCCTGCTGCAGAGCATTTGAGGCATTGCCCATTGTGGAAAATATTGATATACTTCGGAATATACTTTACGCAGGGGTCTGGACTAAATTTGAAGAAATCTTTGCGAAGAGGACAAAAACCGAACAGGCTCCTGATGCCTGTCCTGATGGCTGCGACCAGACGGACTCCTGTTCAGGGGATTGTGCAGAAGATCAGGAACCGGAATATCACGGGCCTCAGGATTCAGTCACACCTTCTGAAAATAACCGGTAACCTCGATCAAACTGCAGCCTGATCATTCTTTAGAATTTTCATTTTATAATTATTTTTTGTCATTAAGGAAAATCCATATGTCAGATCCGTATAAGATTCTGGGAATCTCCCGGGACGCAACCGACGACGAAGTCAAAAAAGCATACCGGCAGCTGAGCCGCAAATATCATCCCGACGCCAATGTCAACAACCCTGACAAGGATAAGGCAGAGGAGATGTTCAAACTCGTCCAGCAGGCCTATCAGCAGGTCATGTACGAGAGACAGCATCCCTATTCCTCCGCAGGCACCGGATCTTATTCCCGACCCGGAAGCCAGGGCGCCGGACGGCCTGCCGGCTCTTCTTCCGGTCAGAGCCAGACCTGGCAGGATGAAAACGGTACGACCTACACCTATTATGGCAACTTTGAAGATTTCTCCGAATTCTGGAACGAGTTCTTCAGTTCCTATGGATTCGGCACCCAGGGTTCCCGCCAGGACAACAGCGAGGAAGCGATCCACCTGCGCGCCGCAGCCAGCTACATCAATCACGGCATGTTCCAGGAGGCACTCAACGTCCTCAGTGCCATGGAGGAGCGCAGTGCCCAGTGGTATTACTACAGCGCTGCCGCCAACAGTGGAATCGGAAACGACGCTGTCGCCCTCGAGCACGCCCAGCAGGCGGTATCCATGGAACCTGATAACCCGAACTATCAGAGCATGCTGCAGCAGCTGCAGTCCGGCAACAGATGGTACAGCTCCCGGCAGCAGTCCTACGGCGGTCCTGTCTCTACAGGAAGCCAGTGCATGCGCATATGCGCCACTTATCTGTGCATAAACGCCCTTTGCAATCTCTGCTGCTGCGGTGGCGGAACAAGAGGCTGCTGATAGTTGTCTGTGTACTGCGTCTGTTAAGGATAAAGGATTATCTTCAGATTTTACAGCCAGCTGACTATAACACTCATAGCACTCAACATTTGACATCTTGATATTAAATACTAAGAGGGCAGTCGCTTCTCGTGATTGGATTCCATGTAACAGTCCGGCTGAAAACCGGAAGCTGCTTCATGTGCATCCGACCACATTTGCGACCGCCCTCTTTGTTTCAAATAAGAAAATAATGCGGCCGGCGGCCCGTTTAGTTTGAGAAGCTTAACATTTACAAGTCCTGCTAAAAATATCCAAATTTCGCTCTTGATAAATTTCACTCTTGATAAATTTCGCTCTTGATTAAATCCCGTAATGCATACATAATGAAATACTGTGTAAAAAATCACTGCCGGCTTATAACACAGCCGGTACTTTCAAAGGTGCATTGATACGTTCCCGGGGACACTTCCCCCCTGCTTAACCATATTACGAAAGACAGGTATTATGTTAATTCCCAAAAATATCAGACTCAAATCTGTTTATCTGATCCCGCTTAGTTTCCTGATCGCAATCCTGATCGGTACTCTTCTTTTATCCCTTCCGGTATCTTCCGCGGAAGGGAAATGGACTTCCTTTACGGATGCACTCTTTTCAGCCACAACATCTATGTGTGTCACCGGACTGGTCGTTAAGGAAACCTTCCGCTACTGGAGCTTATTTGGGCAGGTCGTAATCCTGATCCTGATCCAGATCGGCGGAATCGGGGTTCTTACAGCCATTGCGACACTGATGCTTATTACCCGCAAACATTTTACCCTGAGTGATCGTCTGATGCTTCGTGACGCCCTGAATCTGGATTCTATTTCAGGGCTGCTTGGTTTTCTCACCCGTATCATCTGCGGTACCCTGGCTATAGAGGCAGTGGGAGCCGTTCTTTACATGTTTGCATTCGTGCCCCGCTACGGGCCCGCCCGCGGCATCTGGGTATCGGTTTTTAATGCTGTCTCCGCTTTCTGTAATGCGGGAATGGATATTCTGGGACCTGACAGCCTGATGTCTTACCGTCAGAACCCTCTGGTTCTGATCGTAACCATGATACTGATCGTGTCAGGAGGATTGGGCTATGTAGTCTGGATGGATATCAGACTGAAAATCACTATAGGCCATAAGAGAGGCTATTCACCGGGGCAGATTTGTCGACGGTTTTCGGAACACACAAAGCTGGTGATGAGTCTTACAGGATTATTTCTGTTTTTGGGCACAGTGATCATCTTTTTCGCGGAATACAAAAATCCCCAGACTCTGGGTGGAATGTCACTTCCCTATAAACTGCTCAACAGCCTTTTTGAGTCTGTTACGCTCAGGACCGCCGGCTTCGCCTCTTTTACCCAATCCGGTCTGACGAATGTATCCTGTTTATCCTCCTATTTTCTGATGTTTATCGGAGGCTCTCCGATCGGCACTGCGGGCGGTGTCAAGACTACCACCTTTTATCTGGCTGTTATAAATGTCGCTTCATATATTACCTCAAATAAAAAGACCTACGCTTTCCGCCGTTCGGTCAGCCCTGAGCAGATGAAGAAGGCGACAGTTATTATAGAGGTAAGCCTGGCGACGGTGATGCTTCTACTGTTCCTCCTGCTCGCAACAAACCCTGTCAATATCACAGATGGTATGTTTGAGATTGTCAGCGCCTGCGGCACAGTCGGCCTGACAAGAGACCTGACACCTACTCTCAACACTGCCGGCAAGCTGATCGTCACGACAGGCATGTACCTGGGACGCATAGGTCCAATCTCCATGGCCTGCTTCCTTGCGGCTCCTCCGAAGGACGAGCCTGCGGGGCATTACGCAGAGGGCGATTTCTACATTGGATAAATCATTGGATAAATCAGCTCCATGGCCGGCGCCCGCAACATACATGAACAAGCTGCGGATTGCGCCGTGCTCTGCACTCTCGCAATGATTTATGCATAATTCAGCTCCACAGGCGGGTGCACGCAAAACATTTAAAAAATAATTTCCGTACTTGATATAATACTTATGCATTGAATAAGGAGATAAGTCATTTCTATGAAGAAAAAATCAATTGCTGTTCTTGGACTTGGTAAATTTGGTATAAGCCTGGTGAAGACCCTTGATAAATATGGCGCTGATGTCATGGCGGCGGACAAAGTCGAGGATTTTGTCAATGAGGTTTCCGACTGCTGCACCGCTGCGGTCTGCGCCGATCTTTCAATCGAGGAAAACCTGCTCAAGCTCGGTCTGAAGGACATGGATATTGTAGTTGTAGCTATGGGAGAAAGCCTGGAGCCCAGTATCCTGGCCGTTGCAGTCGCTAAAGAAGCAGGGGTGCCAATGATCGTAGCCAAGAGTTCCTCGGCACGTATGTCCTCTATACTGCAGAAGGTTGGAGCCAACAAAGTAATCATGCCGGAAGAATATGCCGGCATGCGTTCCGCCGCCCTGCTGATCTCTGAAAATTTAAAAGATTATTTTCAGGTTAGCGATAAGCTCTGCATGGTCGAAATGGTCCCTCTGGAAAGCTGGATAGGGAAATCAGTCATTGAACTGAATGTCCGCAAAAAATATAATCTCACTATTATCGGAGTAAAGGACCAGGATGACAATTGGGTACCTATTGACCCTGACCACCCGATCCAGAAAGAAACCATCCTGCTGGCAGTGACTGATCCTCAGCATCTGAATAAGCTGGGCAACAAATAAAAAACAGGAGCAGATGCAGTCTTGCATACCTCTCCCATCTTCCATGTCCGTGTCCGCCGCAAGGATAAAATACACATAACACGAACCGTGTCATATCAAACCGTGTCATATAAAACAAGGCAGAAGGCCTGCATTTTTTCAGCGCAGACCTTCTGCCTTTTTATATTTCTTTTTTATAGTTCCTTTTTATATTTCATTTTTTATATTTCATTTTTATATTTCATTGCGCCATACACGTGAGTTCAGACGTGGGATACGCGGGCAAAAGTCTTCAACAGAAACCCGTTTCATCGTGGGTACTATCCCGCAGCGAAGAATAAACGCTCCGACACACCGAAAGTGTGCGCGCAAAAGATCTGCCTGATTTATCGGAATCTTTTGAGCCGTCTCACACTGCTTTTGTTAAAATTGAGGAACCTTTCCAGGATTTCCGGATCTTTATCATCCATCTCAGGATTCTTCACAATTGTCTCATAGGCCCGGAACATGACTTCGGCGATCATCTGGGGATCATGCCTTCTTCGAGCTTCAGTGACTTCATTTTTAGAAATCTCAGACAGCAGTTTTTTGTCGCCGCGCAGATTTGCGATCATAAAGGCCAGCGTATGCGGCTCATTGTAGGGATACAGAAAGCCGGTTTTCCCGTTTTCCACCAGATCGGGAAGTCCGCCTACGTTTGACGCGATGACAGGGCATCCGATAAGCTGTGCCTCACAGACGGTATTGGGAGAATTGTCCATGATCGATGGATGGACAAATAAATCGGCAGACCTCATCTCTTCGATAATCTCTTCACTGCCGATCATTCCCAGAAGCTCTATACCCACATCTTCGTGCATGATTCCGGTCCGCTGTTCATAGTATGGAATAAAATCTCTGCTGCCGGCAACTCTCCACTCCAGATCAAGCCCCAGCAGGTATTTTAAGATCTCCGCTGTTCTCAGAATAATCTCGTTTCCCTTCCGGTCATCTCCTGAAGAAAGGGAGAACAGCCTCAGCCTGCTTCGCTGCTGATATTTCCATTGACCCAAAGCCTTGTAGATGGATGGTTTTATCACCTCAGGAACATGAAAATACCGGGATCCGGGGGAATAATATCTGGCTATATTTCTGTCCCATTGCGTCCTTCCGAAGAAAAAACGGCTGGCAGCCATAACCCGTCTTTCAAACCTCCGGCATCTGTCCTCGACTGTCTCCTCGACCGTCTCCCCGATTGCCTCCCGGGTCGTCTCCTCAATTGTCTTCCCGATTGACTCCTCGATTGCCTCCCCGATTGTCTCTTTATTTACCTGTATTTCCTGCATTTGCTGTGGCTTCATCGGACTATGGGGCTTTTCAGGCCATGCTTCAAGAGGTTTTTTACGGACGGCAGACTGTTTCTTCCAAATATCTCCCCTGGCCATATGAATGGACAGATAATATATATTCAGGAAACCCATCAAATGAATCACTACCGGGATATCCACGACTTCCGCAATCATTCCGTACGGCCACTCGGAGCCGAAGCACTGAATGAGATCAGGGCAAAAATCCCTTATCACGCACAGCAGCTGTTCTCTGGCTCTTTCCCAGTCACGGTCCGTAATGCCAACGCGCAGATCCGCATCGACAGAGTAATATTCGATCCCGCCGCGTCTCATCTTTTGACTATGCTTTCCGTCTGCCATATAGGCAACTGCAAGCTGTATTCTATCCCCAAAGAAGGGAGTCAGGACACTCTCCATTCTTCCGGTCAGACCGGGGTTTTTTGCATCATCCTGAAGAGAACAGCCCTGCGCAATCCACAATACCTTCAGGGGTCTTTTTCTCTTCTTTGAACTCCATTTGACTGACATGTAGATTCACCTTTTCATATGTATCCAGGCAGAATGGTCTCTGCCTGTTCTGCCCCCGGCCGCACTTTTCTCCTCACAGGACCAAAGACTCCTTCATCCGCACTGCTAAAAAACGGCATAACCTGTATGGCATGCCGTAAAAAAATGTGAAAGAAATCATTAATAATTTATGATACCTAGATATAGTGCGCTCTTATTTTACGCTTCATATCGGTTAGCACCGTTTTTGCCGTGGCACTTTTTGTATTTTTTGCCGGAACCGCAGGGACAGGGATCATTGGGATAAATCTTGCGTCCTTTCTTGACCGTGCCGGATTTCTTCTGCTCCTGATACAGGCGCTTACGAGTCTCCTCATCAAAGATGGGCTCCCACTCCTCAAGGCCGTAGAGCCATTCCGCTCCGGCAGCAACCATGTTCTTGAAAAGCGACTCCTTATCAAAGTCCAGGGATACCTCTGTGTCCTCGTCCATCTCTTCAATGGGGTTGGGAGTCTTCAGGCTGTCGTTGATTCCATCCAGGAATCCGACCATGGTCATCAGATCGATACCGTATTTTTCGGCCAGTCCTTTGACCGTTCCGGTTACTACATCATCCGGATTCTGCAGAAGCTCTTTATAAATATTTTTTTCTTTTTCAAAATAGTCCGCCCACATTCTCTGCAGGTCGCCTTTGTTTGCAGATTCATCATACGCCATATGGCGCCACTGCTTCAGTAAACTCATATTGTCCAATCCACCTTTCCGGTCAGGGCTTCCATACAGAAAGTCCGCCCGAATATTAACACATATATTAATAGTAAACGTATTAACATTATCATTTTGTTTCTTCTTTGTCCATTGATTTTTGCGTCCTCATTGTCTGTTTTTCGATTCCTTTTCCTGAGGATTCATATTGCTTTTAAACAGCCAAGCACATATAATAAAAGATGTTTTTGCGTATTTTTGTATTTTTATTAAAAAATGGGGGTATATTTTATGAATACCTGGTGGGAATCTGTTGTCGCAAAATTTCAGATGTGTTTCATCGCCGACGACAGATACATGCTCCTTGTAAAGGGATTCGGTGTCACAATCGAGACATCTCTGCTGGCGGTAATCATCGGCGTCATCATCGGTATGATCATTGCTCTGTTCGCGCTGTCCAACAGCAAGGTCCTTCGCCTGATCGCCAAGGTCTATACGGACGTGATCCGTGGAACGCCTTCTGTCACACAGCTGATGATCATCTATTTTGTCATCTTCGCTACTGTACCGTTGCCAAAGTGGATCATTGCCGCTATTGCTTTCAGTATCAATTCGGGCGCGTACGTTTCAGAGATCATCCGCGGCGGAATCCTCTCTGTAGATAAGGGACAGACGGAAGCCGGGCGTTCACTCGGCCTGACTGCCTCACAGACAATGACGGAAATCGTCATTCCTCAGGCTGTCAAAAACATTTTCCCTTCTCTGTGCAATGAATTCATAGTCCTGATCAAGGAGACCGCAATCGTAGGTTACGTGGGACTCATGGATCTGCAGAAGGCCGGCGACTTTATCAAGAGCGCAACTTTTGAGGCCTTTATGCCTCTGATTGCTACCGCAGTGATCTATTTTACGCTTATTAAGCTGCTTACCATTCTGTTCGCAAGAGTGGAAGCAAATTTAAGAAAATCAGATATCAGATAATAGAATGAAAAATATTGCCGATGCTATATTTTTCATTCCGGATGTTTGTGCCGTGGGGCGGCCCAAACATCCTGTGATTCTTCACCGTTTTCGCCTGCGCGAAAACGCTTCAGAGTGCCGCTCTTACGAGCGGCATGGTCGGAAAGAATGAAAAATATTGCCGATGCAATATTTTTCAGTCCGGATGTTTGTGCCGAAGCGCCACAAACATCTTGTGATCCCATCGGAGAAATCTTCATCACGAATTTCTCATCGGGTGTCTCAGCGCAGAGCGCTTCGACATTTATAGAAGAAGGGAACAATCTTATGATCAGCGTAAAAAACCTGCATAAATATTTCGGAGACCTTGAAGTCCTCAAGGGGATCGATCTCGAGGTCAAACAGGGGGAAGTCGTTGTCGTCATCGGTCCGTCAGGCTCCGGTAAGAGTACTCTGATCCGCTGCCTCAATATGCTTGAGGTCCCTACCAAGGGCGAGGTCTATATCGACGGGGAAATGATCAATGCCCCCAAGGCCAATATCGACCTGATGCGTCAGAAAATGGGAATGGTTTTCCAGCACTTCAACCTGTTCCCTCATAAGACCGTCATGGAAAACATCACACTGGCGCCCGTCAAGCTCGGCAAAGCCAGTAAAGCCGAAGCTGAAGAGACTGCCCGCAATCTTCTCACCAGGATCGGACTTCTGGATAAGGCCGACAATTATCCCGTTCAGCTTTCCGGCGGCCAGAAGCAGCGTATTGCAATTGCCAGAGCTCTTGCCATGCACCCTGAGATTATGCTCTTTGACGAACCCACTTCCGCTCTGGATCCCGAGATGGTCGGTGAAGTTCTGGATCTCATGAAGGATCTGGCCAAGTCCGGAATGACCATGGTCGTCGTGACCCATGAAATGGGCTTCGCACGTGAAGTCGGAACCAGGGTCATCTTTATGGACGGCGGTGTGATCGTCGAGGAAGGCACTCCTGAACAGATCTTTTCTAACGCGCAGAACGAAAGAACACAGAGCTTCCTGAGTAAAGTTCTTTAATATTGTTGAATCAAGTTCTTTAATATTGTTGAATCAAGTTCTTTAATGATTTTTGTTTTAAAGTTCGTTGGTAATTTTCAAACAAAGTTCCCTGATATTTTTATGGATATCGCGGAGCGAAAGTAGTATAATGATTAACCGGTATATTTTTCTATACCAGGAAAGTAACTGTTAACGTAACAAAAATGTTTCTATTATCAAAGAGGAAAAGTTATGAAAGTTATGAAAATGATCAAGAAGGCAACTGCCCTGTTCCTGACCGTGGGAATGATCGCTTCGCTCGCAGCCTGCGGCGGCGCTTCTTCCGCTCCCGCCGGCGGCAATGACCAGGCCGCTGATTCTAAGCCCGCTGATGCTCAGACTGTCGACGCACAGGCCGCTGATGCCGGCACAACCGCAGCTGTCAGCGATGCAGGCAGCACAGCAGCACAGACCGCTGCATCTTTTGACAAAATCGTGTTTGGTACCAATGCTGAATTTGCTCCTTTTGAGTACGTCAATCCTGCTGGTGGCGTGATCGGCGAGTTCGATGGCATTGACATGGCAATTGCAAAGCAGATCGGTGATGATCTGGGAGTTGAAGTCTCCATCAACAACATCGAGTTTGACTCTCTCCTGATTGCCCTTCCGAATGGGCAGATCGATGCCATTATCGCTGGAATGACCATCACGGATGAGCGCAAAAAGACTGTTGACTTCACAATACCTTACTACAACGCAACTCAGGTCATGATCATCAAGGAAGGCACCGAGATCGCGAAAGCTGAAGATATGAAGGACAAAAATATTGCTGTCATCCAGGGCTACACTGGTGAAACCGTCGTGAAAGAGCTGGGTTACAATTATGTTTCCTTCAAGAAGGGCCCCGATGCCATCATGGATCTTGTTAACGGCAAATCTGACGTTGTTGTCATCGACTCCGCCACAGCCCAGAAATATGTCAACGACAACAATGCAAACAATCCTGACAAGAAGCTTGTGATCGTTGAGGATAATGAGAAATTCGACAACGAAGAGTATGGTATTGCTGTCAAGAAGGGCAACACCGAGCTCCTCAATGCACTGAATGCAGAAATCGAAAAAATGCTTGCTGACGGCACTATTGCCAACCTCGCAGACCAGTATGCAGTTGCTGCAGAAGAATAATTCTTTGTTTTCAGCAGTTTGATTATTGTCGATCTGTTTGCGATTATCTACATGGATTTAGCACGGCTGTTCCGTGTAACAGAAGGCCCCCTGTCCTGCAGGGGGTCTTTTTCTATGAGTTCGCTTTTATTATTTAATATTACAATATCAGGCCTGGCGAATAATATCGGAATAGGGCAGAGGCGGCCACGCCGCCCTCTACCCCCTGACCAGCCCCCGTACGCCGCAAGGCGGAAAATACATTACGCGGGCTGTGACATAAAAACAGACCCTCCCCCGAGGGAAGGGTTCGCTCTATTCAGTCCATTATGAAATCTTTACAAATGAATTAAGCTGATCAAAGGAATAAAGGGATTTAAACCTCCCTTTCAACAGCATTCAGATCGCTGTGTATGAATCCGCGGGAAGTCTCACAATGAAATTCCGTATCACTGCACTGTATCACTTAATTCCTGAAGTGATTAATCAGCCTTGAAGGGAACAACGTCTTTGACTGCTGCCTTGGGGCAGATCCTCTC
>Ga0256407_10008788_pt1 | contig 14686 bp, 6 predicted proteins | sample RumenRJG_04DNA_FD_193489 | JGI IMG/M metagenome (GOLD analysis project Ga0256407, IMG submission 193489) | Bovine rumen microbial communities from Lethbridge, Alberta, Canada - RJG_04 | ecosystem: Host-associated > Mammals > Digestive system > Stomach > Rumen | place: Canada: Alberta | collected... | reverse complement strand
TATTATTATTTTCATTATTTGTTTGAGGGAATAAATTATTATTATTTTCATTATTTGTTTGAGGGAATAAATTATTATTATTTTCATTATTTGTTTGAGGGAATAAATTATTATTATTTTCATTATTTGTTTGAGGGAATAAATTATTATTATTTTCATTATTTGTTTGAGGGAATAAATTATTATTATTTTCATTATTATTTTGAGGGAATAAATTATTATTATTTTCATTATTTGTTTTTGGGAATAAATTATTGTTATTTTCATTATTATTTTGAGGGAATAAATTATTATTATTTTCATTATTATTTTGAGGGAATAAATTATTATTATTTTCATTATTTGTTTGAGGGAATAAATTATTGTTATTTTCATTATTTGTTTGAGGGAATAAATTATTATTATTTATATTATTAGATTCATTTTTTTCATTATTATTTTTCGGAAATAAATCATTTGTATTATTCATTGAGTTATTTTCAAAATTTGTTTGATTATTAATTTGAGATTTAACATATTTTTCATATGTAACCATTTTATAATCATTAGGGGGAAAGCTTATACCATTATTTTTCAAAAACTCCATTTTATTTTTAAAACCAGGAAATTTATCTTTATTAGACCATTTTTGTATTAAATAAATAATTTTCATTTGAATTTTGCCATCAATATTATTATTAAGTGGTGAAATTAAAATATCTAAAAAATTATCTTCAGAAAGTAATTTAACAGTACTTTCAGGTGAATTATCAACTATAAAATCAATTATATCATAAATTAATTCATTATTTGAATTTGATTTAAGGTCATCTTCAATATTTTTTACAAATACAGTGGTATCATCTTCATTTTCAATATCTTTTATTAAACTTATCCAATCACTTTCATTAATTCCTTCATTTAATAAAAGATTTGTAAATGAAAAAATTGAATTTTGACAACTCATTTTTTAAATATTTTTTTTTATTTTTTTACATTTATATTTTCAAAATCAAAATAATTAATTTATAATTAATATTTTATTTTTTAATTGTTATTTATTTTTTTATTTATTAAGTATTATTAAACATTATTATCATTAGAATTATTGTCAATTACATAATATAATCAAAAAATAGGTTATTTATATAAGTATTTTTTCATTTTCTCTTATTATTTAGGAATTATTATAAATTTAAATATTATCATATATTAAAAATATTTCAAATAATAAACAAAGAATAGAATTTTATATTTTTTATTTTGGCATTAAATCATTTTTTAATTTAACAAAATTAATATCTTCTTTTTGATATTCAGAAGATGATTTTTCTGAATGATCATATGAATCAATATGATAACAATCAAAATAATCCTCAATATAATATTGATTAATTAAATTATTATATTCATGTTTATCATTTTTATTTCTTCCTCTTTTATGTTTAAGCAATTTTTGATTTGGATAATTTTTATAATGTGAATTTGAAGAAATAGTTGTTGTAATTTGAGATTTTAAATCAGTTAAATTAGAATTTTGATTGAATGAATTACTCATTTTTTTTATTTGATAAATATTTAATAAAATAATGATTGAATTGATAAAAAAAATATTTTAAATTTTGATTTTATCTGACTAAAATTAGATAATAAATTTTTATTCAATATTTTATTAGGAATTTATAATATTAGTTTAATTAATTATTTAAATAAAAAAAATAAAAAAATGGAAATTGATTATGAAAATTCTGATAATAGATATATAAATATTTTAAAAGGAATATTTAAATTTTCAGAAGAAGAAAAGAAATTTTATCCTATTTTAAATGAAAATCAAAAAGAAAATATTTTAAATTTTTTTGAATATTTATCAAATGAAAATAATGCTCAAATTGAAAATTGTTTAAAAATAATTTTTAATCTTTTTACTTCATCATTAGAAACAGCAATTATAATAACAAATTCTTTAGATTTTGAAAAAAAAAGAAATTATAATATTTTAAATTTATTAATTGATTTATATATGAAAACTGAAAAAAATAATATTCAAGAAATAACCACTCAAATATTTTCTTTTTTATTAAAAAATATAGAGTTAAAAAGGAAAATTTATGATTATCATTTAAATAAATTATTAAAAGATTATAAAAGTCAAAATTTATCTTCAAATCAATTTATAAAATATTTAAAATTTCTTTTAATATTATATGGATATAATAATAATTATGAAACAATACAACCAAAAAATTATTTTTATTTCACTAAAAAACCTCATTCAGGAATAGAAATATCAATTCCAATAAAAAAAAATGTATTTTTAATAAATGGTTTTTCATTAGTAATATGGTTTAATATTGATAAATATATTATCCAATCATCAATAATTATAGAATTTATATTAAATGATAATCAACAAATTTTAATTTATTTAAATGAAAAAAATGAATTAGGAATTAAAATAAACTTTGAAGATCTTAATATAAATATTCCAATTGAAAAAGGAAGATGGATTCAAATGGAATTTTCATTAATAAATTTAAAAAATAATAAAAAACAAGAAATAGATTTATGTCTTAGAGAGAATCAGTTTGAAAAATATCATATAAAAAAAATATTAAATAATTTAAAATTGAAAAATAATATTGAATTGACATCAATTCATTTTTTTGAAAATTTTTTAGGTAAATTTACAACAATAATCTTTTATTCAATTGATAATTCATGGAAAGAAAATATTTTTTTAAATTATGAATATGGTATATATACTAAGAAACAATTGATTGAGTTTATAAATAAAAATGAATTTAAAATTAAATCTTATTTACCAATAACATTTATAATAACTCCAATTTCATTTGAATCAAATAATAATATTATAATTGATCCAATTAATAGAATTAAAGGAGAATATACAAAAATTGGAAATCAAAAAACTTATCATAATTTTGTTAAAATATATCATAATTCATCAAAAAATATTTATAAATTAGGAGGTATTAATATTTTATTACCTATTTTTGAAATGGTTTATAAAAGTTTTCAAAATAAAGAATGTTTCAATCAATGTATTTTTATATTATATTATATTATTAATAAAAAAGAAAAAAATGTCATTGATTCTTTAAAATCCTATTTTTTTCCTTTATTAAGTTTATTTTTAGAAAGAATTGATAATTCATTATATTCTATTGATACTATTGAAAAATTTTTTGAAATTGGATTAAATATTATTAAATTGAATTATCAAGTTTCGTTTCAAAAAAAAGAATTTACCAATAAAATATTATTTAATTTAAAATTACTTAAAAAATATACTCCTGATTTACTAAATAAGTTATGGGAATTAACATATAAAAATATTGATTTAATGATTGAATATTTACCAAATTTAACAACTCTTTTACCCTTTTTAATTGAGTATACAAGAAATAATAAGTTTACATTAAATCTTTTTGAGATTTTAAAAAAAGTTATTATGAATTCAAAAGATTTAGATAGATGTAATTTTTTTAAAATTCTTTCTTTTGAAAATATTTCAATGGATTTAATTATAAAAATAATTGATTTATTTTATTATTATTTTAAAACTGAATGTAATTGTAAATTAATACAAAAGGAAAGTACATTATTTTATTTATTGAAAAATAATTGTTTGAATGAATTGATTTTTGTTTTAAGTAGTAATAATTTTACATTAAAAAAAAAATTAATTGAATTTATATATTTTTTGATATGTAATTTTTATTATAAAATAAAAGAAAGTCTTCAAATCCTTTTAAAGGATAATGAAATCAAATTTAACTTAAATGAAATTTTAGAATTATTAAAATATAACATAATAATAAATGAAGTAAATGAAAATAATAAATCTTTTGAATTAAAAAGTTCATTTTTTTCAAATAATTTAATGTCTAAAAGTAGGATGAGTGAATTTATTGATTTAAAAGATTATATTTTTTCTCAGAGTTCTGAAGAACATTTTTCAGAAAAAAAAACAAGAACTAATTTAAATTTAAATGTTGAAATTATTTCTCAAAAAAAAAAATTGATAATGAAAAATAAAATTCAAAGTAAAAAAATATTAAATATTGAAAAAAGTGAAATTAAAAATAATATAAGTGATGATTTATCATATATTAAAAATATAAATATTAATTTATTATCTGATTCACAATCTTTTAATTCTGAGAATGAAAAGTCTTCAAATCAATTTTTAGATTTAACTTTTCCTGAATCAGAAATAAATAAAGATAGAAATGATAATAATCCATTATCTTCAAATAATAAAATAATTTTAAAAAATGAATTTTATGAAAAAAATAATGATTTGAATAAAAATAATAATAGGAAAATATTAAATACAAATATTAGTAAATCTCAATCAAATAAATCACTTTCAAAAATAAGGTTGAATGAATATAATAATATTAAAAATATAAAAAATAATTTAAATATTCCTTCAAAAAAAACAAAATCTGGAAAAGTTGGTTTTATTAATTTATCATTAGAAAATCAAAATAAAAAAAATTTTAAAAGGGAATTAAATATATCTTTAAATAATGAAAATAAAATTAAATTATTAACTCCACATTGTATTAATTATTATAATGGAATAGATAATGATGAAATTTGTAAAAAAGAAATATTTAATAGTTATAATAATTCATATTTCAAAGAATATTTATATAAAGATAAATTTAATAATATTAATGAATTTAAATATGAAAAAGATAATGCAAATAAGAATTATTTAAATAATATTAATAATGATATAAATAATAATTCAATAAATGAAGAATTGAAAGAAGAATTTGAAAAAAATAATTTAGAAATTTGTCAAATATTATGTCAAATGTTACATGCAAACATAAAATTTAATAAAGATATGAAAAAAGATAATTTATTTATTGGAGATTATTCAATATATAAAAGCTATATAATAGACTTTATTCTTTTCCAATTAAAAAATTTGAAAAATTTAAAACTAATTATAAATGCTTTATCTTCATTTATATTAAACAAACCAAAAGTTAAAATTAACGATTTTGAAGAAATAATAGAATGTATCTGGGCAAATGATATTAAAATTTATTCTGAAAAAAAAGATTTTATTGATTTTATAGTTGATATAATGCTTTCATGCTATTTAGATTCAAATATAAATGATTTCAAAAGTAATTTAATTTATGAAAATAAAATTCAAAATAAAGGAATGATTTTAGAAGGCTACTTTAAAAGTAGAGAATTATTTATTGAAATTTATATGTATAATTTAAATCAAATTAATAATCCAAATGATTTAATTTCAAATTTATTTTCGTATGTATTAAATTTTCAGCAAAATAATACTTTAAATAAGAATAGAAAATATAATAATTATCTATATAATTTTTTAAGAGACATTTTTACAATAATTATTGATAAATTTTGTCAAACTTATAAAAATATTGAAATAAAATTATCAAATATATGGATTAATTTCATTCAATTAATGAGTTTATATTTTGAATTTTCTTTTCTTTTTAGAAATGCTGAAAATATTTATGATTCAAAATCAAATTTTTTAGAAAAAAAAGAAAAATATATATCAGAAATACCTTTATTTATTTATAATGGGGCATTTTTTAACATAATAAATGAAAATTATTTATGGAGTGATTATTATAATTATGAAAAATTATTTTATATAATAAAAAATTTATTTAGTAGAAAAATAATTTTTGATTTATGTGAAATAAAAACTGAAAATACGATTAATGAGAATAAAATATATTTATTATCAATGAATGAAATAAATAAAATTATAAATTATTTTATAGAGACTAAAGATAATTTAAATAAACTAAAATCAAGATTTGAACTATTATTAATAAGTTATTCAAAAAATTTTAAAGATTGTAAAAATCAGAAATATTATATTCCTTTAATTAATTCAATAACAATCTTAATCTCTTATATAATTAATTTAATGATTAATAAAGAAAATGAATATAATAATTTAATTTTTTGGTTAAACGAATATCAATTTTATATTATTTTAATTCTTCTTGGATGTTGTATTAAAAAAGACAAAAAAAATTTTTTTGAAAAATATGATAATTCTATTTATATTTATTTATATTATAATTTAGCTTTTAATATTGGATTTATATTTAAATTATTTTATGAAGAAAAAAATATTGAAATTAAAAAATTATATCATATTATTATTAAAAATATTTCAAGAATATTTTCAAAAATTTTAACTTTATATGAACAAACTAAATCATATTTTCATTTTTTTAAAAAAAAAGTAGAAATTAATGAAAATACATGCATTGTTTTATTAAATCAAGATTACATAATTTCAAATAAAAATGATGTGAGTGATAAAAATGAAGTAAATTCTGAAAATTATAATAACGAAGTTGAATTAAAATCAATTTTTTGTAAAACAGATTTTAATTCAGATGATTATATGAGTATTCAATATTTAGAAGAAAATAAAAATGAATTTATTTCAGTATTATTAGAAAATAAGAATATTATAAAATATTCAAATATATTATTTAATACTCAAATGTATTTTGATATTTATCATTTCAGATTTCAAGAAAAAAATAATATAAAATCAATATTTAATGATGAAAATTATTTTGAATATTCATCAAGTTATATAAAGAGTTATAGAATATTATATGAAAATATTTGCCAAGATAAAAATAATTTAAATTTCAATATTTATAATAAAGAAGAAAATAAAAATTTTATTAACTATTTATTTACAAAAAAAAATTTAAGGAAAGTTAAAAAAGAACTCTTTACATGGAATAATACTTATAGTGATTTTGATATTTTTTATTTATATCATAAGAAAAATTTAAAATATAAACTTTTATATCATTTAACAAAAGATTTAATAAATCCAATTCTTACACCAATTTTAGATTTTGAATATTATTTTCCAACTTTTTCAAAATATAATAAAGAAAATATTTTCCAAGAAGAATATAGAAATTATTATAATATTGATTTAAAAATATTTCCAAAAGAAATTCCATCATTACCAATAATTGAACCAAATAATTTTGAATGTTGTTATGTTACTCAAACACATCATATAAAAGGTATAATCCAAATTCAAAATAATATTCAATTTATTCCAATTTTTTCAATTGAAGAAAATGAACTTTATAAAGATAAAGTTGAAGAGTATCAAGAAGAAAAAAAGAATTGTTATGGTTCAATTTTTAAAACAAACAATAATTATAAAGATTTTGAATTAATACGTATAATTCATTTTCATCACATTTCATTTTTATTTAAAAGAAAATATTTTTATAGAGATAATTGTATTGAAATATTTACAACATCAAATAAATCATTTTTTTTTAAATTCCAAAATGACATTATAAGAGATAATTTTATAGAAAAAATATTAAAAAATAATTTCATTTTTTCAAAAATAAAATCAATAGAAAAAAAAATAATTGGATATTATAATAATAATATAATACAAAATAATAAATTAGTAAACATAGACAAAATAAGTCAATATTGGAAAAAATGGGAAATATCAAATTTAGAATTTTTAATGTGGATAAACTTTTTTGGTAATAGATCATATAGAGATTTATATCAATATCCAATTTTACCATGGCCAATAATAAATTATTCAACCGATACAAATGAATTTGATGATTTATTAAAACTTGATAATAATAATAATAATTTGTTATTTAATTATTCAAATAAAATCAATAATCACTTAATTTCAAATTATAAAAGAGATTTTAATATTCCAATTGGTTTAATGACAATTTCAAATGATTCAATTAAGAGAAAAAAATTATATTTTGAAACATTTAAATTAATGTCAATAGAGTTAAAAGAAGAAACTGATTTAGCAATAAATATAAATGAATTAGATGAAATATATAAAAATAATATGAATAAAAATCAAATAGAAATAAAAAATTATGGAATTAGTTTAGAAGGATTATATAAAGATACTAATATAAATTATGAAATAATTCCTTATTTTTATGGAAGTCATTTTAGTAATGCTACTTATATTTCTCATTATTTAGTAAGACTTTTTCCTTTTTGTTTAACTGCAATTGAAATTCAAGTTAATAATTTTGATGCTCCTGATAGATTATTTATTGATTTATTTAAAAGTTTTTTTAGTGTTTCTTCTGAAAAATGTGATTTAAGAGAATTAATTCCTGAATTTTTTTCCCTTCCTGAAATGTTTAAAAATATTAATAAATTAAATTTAGGTTATTTACAAAATTTAAATAATGAAGTTAATGTTGAAAAATTAAGAGTTAAAAATGTTTTATTACCAAAATGGTCTAGAAATAATAATAAAATTTTTACAATGAAAATGAGAGAAATTTTAGAAAATGAAAATTTAAATATTAATAATTGGATAGATTTAATTTTTGGAATTAATCAAAGGGGAAAATATGCTTTAAAAAAAGGAAATATATATCATCCATATTGTTATGATGGAGTTATGGGACCAAGAATTGATTTATATAAAGAAAAAAATCAAATTTCTGATGTAAAATGTATTATGAGTTTATATGAATTAGGTATCCATCCTATTAAAGTTTTTAATAATGAAATAAAAAGATTTGAAAAAAAGAAAAATAAAAATAATATTTTTTATAATACTTTTTATTCTAATTTAAATAATTATAATAAAGAAACTATTTTTATTTCTACTTTTGATGATAAATCATATAATGGAATTGAAAGTTTATGTATTTTATTTGATGATTTTGAAATAATAAAAGTTAATTTTATTGAATATAAGGATAAATTAAATTCAAATACAAAAGCCTTTTCTCAAATTTTATCATTTGAAAAAAAGACTTTATATAAAAATTTATTTGTATCATCATTAAAAAATAATTCATTTTTTATAATAACAGGATTTATAAATGGAGATATATATTTTTTAAAAATAAATGAAGATTTTAATATAAAAAGACAAAATTATAATTATAATAAAGTAGAAATAAGAAATGGAAATCCTTTAATATCAAAAAAGGATAACAGTATAATAACATGTATAGAAATAGATAAAGAAGAAGAATTTATATATGCAGGAACAGAAATAGGAAGTATAATAATATTTAAATTTATAAATTCAATGATTCAATTTTTTGCAATAAAAAATAATCACACTGATAGAATTAATTATATTAATTCAAATGCAAGACTAAATATGTTTATTGATTGTTCTTCTGATGGTTATATTAATTTATATATTATGCCAAAAGTTCAATTAGTTAGGTCTTTATATAATGATTATTCATATGGAATTTTTATTGATTTTGTATTTTTATCATCTTCACCACTTCCTTCTTTTACTTTACATTCTAATAAAAATAGTTTCATTTGTTATTCAATAAATGGTGATAAATTAGATATTGTTAAAGAAAAAAATATTGAGGAAAATCCTTTTATAATATCACCTATTGTTTATTATAATCATGATTTTATGGATTATTTAATTTATGGTACTGGGAATAATTATTTAAGAATTAGAAAGTTTCCTTACATGAATTTAATATATGAAATAAAAGTTGAACAAAATGATTTAAATAATCAATCATTTTATTTTGATCATCCTATAAAATTTATTCAAATTTCAAAAAATCAACTATTTATTTATATACTTTTTGAAAGATCGAATATAATAAATATCATATCTTTAAAAATAGGATAAAGTACTTTATTAATTATATATTATACTTATAGTAATTAATGAGTTTTAATATTAATTAAAATATATATATTAACTAAAAATAAATTAAAATTAATATATAATATATATTATTTATTAAAATTAAAAATTAAGGTGGACAAAATCCATATATCTAGTTACAAAGAAGATAAAATAGTATATACACAAAATGATTAAAATCAAATGAAGAATTTAATTATTTTTAATTATATCTTTTCCAAAAACTAAATAATAACAAAATAATCCTTTTTCTAATTTTTTTATATTAATCCCAATATACTTTGCAGTTTTATGAAAAATATTATTTCTTCTATGAAAAAAACAACCAGTATCATCAACAATTTGAAGAAGAACTGATAATTCAATATTTGAAGTCATAATATCATAATGAAAATTAATTAATTCTAAATTTTTTTCATTTAAATGTTGTTTAAAATTATTTAAAGAACTAGTCAAATAATTTTCCTTAATAAAATCATAATTTTGATTTTGAATTGAAAAATCATTTGTATCAACTGGAAAGGGAAAAGTTAAATCATTTCTTAAAATTAAAGATTGATTAGGTTTTTCATTTTTAAATATTTTTTTACAAGACTCAAAAGCACTTTTTCCTTTATTTAATTTAATTTTATTATTTTTATCAACTTCGATATAAGAATATTTTTGTAATGTTTTAATTAAAGGATAATATTTATCTATTTTTTGAATAATTAATTCAGGATTTAATCTCATTAAATTTATCTCATTGAACATTGATTCTCTCATAATTTCTAATTCATTTGATTCATCAAATTTTAATGTTAAAACTTGTTGTCTTGAAATTTCAGATTCAGATGAATTTTTTTTTTCTTTAAATTTATCAATTTGTTCTATATTATCATCTATTTCTAATAAGTAATTTAAATTTTTTTTATGTTTATTTTCTAATATTGGAAGATTTGAAATATTTATTTCTGATTGATTTTTACATACTTGACATCCCATTATTTTTTTAATTTTTTCTTAATAAATAATCTTTTTTATATTATTTTTAATTTATTAATCATGAAAAATGTTAAGATTTTTTAATTATATTAATATTTTATTATTATTTTTTTATAATTAAATTACATTTTGAAAAAATTTCATTTGAAATTTTTTGAATGTATTATACATATATACACAATTTATTAATTTTTTTGAAAATTGGGAAAATAGAGATTGAATTATTCTTTTTATAAATCTGGAAAAAATATATTACATTTTATTATCCTAAAGTAAATTTTTTTCTTCTTTTTTGAATATTATTTAAAGAATCAGCTTTCTGAATTTCAGAAAGAACTTTAATATAATAATTCACATGAATTTCTTTAATTTGATTAATCTTTTTTTCATTTTTTTTCCTCCAACCATTTTCAATTAACTCTTTCATAGAAATTCTTTGAGAATTATCAGGTTTTAACATTTTATTAATTAAATTAAATAATTGTCTATTATCATCATTTTCATATTTATTTTCCTTAAAAATTGTTTTAAGAAAAAATAAGCTATTATTAATAGTATTAATAAGATTTTCTTTTGTTAATTCAGAATATTTAATATCTTTATTAATAACATCTTTATTAGTAATTAATTTAAATAAAATACAACCAATTGCAAAAACATCAATTTTATCTGCATCAAAAGCATTAATTTCTCTATCAACATTAAAATATTCAGGAGGCATATAAGAAAATGTACCACTTGATAATAATTCATATTTCCCAATTTTTGGTACTAAATCAGTTAATGAAAAATCAGATAATTTTAATTCTTGATTAAATAATAATAAATTTTCTGGTTTTATATCAAAATGAACCCAATCATTTTCAAATAAAAACATCATTGAATTTATTATTTGATTAAAAAAAAATCTTATTAATGAATTACTCATTTTTTTATAACATAAGAATTTTGTTGTAATATTTCCAAATAATTGTTCTTTAAAAAATGTTGAAATTATTGTTTTAAAATTTCCAGTTGCTTTATTCATTACAATTGCATAAGAATATTTTGATAATTTATAATAACCAAATGAATGAATAAAAGATTTATGTTTTGCAGATGTTGAAAATTTACAATCATGAAAAGCTAATTGAGATTTATATCTTGCATTTTCTTTATTTTCATTTTTATCTGAAATACCTATTAATTTAACTGCGTATTCCATACCTTTTTCTGTTTTAGCTTGAAATACTTTTGAATATCCACCTTTTCCTAATAATCTTTTTCTGTTTAAAAATAATTTTGTTTCTTTTTCTAATTTTGTTAATAAAGTGTTTTCTTCTAATTCTGAAAGAGTCATAATAATTTGATTTTTTGTTTTTTGTTTATTTTTTTTTTATTGATACTTTTATATTCAGATTAAGTAGAAATAATTAATTAAATCTTTTTACCAGAAAAATATTTTTATTTTAAAAAATAAAGAAAAATAATATATTAATTCAATTAAAAAAATAAAATAATAAATATAACATCATCAAAAAAAAAAAAATAAAAAAAAATTTATAATAAAAAAAAATATGAAAAAACAATTAACATTCATAATATCCCTAATGATTATATATTTTTCAAATTCATGGACTTTAGAATCATTATGGGAAAACACATTAAAAAATCAAGGAAAAAATAAATATTATTTTTTATCTGACCCAGATAATATTTTAACACAAAATGAAATAAGAGATATGGATGGAAATATGCGTCTCTTATATCACCAATGGACTGTAAATTCATATTTTTTCATAATAAATAAATTAGACTCTCCATCAATAGATGATGAGTATTTAGATTCAGTTATAAATTCATTATTTTTAAAAATTAAAAAAGAATTAAATATTAGTTCAGATAATTCATATGTTTCATTAATAATTGCAAATAATAAAGTAACAAAATATAAATTAGGAGAAAAATTAATGAAAAGAGCAACTAAAAAAGAATTAGAAATAATGAAACAAAATTCAAAAAAAAAATTAAAAGAAGAAGAAAGATTATATAAAGTTTTTTTATCTCAAATTTCTAGTATTGAATATATAATTGATGGTGATGATGATATTATTCCTGGTTGGGATGATTGGCCTTATCCAACTGATGATCCTGATGATTTAGATAATCCTGATGATTATCCTACTGTAGAGCCTAAAAGACAATATACTATTCCTACTTCTATTTATATTATTATTATTATATTTTTGATTGTTCTTGTATTATTTCTTATTTGGCTATTTTTTTCACTTGCCAAAAGAGTTAAACAAATGAGTTCTGGGAATATTGATTATAATATGTTCCCTAATGGAGCAACAGATTTAAAGAAATAAACATTTAAATTAAAAATTTATTTTTTGAATTTAATTTTTAGTTAAAAAAATAAATTATCTAAGAAAGTTAAGCTATTTTAATTAATAATATAATAAAAAATGGAATCAGGAGAAATGAAATTTTGGATTGATATGGATGAAAATCATATAATAGGAAAAGGAGGTTTTGGAATAGTTCGTCCAGCATATGAGATAAATGATAAAAAAAGATTAAATAAATATGCTGCTAAATCCGTCCCGGAACATATAAGAACAAACGAAAAAGAAATGACAGCATTTGGAAATGAAATTTTAGTATCAACTCAATTTGAAAATGAAAACTTAGTAAAATTTTATGGATTAACAGAAGTAGATAACATAATGTATATGATTTTTGATTATTGTAATGGAGGAGATTTAAATAATTTTTCCAAAAAATACAAAGAAAGATTTAATATGCCAATTCAAGAAAAAGATGCATTATTAATAATAAAAGGAATTACAAATGGATTATATTGTCTTCACAGAAATAATATAATACATCATGATATAAAACCAGCAAATATTTTATTAAAATTTGATTCAAATGAAGCTTTAGAAAAATTAGATTTGAATCATTGTTCTGTTAAAATATCAGATTTTGGTTTAGCTAAATTTCGTTCTAGTGATGATGGAAGTGGAATAGGAGGAACACCAACTTATATGGATCCTGTTATTATTATTGATAGAGTTAGAGATCCAAATAAAACTGAAAATGATAAAACTGATATTTGGAGTTTGGGAATTTTATCTTATAAATTACTATTTGAAAATCATCCTTTTATTGAACCTTATGCTTTCAAAAATAAAACTTATATGAAAGTTCTTGGGGAAAATTTAAAAAAAGCACGTTATTCTATTCCTATTTATAATATACAAAATATTTCAAAGGAATCTATTTGTTTTATTGATGGATGTTTGAAAAGAGATCAGGATTATAGGAAAACTAGTGAAGAATTATCTTATTCAAGATTTTTAACTAGACCATATGAAAAATTTAGTTTTTTAAATCAGGATAATATTGAAACTGAAATTAAAGATGAAAAATATAGAGATAATAATGAAAATGTTATACTTAATATTTTAGATAAAACTTATTTTGAAGATGTGATATCGATTTAGATATTTTTATTTATAATTTATTAAAAAAATTTTTATAAAATTAATTAAATTTAATTTACATTGTAAAATATATCATACCTGAATTAATCATTTTGAGATTGATTTAAATGTTAAATTAGATTTAAAAAAGGATTTCCATCAATAAAATTAGTTTTTAAAATTATAAAATTGTTAAATCTAATCTTCGGCATATAATTATTAATTACTTCTAAAAATTAAATAATGAAATTTTTTTAAAAGTAATTTTAATTAAATATATGTTTTTATAAAATTCATAAATAAAAAAAATAAAAAAATAAATAAATTTGAAAGGAATATTTAATAAATTATGATAATAATAATAATTTATATAAATTTTCAAATTCAATTTATATATTTATGATTTAATTATTTGTAATAAATATTAATATAATTTTTTATAATATATATATATAATATAAAATATATATATTAAATAAATATTTAAAATAATGGAAGAATTTTGAAAAAATGG
>Ga0256407_10008787_pt1 | contig 14686 bp, 12 predicted proteins | sample RumenRJG_04DNA_FD_193489 | JGI IMG/M metagenome (GOLD analysis project Ga0256407, IMG submission 193489) | Bovine rumen microbial communities from Lethbridge, Alberta, Canada - RJG_04 | ecosystem: Host-associated > Mammals > Digestive system > Stomach > Rumen | place: Canada: Alberta... | reverse complement strand
GGTCACGAGAGCTTCGCAGCAGCCGAGGGTGCCATCAAGATTGCCGAGATGGCTAACAAGGTTCGTAAGAAGCCTCTCCGTGTGATCCTGAATGGTCTTGGAAAGGACGCTGCTCAAATTATCAGCCGCATCAACGGTTTCACATACGTTCAGACCAAGTTCGACTACTTCACTGGTGACCTGGCTGTTGTTAAGGAGGTTCCTTATGGCAACAATCCTAGTCGCCTGAAGGTAAAGTGCTACGGTGCCGATGATGTTCGTGAGGGTGTAGCTATCCTGTGGAAGGAGAACGTTGATGTCTCTATCACTGGTAACTCTACCAACCCAACCCGTTTCCAGCACCCCGTTGCTGGAACCTATAAGAAGGAACGCGTACTCGCTGGCAAGCCTTACTTCTCAGTAGCTTCCGGTGGCGGTACTGGTCGTACCCTGCACCCAGATAACATGGCTGCCGGTCCTGCTTCTTACGGTATGACTGACACCTTGGGCCGTATGCACTCTGACGCTCAGTTCGCAGGTTCTTCTTCAGTTCCTGCTCACGTAGAGATGATGGGCTTCCTCGGTATGGGTAACAACCCGATGGTAGGTGCTACCGTATCTGTAGCTGTTGCTATTGATCTCGCTATCAATAAGAAGTAAATAGTCCACTTTATATTAGTTTAAAAGCCTCGCCAATCAGCGGGGCTTTTAAATTTAGATTTCAAAATCGAAGCAACTGCGATGCACAGTATAGGGGCGGACCTTACCGTTGGCTACTGCTACATGCGCAGGATGAACGGCATAGCCCTTCAAGGCCTCTTCGCTCTCAAGTGTGCTGTCGAGCATAACGTCAGCATTCGATGAGACCAAACGCCCATCGATATGTACCTTCACATCGACCAGCCCAGGCACTTTGCCTACGAGTGATTCCAAACCAGCCTTAATACCGGCCTTTACTTGTTTCTTCTCCTCCTCAGAGAGTTCCGGATTCAATGTCCAAAGAATAATGTGTTTAACCATAACTTTTTTGTTTAGAGCGTTAATATTGATAGGGGAAAAACTGTTCAAATGGATAGGGCAACTCAAAATGCATCCGTTTCTCGGTTGCAGGGTGGATGAAGGTGATAGCCTGTGCCTGCAAATAGAGGCGATCAGCTTTCTGACCGTAGAGTTCATCGCCCACAATCGGACAACCCAGTCCTTCAGAATGGGCGCAATGTATCCGTAGTTGGTGGGTACGGCCCGTATGAGGATAGAGTGCCAACAGGCTATGCGAACCAGCCAACAACACCCGATATTCAGTGATAGCCCGCTTACCTTTCTCATGGTCAACCACCTGAAGAGGACGGTTCATAGGATCGGATGCCAAAGGCAGATCAATGACACCATGTTCCTTCGCAGGCGTACCCACAACAATGGCGAGGTACTTCTTCTTGACAGTCCTGTCGGTAAACTGAATCTGCAGATGTTGATAAGCCTCCTTCGTCTTAGCAACCAAGATGATACCTGACGTCTGCATATCGAGCCGATGTGCCAATAATGCATCAGGCCATTGTGCCTGTGCCCAGGTAGCCACGGAATAATCGGCAATCTTACCTGGAACGCTCAACAAGCCTACAGGTTTGAATAGCACAGCCAATGTCTCATCTTCATAGATTATGGCAGGTTCCTGACAAGTGTCGTTGGTTGTCTCTAGGTGCGGATCAACATCGAGCCCCTGCAACATCCAAGTCAATACAGGTTTACACTTCCCCCGACAGGCAGGATAGAAATGGCCATGGTGCCGAATCAGGCTCTTGGGCGAATCACCCCACCAGAACTCAGCCATGCAGACAGGCTTCAGATGATGAAGATATGCATATTGCAGGAGCTTCGGTGCACAACAGTCGCCCGTACCTCCAGGAGGTAACGGATATCTATTTCGGATACGGGCAGAGCAATGATAGTCTTGCCACACTTCAACAAGATCTTTCACTTCACCACGCCCGTTCAACATTTTGTATTGATGAAAAAGCCATGTCTGAAGTTCCTGAGACATCTCCTTGGATTTCCCTGAACCACTAGTCTCTCTAGAGATTCTAGATATCTCACGCTCCTTTTCTTTGAAATAGCCATCGGGTTGTTGAGCATCAAAAACAGGCGGCACGAAATAGGGCCAGTCATTACGTCCTTCCAACAGGCCAGAATAAGCTGTCAGGAAAGCCAGTCCTTCGACAGACTCCACCACCAGCACGCCCACCATCTTCCCCTCCGTAGAGTGGATACGGGTCATTTCCTGCATCACTTCTTCTGCAGCCAACAAGCATAACGGATGAGGCTCGTAACAGAAAGGATCTGTGAAATACTCGGGCTTCTGAAGTTTTGTTATTAAAGGATGTACACATGTCATGATTGGGCAAAGATACAAACTTTTTCCGAAATTTGCAAATTTCAGACTTAAAATGTATGTTGTTTCAGAATTAATGCTTATCTTTGCAAAGCACTAATCAATTCAATAAGATGAAAACAGATGATTTTTTTGTGATTACAATAAATCGTGAACTCGGTTCTGGAGGAAGAACCGTCGGTGAGCAACTGGCTAAAAGACTTGAGGTGCCATTCTATGATAAGGTACTCATCCAGCAGTTGAAAAAGAAGTATGGCCTTAATACAGATGAGATTGAGCGTCTGAAAGGGCAGAAGCATAACTGGTGGGCAGAATTCAAGCGTAGTATCAGGATGATGCCAAACTATGTGGCTCCAAAGATAGTGCCAGACTATTCATCTATGCCCGACTTCCTGATTACCGACGACATCTTCAAAGCAGAGACAGAGATTCTGAAAGGTATTGCTGCCGACGGTTCGTGTGTCATTGCCGGTCGCAGTGGTTTTTTCATTTTCCGCGATCATCCCAACCACCTAAGTATCCTGATTCAAGCATCCATGAAGCACCGCATAGAAAGAGTAATGCAGAAACAAAACATCTCTGCAGAAGAGGCCAAAGCCATTATCGAAGAAGTGGATGAGGGACGTGAGAACTATGTCAGGAAATACACGGGTTCCTCTAGATATGACACACGCAACTACGACCTTGTGATCAATGCTGATAACCACTCAGAAGACGAGATTGTAGAGATGATTATCCATTATATGAAATTACCGTTGTCCAAGATCATCTTCTAAAGACAGAAGGTCGAGACATTTCTCTACAGGAATGCCTCGATTTTTGTCATCAGTGTTACGATAACGGTCTATCATACGGAAGACAGTATCCATAGCCTGACGAGTGCTGGTTTTCAGCGACTCCCCATTCAGAAGATGACCTATGAGTACGGCAGAGAAGATGTCACCTGTGCCATGGAAAAGTCCGGGGATCTCATGATAGTCCAGATGGAAATAGCTATCGTCGAAGTGATTATAGCCTGCCACAGAATTATAACCGTCTATCTTACAACTGGTGATCAACGCTGACTTACTGCCAATCTCTCTCAGCTTGTCGAGCAGATCGCCAGCCTCTTCCCAGCTGATACCACCCATCTTGATACGTGTACCTGTCAAATAACAGGCCTCTGTATAGTTGGGAAAGGTTAGATGAGCCACAGACACCATCTCACGCATCAGCTCTACCTGGTGCTCGGTTACACCGTTATAAAGGCGTCCACCGTCACCAAGAATAGGATCGACGAAAACTGTCGTACCATTTTTACCCTGTTCCTCACAATAGTTTGTCACGAGTTTAGCCTGTTCGTCACTGAACATCAAACCCGTGCAAACAGCATCAAATGAGAAGCCCAGTTCTTTCCATACGGACAATGTACCCTTGATGTATTCGGTAGTATCTTGGATGTTAAACTTCCCGTAATCAAGTGTGTTCGACACAAGTGCTGTGGGCAAGCTGTAGGTTGGAATGCCCAGGTATGAAAGGATTGGAAGCATGGCACACATACCCACTTTACCGTAGCCTACAACGTCGTTAATTAACAGTATCTGTTTCATTTTAATATATTTGGCTGCAAAGTTACGAATTATTTTTGTAACTTTGCAGCCAAATATGGAAAATCAGCAAGTTTCGCCCTTATTGGCACTACAACAACAACGGCTTCTGCTCCAGATGGAGTATCAGGCCGAGAAAGAGGCCTTCCGTAAGCAGACCGAGGAGATGGGACTGCAACGAAAGGTGAAGCGTGGTGACGCCTGGTATCCCCTAAAGGTGGGTAGAAGCTATTACAACTCATTGAACCAGTTGGTGGTGGAGATATTCCGTTTAGGTGACGAGGAGATAGAACATAACTTCGAGTTCGGAAGGCCAGTGGTATTCTTCCGCATCGACGAAAAGAATCAAATCCACTACTTCAACTTCACGGCCACTGTCAGTTATGTCGATGGCGACAGAATGGTCATAGTCGTTCCTGATAACGGCCAACTCATCGACGTACAGGGAGCCGAGAACGTCGGCGTGCAACTGTTTTTCGACGAGACCAGCTATAAAATGATGTTTGACGCCCTCGACCGAGTCATGAAGGACAAGGGGCGCTTGGGCTATCTGCGCGACTTATTCTATTCACATCAGAAAGCTGAGACCTTCTCGTTTACTCCCCTCCATTTCCCCTATCTGAACATCACTCAAGAAGATGCAGTGAATAAGGTACTCCGAGCTAAGGATATTGCCATTGTTCACGGCCCTCCAGGCACCGGCAAGACTACGACACTCGTAGAAGCTGTTTATGAAACATTAAGACGGGAGAATCAGGTTCTGGTCTGTGCACAGAGTAACATGGCAGTCGATTGGATCTCAGAGAAACTGGTGGATCGAGGTATCAATGTATTACGCATAGGAAACCCAACACGTGTGAACGACAAAATGCTATCCTTCACTTATGAGCGGCGTTTTGAGAACCACCCCGACTACGAAATGCTATGGGCCATCCGAAAAGCTATCCGTGAGCTTCGTGCTCAACGGAAACGAGGGGGCGGCAAATATCACCAGAAATTGGAGCGTCTGAAAGAACGTGCTACAGAAATCGAGGTTCGCATCAATGCCCAGCTATTTAGTGAGGCCCGTGTGATAGCTTGTACACTAGTGAGCTCTGCCAACCGTCTGCTCGAGGGACAGAAGTTCGGTACATTGTTTATCGACGAAGCCGCCCAAGCTCTTGAAGCCGCCTGTTGGATTCCTATCCGTCGGGTTTCACGCGTTATTTTGGCAGGTGACCATTGTCAGCTACCTCCGACAGTGAAGAGTTTTGAAGCCTTGAAGGCCGGACTCGGAAAAACCCTCATGGAGCGGATCGTGGAGAACAAGCCCGAAGTGGTGACCCTGTTGAAGACGCAGTACCGTATGAATGAAGAGATCATGCGTTTCTCCTCCGACTGGTTCTATGACAATCAGATGGAGAGTGCACCAGAGGTGAAGTTCCGAAGTATCCTCGACCTCGACATCCCTATGACGTGGATCGACACTTCTCAGTTTGAACTTCCCGAAGACAGTGACATTAGCTTTAAAGAAACTTTTGTCGGCGAGAGCTTTGGTCGTATCAACAAGGCGGAGGCAGAGCTAACCCTATTGGTCTTGGAACAATATTTCGAAAAGATCGGCAAGACACGCATCTTGGAAGAACGGTTGGATGTTGGCGTTATTTCTCCTTATCGTGCTCAGGTGCAATATATGCGTCGGTTGATGAAGAATAAGAAGTTCTTCAAACCTTTCCGCCACCTGATCAGCGTGAACACCGTAGACGGCTTCCAAGGGCAGGAACGCGATATCATCCTCATCTCTCTGGTTAGAGCCAATAACGAAGGACAAATCGGCTTCCTGCGCGACCTTCGACGTATGAACGTCGCTATCACCCGTGCCCGTATGAAACTCATCATCTTAGGAGACGCCTCAACAATGACTCGTCATCCTTTCTACAAAAAGCTCTTCGAATACATTGAAGCTTTAAGTTAACATTATTTAGGGGATGATTATTTCGTTAAAACAGATTTATTTGTATCTTTGCAGCAAATTGGAACAGGATCGTTTACGATTAACTTCTAATAGTCATGATTGAGATACGTTCAGTAAAGAACAATAAACAGCTTCGGCAATTCGTACAGTTCTACTACGACCTGTACCGTGGGAATGAATATGCAGTGCCTTATCTCTATTCTGATGAGATGGCTACATTGCGTTCCGACAAGAACCCGTCGTTCGAATGTTGTGAGTCGGCTTATTTCCTGGCTTACCGTGAAGGAAAGGTCGTGGGACGTGTTGCTGCTATCATCAACTATCGTGCCAACAAGCGCTGGGATTGCAATCAAGTGCGCTTCGGTTGGTTCGACTTTATCGACGACATCGAGGTCTCTACAGCTTTGTTGAAGGCTGTAGAAAATTGGGGGCGCGAGCGGGGCATGACAGAGATCGCAGGCCCATTGGGCTTCATTGATACCGACCGTGAGGGTATGCTCATTGAGGGTTTCGACCAGCTCTCTACGATGTATATCAACTATAATTATCCGTATTATCAGCAGCACATGGAGCGCATGAGCGGCTTCAATAAAGATAATGACTATGTGGAATTAAAAGTTAAGGTACCCGAAAAGGTGCCTGATAAGTTTGCGAAGATTACCGAACTGGTTAGGAGCCGTTATGGTCTGCGCGTACATAAGTTCACCCGGCATGAGCTGATAGAGGAGGGTTATGGTAAGCAGGTGTTCGATTTATTGAACGCCACATATAAGGATTTGTACGGTTTCAGTCAGTTGTCAGAGCGACAAATCGACAAGCTTGTCAATGACTATATCAAGATTGCCGATCTGAATTTGGTAACAGCTATTATGGACGGCGATAGGATGGTTGGCTTCGGTATTACGTTTCCCTCCTTCTCTCGAGCTTTGCAGAAGACGCGCGACGGACGTGTCTTCCCTTTTGGCTGGTGGCATCTGTTGAAGATTCTAAAGTGGCATAAGACGCCGATTGTCGATCTATTGCTGATTGGTGTACTACCAGAATATCGCAACAAGGGTGCCAATGCTCTGATCTTTGACGATTTGATCCGTTGGTTCCAACGTTATGGCTTCGAATGGGCAGAGACGGGTCCTCAGATGGAGACCAATGAAGGGGTGCTCTCACAGTGGCAGTATCTCGATGCCATTCAGCACCGTCGCCATCGTTGTTATAGAAAGATCTTATAATTTATGGATATGACTTGGGAATTTGTGCTACGCATTTTCGTAGCGGCATTGTTGGGTGGTGTGATAGGTTTGGAACGCGAATACCGTGCCAAGGAAGCAGGATTCCGTACGCATTTTCTAGTAGCATTGGGATCAGCTTTATTTATGATTGTATCAGCCTATGGTTTTGAGGAGGTTGTCAGTCTGCCAGGCCATCGCCTTGACGTGTCACGCATAGCAGCCCAAGTAGTGTCTGGCATCGGTTTTATCGGTGCTGGTACGATTATCTTCCAAAAGAGTGAAAATGTTGTACGTGGTCTAACCACTGCTGCCGGTGTCTGGGTAGTAGCAGCCATTGGTCTGGCTTGTGGCGGCGGCATGTATATGCTAGCCACTGCTGCTACGATACTTGTGCTGGCAGGGCTGGAGGCCTTTAACTTCTTCCTCCATAAGTTCGACAGACACAGGAACAATTAATTCCTGACATTGTTCTGGATGCGATCACCCTCCTCTATGACTATCTTGGTTGGACTACTTCTCTTATCTACAGGTTTCTCGGTGAAGTCTGGTGTATTATACGAATACATCAGCCGGCGATAGTATTCCTTAGGATTGCGTTGGGGCAACATAAAGGGCTTGGTAGCACGGCCTGCGGCATCAATGCCTGCAAAATAAAGACGTGTATAAAGTCCGTCGTCACGGCGACTCGTGAAGAGGAACCAACGGCTGTTTTTGGCCCAGGCATGCAGACTCTCAGAACGCTGGCTGTTCACCTCATCCATCCGTCGCGTGGTGCCATTGGTCAAGTCGAACAACCACAATTCAGCTTCGGGATGCCATACTGTGAAGTAACCGTAATCCGCCTCCGCATACATCAGAAAACGACCGTCATAGGAAACACGAGGCCACGATACACTTTTATCCGTCTGAGCTGTATTCACCAATGTATCCACTTTAGTGCCGATACGGCCTGTCTTCTCATCGAAACTTACACGACATAGACTGTATTTCTCCTTGTCGTAATCGGTGGGATAAATCTGGCGACGGGCCGTTGTGAAAAAGAGCCACTTGCCGTCGGGCGAGAAGGTGGGACAGTTCTCTGCCCAATATTTCTTCATAATCAATGTATCCTGCATGATTGTGTGGGTCTGTGTATCATAGACAAACACGTCTGATGATGCATCATACACATCAATACGCTGCATACTGGCTGAATGAAACATCTGTGAAGTCTTGTTAGTAGAGAAGGCGCAATAGCGGCCTCCTGGATGCCAGCCAGGATACACCATTGCACCACCTAATTGTTCGTTCTTAGCCTGTACGAGCTCCGTCTTTCCTTCACGGTGGATCGCCGTAGCACCATGCTCGCCACGGATATGGAACACATACTGGTCGGGATTGGTCTGGTTGGCGGTATGACAGTTCACACACATACCGTGTATCTGAGTATTGTCGATAAGCACCTGTTCATCAAAGTTGCTCAGGTCGCGCTGATAGAGTCCCATCTTACTATAGAGCTCGAAGCTGGGTGCGATACGTCGATAGGTGACACCCCATTCCCCGAGCGGCTGATCACTTACAGAGACCGTGAAGTCACGATACTGCGTCCACTGCCCATTTTTTTCTGCACACACCGTAAAGGTAAGCTTTGTTCCACGGTTCTGTTTCAGCAACGTGTGCCAAGTATCCACGTCGAAATCAGCATAGTCACCATTCACATGCAACAAACCGCCATGCACACCTGTGACAAGCACATCCACCGTTGTCACTGAGTCATCAGCCATTGAGAAATTCAGGGGAGCGATACCGTCAGGAATCGTCACGCCTATATAGTCAGGATAGATCATGGGCAACTGATTCACCTGTTGCACACGCTCTGGCTGTCGGCTACAAGCTGTCAGTAGCAGACTGCTCATGAGGGCAATGATTATGCTATGATAGTATTTTCTCATCGTTCGATACATTAATAGAAGATTAGATTCTCAGACTTCTCATACGACTGCTTCATCTGTTCATAGACAGTACCCCTCAGTAGTTCCGGGCGTTCCACCAAAGGGCGCATTTTCTTAGCCCAGCTGCGATAGAAAAGTGTACATTCCAATAAACTGATATATTTCAACGCTACTTCCGGACGACCAGTAATCAGACTAGTCTCCGTCAGTCGCATGAGGGAGCGTGCGCTCTTGTCATAGTCATTGATCGACTCCATGGCTTCAAAGGCTGCACGCTGCGCCATACCCACCTGCCCGATCATCATATAGATATCACTCATCATATAGGCTGAGACACGACTTGTCAACGACTCCTTGTGATTCATCAGACAGGCCTGCAGATATTGGGGAGCCAAACGCCCAGTTTTCCATAAGGCAATGCGCACCGCATTCTGGCAGGAAAGTATCATCGTCTCATTCTGCTGGTTCTTTTCTACAATTTCCTCCCATTTGCCTTGACGCAACAGGAAGTCATATTCCAGCTCCTCCATCGAGCCACCGGCAGGTTTGTAGGCCATCACACACAACAATACGGGTAGTATTAACGACAACAGGGCTGACACCACGCGCCATCTCTTCTTCAAAAGCCGATGAAACAGCCACATTGACAAGAGTTGCAATACAACGCAGAGCAATGCCATCGTAAAAGCGCCCTGCATCGGTGTGCAGAAGAACTGTACCACACCACTCCAAAGATAGTCACCCAAACCTCCTGGCATCTCAAGTCTGTCGTGCAGATAGACAGCATCCCACACAAACAACTGTGACTGTTCTTGGCTCATGAGTACTTCGGGGTGTCCCAAGTACCAGAAAGCATATACAGCCACGCCTACCACAACAGGTACCGCAGCCGTCCAACTGATTGAATTTACACGTTCTGATTTCATAATTTTTGCAAAAATACGAAATTTCATCGAATCCACACTATTTTTAATCACTTTTTTTATCTATATTTGCATGCGGAAACCAAAACCGCTAAGCTTCATGTCAAAAAAACAACTATTTGTATCTTTTCTGGCTGTGCCATTGCTAACACAGGCTCAGAATCCTGTGATCCGCGACCAGTTCGCTGCTGATCCAACCGCACGTGTATTTAATAATAAGGTGTATGTCTATCCATCGCACGACATCTTCCCACCCGAAGGACAGCGACAGGACTGGTTCTGCATGGCCGACTATCACGTGTTCTCATCTGAGAATCTAACAGACTGGACTGACCACGGTATGATCATCTCTCAGGAGAACGTACCCTGGGGGAATCCTGAGGGATATTCGATGTGGGCACCCGACTGTGTCTATAAAAACGGCAAGTACTATTTCTACTTCCCCAACGGTCCGAAGGACAGTCGAGGCTTCGGCATCGGTGTGGCCACTGCCGACAAGCCTGAAGGTCCGTTTACCTTACAGCCCGAACCCATCAAAGGCGTCTCAGGTATCGACCCCTGTGTACTTATCGACGATGATGGTCAGGCTTATATCTATTGGAGTGGTATGGGAATCCGTGGTGGCAAGCTGAAGGCCAACATGCTGGAGCTTGACGGCGAACTGCAGGAAGTAAAGTTCCCTGCCCGTGATGGACAGCCTGAGATGCCTCCGATGAAGGTTGGTGGTCAGGTAATGGAAGGTCTGCCCGATGGCTTCAAGGAGGGGCCCTTCGCCTTCAAACGTGGAGACTGGTATTATCTCACCTTCCCGTGGGTCCGTGGCGATACTAGCGGTGGCAAGAACCCAACGGAAACACTCGCCTATGCCATGTCTAAGTCACCCCTCGGCCCCTGGGACTTCAAGGGTATCATCATGGCAGAACATGAGAACGGTTGCTGGACCAACCACCACAGCATTCTGGAATATAAGGGACAGTGGTATATTTTCTATCACTGGAACGATTTCTCTCCCCGTGATGACAAACGCCGCTCTGCCCGCATCGAGAAGATTACCTTCAATGCCGATGGTACTATTCAGGAGGTGTTCAAGACCATGCGTGGCGTAGGTATCAACCAGGCTACGGAGAAGATCGAAATCGACCGTTACAGTAGTGCCAGTGATGATGTGACCACAGAGCTCATCGATACCGTCAACACCTTCCGCAGCTTCTCGGCTTTGCTTCCAAAGAAAGGCAGTTGGATTTGCTACAAAGATATTGATTTCGACTGTCTGACCGACGGCTATCTTGTGATTTCCGCTAAAGCAGCAGAGAACACCGTCTTCTACATCCGTGAGAAGAGCGCAGACGGTAAGATCATGGCGAAGATTGACATGACCGTGAAACCCGAAACACCTGCAGGCATGCCCGCTATGTTCCGTCGCGACTTCAGTAACCAGTGGCTCACAATGACTGCACCGTTGACATATCCCCTGAAGGGCGTCAGCGACCTGGTAATCACTTGTGAGGGCGATGCTGGTGTCAGTGTTGATTGGATCCAGTTCAAGAACCGTCCCAAGTACTTCACACCGGCTACTGCTGGCACTGCCAAACCTGATGAAAACGGATTCATTCGTCGTTGGATGATCTTAGAACCTATCGACAAGCCCAATCCTGGCAACACCGTTTTCACCGATACATATCTGCGTGAGCACTTCAACAGGGAGTACTTCAAAGGTCAGCAGACCATCCTCCCGAAGGACGGTCAGAAAGTGAAGGCCACTTTCAAGCAGGAGCAGGCTCCCGCAGGTTTCGGCCGTGGCGAGGAGGCACCGGCCCAACCCGAAGTGAAGATGGTCACTCAGACGCTGACCTGGCATGCCCTCGACAGTGAGAACTTCAACGTGAAGCTCTTCCGCTTTGCAGAGAAATGGGGCCAGCAGGTATATGGCGTCCTCTTCTGGACAGTCACCATCATCGACTGCGATGAGGATATCGAGAACGTCCGTTTGGCCGTCGGTTCTAACTCTGCCTCCATGTGGTGGCTGAACGGTAAGGAAGCGTTGTTACTCTCTGGTGACCGCCGTATGGTGGAAGATGATGCAATGTCGGTGCGTCTCACCCTCAAAAAAGGCCGCAACATCCTGCGTGGTGCCATTATCAACGGCCCGGGCATGAGCGACTTCTGCGTCCGCTTCCTCGATGAGAAAGGTAACCCTGTCACTAACTATACAATCAAAGTACAATAAAATGAAAAGACTACATACAATTTTGGCGGCTCTCAGTCTTGCTATTGCCGCACAAGCGCAAATAGGAGAACCTTATATCCACGATCCATCGACTCTTGCCGAGTGCGATGGCAAGTATTACACTTTCGGCACAGGTGGTGGCGGTCTGATTTCCGACGACGGTTGGAGCTGGCATAGTGGTGCAGACCGTCCTGGTGGCGGTGCAGCCCCCGATGTACTGAAGATTGGTGATCGTTACCTCTGTATCTATGGTGCCACAGGTGGTGGTCTTGGCGGTGGTCATGCTGGCCGCATCCTCACCATGTGGAACAAGACCCTCGATCCGAAGTCACCCGATTTCAAGTGGAGCGAGGCTGTAGAGGTGTGTTACTCCGACGGAATGGAGGATCAGGATGCCATCGACCCAGGTCTGTTGCTCGATCCCACCACAGGTCGTCTGTGGGTTTCCTACGGTACCTATTTCGGAACCATCCGCCTTATTGAGCTTGATCCCAAGACGGGCTTCCGAGTAAAGGGTAATCAGGAAAAGGATATCGCCATCGACTGTGAGGCCTCCGACCTGATGTATCGCGATGGGTGGTATTATCTGCTCGGTACCCATGGTACCTGCTGCGACGGTGTTAACTCCACCTATAATATTGTGGTGGGCCGTTCCAAGAGTGTTGAAGGCCCCTATCTCGATAACGTAGGCCGTGACATGTTCCATGGCGGTGGTAAGATGGTGATTGCTGCTGAAAAGCGTGCCTGTGGTGCAGGTCACTTTGGACGCTATATCATCGACGAGGGTGTCGAAGTGATGTCGTTTCACTGGGAGGCTGATTTCGAACTGAGCGGTCGCTCTACGCTCGCCGTCCGTCCACTGGTCTGGAAAAACGGCTGGCCTGTGGCTGGTGAGAACTTCAAAGGCGGCTCGTTCGAGATCGAGTCAGAGCGTCGTGGTTATGCTTTGGAGCTCGCTGTTGATTTTATCCGTATGAAGCAGGAGCGTCAGGGTTGGTTCAACCGTGAGCAGATGCAACAGCCTGCCAAGCCCATCGCCAACCAGACGTTAGCAGATGTTATCGGCACATGGCCTGAGGGCGCTATCCCTGCCCGCATCGGGGACTATATGCACCGTCCCCATCAGCGTTGGACTATCACCCCAGTTAACGAGGCTGGCGGATATCTCAGCAATCCTTATTTCAAGATCACCATCGAAGGTACTGACCGCGCCCTCGCTGCTACTGCCGATTGTGAGGTCACGACTGTTCCTGCCTATACTGGCACTGACGAACAACTCTGGCGTATCGAACAGCTCACTGACGGCACTTATCGCATCATGCCGAAAGCCATCCCTGGCATTGAGGGAACCAATACGAAATATTGTCTCTACAGCGCAGGTGATTCTACGCCTACCCTCGCTAAATACGATTTTAGTAGCGACAATTCCAAATGGAACTTCCGCAATTACTGATCCAGGCAGAAGGCACGAATCTTTGAGATGTATTCGGCCTTATGCTCATGATATGACAAAGCATGCTCGGCACCATCGGCTACCCAAAGCCCCTTGGTGCCGGGTTTTGCTTCGTAAAGGGGATATACCATCTCAGGAGAAACAAACGTATCGGCACTGCCATGAATAAAGAGCATCGGATAAGAGCATTTCTTAACCTGTTCTAAGGCCGACGCCTCGCCAAAGCTCCAACCATAGCGCAATTGACAAAGCAGACTTGCGGAATACATCAACGGGAAGGGAGGCAAACCGAACTGCTCATTCAGCTGGTTGGCAAACTCATCCCACACGCAGGTATAACCACAATCCTCCACAAAGCGCAGATCCTTGATGCCTTCTGGCATCTTCTCGCCAGACATCATCATGGTGGTGGCAGCACCCATTGATACACCATGCACCACCATCGTATCGGCCTGGAAGGTCTTCATCCAATGCAGTACATCGAGCCGGTCCTTCCATCCCATCTGAATGGCGTCGCCCTCGCTTTCGCCACATGCATGCAACTCTGGCATCACCACGTTATAGCCTAACTCATGCTCATAGATACGGGCCAGCCAAAAGAACTTGATGGCACAATCGCGCCAACCGTGAACTACGAGGGCTGTACGAGTGCTACCTCTATCCACAAAGAAAGCATGATGACGTTCCCCTGTCGGCATCGTCATAAACGTGTCACGCAAAGCACCGATGCTTCGCAGACTGTCAACCCACTCTTTACTCTCAGGATAGGTTTCAAACTGCTGTCGATAACACGAGTCAGTGTCCATCCGGTTCGGATCGGGAGCCAGTGAGAAGTCAAGCATATAAAAGCTGCCGCCAATCAGTGCGATCACAAAAACCGTCACAATGACAACCAATGTCCACAGTATTTTCTTCATTTTCCTTATAAATTTACGATTCGGGTGCAAATATACAACTTTCTTTTTGAATTTCACTCATTAATTCGTATCTTTGCAACCATGCTAACGGAAAAGACGATGGA
>Ga0256407_10008786_pt1 | contig 14687 bp, 13 predicted proteins | sample RumenRJG_04DNA_FD_193489 | JGI IMG/M metagenome (GOLD analysis project Ga0256407, IMG submission 193489) | Bovine rumen microbial communities from Lethbridge, Alberta, Canada - RJG_04 | ecosystem: Host-associated > Mammals > Digestive system > Stomach > Rumen | place: Canada: Alberta... | reverse complement strand
CCATCGGTCACGCGGATGACACCCGACACGTTGAACGCCCCGAGGGCAATCTGCAGGAGTTCTTCAGACCCGTTGCTCATCAAAAGGGCGTCTTTCCAGTAAGTGAGTCCCCAGCCTTCTGTCGGGATGCGGAACTCGCCCTTCGGCTTGAACGGCTTGCGGCTGTAGATGAAAGCCTTTTTCGATTTCCACGTGAGGTAAAAGATGTCGTCGCCAACCGCAATAGAACCCTCACCGAAATAGCGCTCCGCAAGACGTGCGGAATCAAGAATCTTCCCGTCGAGCGTACGCCGATAAAGTCCGGACTTCCCGTACATACCCGTCGTCTCGATCAAATCCGAGCCGTCAAAAAAAAGTCCTTGCGTAAAGTGAGTCTTTTCGTGCGGTACGGAATCGAGAATCGCGGGAACAACGCGAGGAGCCTCGGCATAGGCCGCAGACGCGATAATGAAGACGAGAGACGAGAGACGAGAGACGAGAGATTTGTAAGAAACCATGTGCAAAAATTACTAATATTAGAGAATATGGGAGAACTCCGGACACCGGCCAAGGTCAAGATTATCGTGGGCATCCTCGCGAAGGACGCCCAATTGGTAGAAACTGTCCGCGAGACGCTCAGCAACCGCTTTGGCGAAGAAGACCTGAACCTCGAGCCCTTCCCCTTCACGTTCACGAACTACTACGTCGAAGAAATCGGGAGCGAGCCCGTCCGCGCATTCTTCAGCTACGAGACCCTCGTGGAGCGCGAAACCATCGTCGATATCAAGCTCTGGACAAACGACATCGAACTCGAAATCGCCAAGAAGAACGGCACGCCAGGCCTGCGCCCAGTAAACCTCGATCCGGGCTACATGACGCTCGGGCAGTTCTTCCTCGCCACCACCAAGGACCAGCGCCAACGCGTTTACATGCAGCGAGGCATCTTCGTGGAACCCACGCTATACTTTCAGGACGGGCATTTCCACGCCTTCGAATGGACCTATCGCGATTACCAGAGCGAAAAGTACATCCAATACCTGGAGCAAGTACGCGCCCGCCTCGCCTACCAGATGAGCACGGGCAAACCGTACCGACTCAGACGAGAGAACGGCCCTACGGGCCTACAGACGAAAGACGAGAGAGGCTCCAGGCCCGAGGCTCAATAAACCACCCAACCACTAATCACTTTCTACTTCCAACTTCTAACTTCCTACTAAAAACATGAAAGCCGGAATCTTCACTGTCCTCCTCCTCATCATCAGCAACGTATTCATGACCGCCGCGTGGTACGGGAACCTCAAGCTCAAGGAAATGCACATTTCCACCGACTGGCCGCTCATCCTCGTGATTCTCGCCTCGTGGGGTGTCGCGCTCATCGAATACTTCTTCATGATTCCCGCGAACAACATCGGCAGTAAAATCAACGGCGGGCCCTTCAACCTCATGCAGCTGAAGGTCATCCAAGAAGCCATCTCCATCACGGTCTTCACCGTCATCGCGACGACCGTATTCAACAACGAGGCGTTGCAGTGGAACCACATTGTCGCCTTCGTCCTCATCGTCGGGGCAGTTTTCTTCGCCTTCCTTAAATAAGGCTACGCACTAGTGTCTTTCTTCGGGAACATCACACGAACCGGTTTTGTCGCCGTACTCGCGCTTGCGCTCGTGTGCCTGTACACCCCGGCCGAAGCCAAGGACGGTTCCGCCGGCAAAAAAGCCACATCGACCGAAGTAAAGAAATCCAAGCCTCAGCAGAAAAAGAAGGCTCCGAAAAAAAGCAAGAAGAAACCCGCCAAGGCAAAAGAAGCCAAGTCCGATTCCACGAAAGTCCGGATTGACGCCAACGACCCCAAGGCGTTCACCAAGGCCCTACTCCTGGAAAAGCAAGGCGTAGATTTCGAGGTCGTCGGCAACAACGCCAAGAACAGCCCGAAAATCAAGCCGCAGAAGAAGAAGGAAGCCGGATACTTCGACTTTTCCACGATGCTCATCCCCATCACGCACGAAGCGCTTGTCGGCTCGCCATACGGCATCCGCGATCACCGCCTGCACCGCGGCGTCGACGTAAACGTCATCAAGGACGAGCCCATCGTTGCAGCCCTCCCCGGGAAAGTCATCGTCTCGAAATACAACACTGGCGGCTACGGCCACTACGTTCTACTGGAACACGAGAACGGCGTACAGACGCTCTACGGGCACCTTTCCGAAAGGCTTGTCAAGGTCGGCGAATACGTGTATCCCGGCGATGTGGTCGGGCTGGCAGGCAATACGGGCAAGTCATCGGCAGCCCACCTCCATTTCGAAATCCGTTACGGCGAAGTCAACATCGACCCGACGACTATCATCGACTTCCCGAATTGGACGCTCAAGAAGGGAGCCGAAAGGTTCTCGATGAAAAAGGCAACCGCCGACCATCGAAAAATTCAGAACAAACTCTCCAAGTACAACTATTACGTTGTCAAGAAGGGCGATTCCCAGGGGGATGTCGCCAACTGGTTCAATATTTCGATAGAATCGCTCTGCCGAATCAACAACCTTAAATTGGGGGCACCCCTCAAAGCCGGGCAGAAGCTTCACGGAAGCAAAAACTAGTCGAACCTACAACGCCAAAAACGCTTGTTTGAGTTCGCGCGTAGCAGTCTCCGGATCAGCCACTTTCATAATGGCGGAGACAACGCAGATTCCCGCGATGCCAGAATCCTTCAGCACGAAGAGGTTGTCCTTGTTGAGCCCGCCGATGGCATTCACCGGGATGGGTACCGCCTTTACAACTTCCTTGAGGGTTTCTACCGGGGTAATGACCGTCTTCACATGAGTCGTCGTGGGGTAAATCGCACCGCAGCCCAAGTAATCGGCGCCCTGCTCATAAGCTTCGAGCGCCTGCGGAATCGTCTTGGCCGTAACACCCACGATCTTGTCATCGCCCATCAGCTTGCGCGCCAGATGCGCAGGCATATCGCTCTGCCCCACATGAACGCCTTCCGCACCAATAGCAAGCGCCACGTCCACGCGGTCGTCGATAATCAGCGGGATTCCGTAGCGGGCGGTAATTTCGTGCGTCGCCGTAGCAAGCTGCATATACTCCCGAGTAGACTTATCCTTTTCGCGCAGCTGGATGATGGACGCGCCGCCCTTGCAGGCCGCCTCCACCACGGGCAAAAAACGTTCTTCGGGAACGCAAGTGCTGTCGGTGATAAAGTAAAGCGTCGTATCGAGAGATTTCGTAGACATAAGCACTCCGGGCACTATACGTACAAATAATCGTTCAGCACGGGCTGCAAACCTTCGCCCGAAATGTCGCCGTACATGTCGTTGAAGCTGCGAGAGTCGTTGATTTCGAACTGTTCGTCGCCACCTTCCCCGTCATCGTGACCGCTGTACTTGCTTTCGTGGTCGCCAATGCCCGTCGAAACGCCAGCGGAGACCTTCGTCGCGGCAATCTTCACGATGCCGTTGCGGAACTCCTTGCTTTCGCGGCTCGAGACCGTGATACCCACAAACGGGAGGAAGATGCGGTAGGCGCAGAGCACCTGGCAGAGTTCCTTCTCGTGAACGTCGAGCGGGTCAATCTTGTCGTTGTTGATGATAGGGCGCAGCCTCGGGCAGCTGAGGCTCATCTCGGCGTGCGGATACTTCTTTTGCAGATAGTAGACGTGCAGTGCCGATGCGAGCGCGTCGCGGCGGAAGTCCGAAAGGCCGAGGAGTGCAGAGAAAGCGACACCGCGCATGCCCGCCATGAGAGCGCGTTCCTGCGAGTCGAAGCGATACGGGAATACGCGCTTGTGGCCAAGCAGGTGGAGCTTTTCGAAACGCACCTTGTCGTAGGTTTCCTGGAAAACGGTCACGTAGTCCACGCCGCATTCGTGCAGGTAGCGGTATTCGTCCACATTGACCGGGTAGACTTCCACGCCCACCATGCGGAAATACTTGCGGGCCAGTTTGCAGGCCTCGCCGATGTATTCCACGCTACTCTTCGCGCGGCTTTCGCCGGTGAGAATCAGGATTTCTTCCATGCCGCTGTCGGCGATGACCTTCATCTCGTGCTCAATCTGCTCCATCGTGAGCTGCATGCGCTTGATATGGTTGTAGCAGTTGAACCCGCAATAGACGCAGTAGTTTTCGCAGTAGTTCGCGATGTAGAGCGGCGTGAAGAAATAGACGTTGTTGCCGAAGTGCTTGCTCGTCTCGATTTTCGCCTTCGCGGCCATCTGTTCCAGGTACGGGGCGGCGGCCGGAGAAAGGAGCGCCTTGAAATCTTCGAGCGTGCAGCGTTCATGTTCCAATGCGCGCTTCACGTCCTTGCCGGTGTACTTGGAGTAATCGTAGTTCTCGGATTCGGAGAGAACCTTGTCGGCGATGTCCGACTGGATGACTTCCATGCCGGGCAGGTAATCCATGATGTTCGTGCGGGCGCTCGGGTCCGTCTCTATGCGGTGTTTCTTGGCGAGAGCGCCTTCCGAAAGGTTTCCGGAATCGAACAGGTAATTGTTGTCTTTTCTTTCGCTTTCCATCTTCATGCCTGCGACAGATAGCCGTTAATCGCGGAGGAAACCCGTGAGCGGGTCGGACGCGGAAGCGCCGCGCGTGAGAACGCGCCCAAGGCCTGCGAGGTAGGCCTTGCGACCCGCCTCGATAGCAAGCTTGAAACTTTGCGCCATGAGCGGCAAGTCGCCCGCGGTCGCAAGCGCCGTATTCGCCATGATGGCGGCGGCACCCATCTCCATCGCGGCACAGGCTTCGGAAGGTTTGCCGATACCCGCATCCACAATGATGGGCAAGTCGATTTCATCAATCAGAATCTGGATGAACTCACGCGTCGAAAGGCCCTTGTTACTGCCAATCGGAGCGGCAAGCGGCATCACGGCTGCGGCACCCGCGTTAGCGAGGTCGCGCGCCACGTTCAGGTCCGGGTACATATACGGCATCACCACGAAACCCTCCTTCGCGAGGGTTTCGGTCGCCTTCACCGTCTCGTAGTTATCGGGAAGCAGGTACTTCGTATCGCGCATGATTTCGATCTTGACGAAATCGCCGCAGCCGAGTTCGCGGGAAAGGCGCGCGATGCGGACCGCCTCGTCGGCGGTGCGGGCGCCGGACGTGTTCGGCAACAGCGTCACGCCCTTCGGAATGTAGTCCAGAATATTCTCATGGTCCTTGGTGTTCGCCCGGCGCACCGCCAGGGTCACAATCTGTGCCCCCGCATCGCGCACCGCGGCTTCAATCAACTTGAGGGAGTATTTTCCCGAGCCCAGGATAAAGCGGGACGTAAACTCATGCCCGCCGATAACCAATTTGTCGTCCATAAAGCCTTCTTTATGTTTTTTTCGGGGGTAAATATAGAATTATTCGAGCCCGAGAACCAGGCGGATAGCAGTCAGCGCCTGATGGGCGGCGCAAAGCATCACGCGCGGCGCAATCAGGCCGATTCCGTCGTTCACATCGCTTTTGCCGTCGCCGCAAACATAAAAGCGCTTGGTCACCTTGCGGGTCGCAATCTCATTCCCGCTATCAAAGCCTGCCATGCCAGAAGCCGCCACCAAGAACTTCTCTGGCATCGTCTCGAGAACCGCATTCACGAGCATCGCCTTCGCCTCGGCATTGTCGAACGCCTCGCAAACCACATCAGCCTTAGCAAGCAGCCCCGCCGCATTTTCCTCAGTCACCTTCTCGAAATGCGTCTCGAATTCCGTGTACGGGGCAATCTCTTTCAAGTTCGAAAGCAAGGCCTCGGGTTTGGGAAGCCCCACCTGGCAAGCCTTGTACTGCTGGCGATGAAGGTTCGTGACATCGACCCTGTCAAAATCTACCAGAATCAACTTCCCTACCCCAGCTCTTGCCAAGGAAATCGCGATATTCGATCCGAGCCCGCCCAAGCCGCAAACAGCCACTGTCGCCGCCTGTAGCTTGCGCACGGCATCAACGCCCTGCCGCTTCTCAAGCGCGGCAAGCATTTCTTCACGCGAAGGTATCCCGGCGAACGGTTCCATCACCCGCCACCTACAAAGTTCACGACCTCGACCACGTCGCCATCGGCAAGCACCGTCTCGGCATACTTCGACTTCGGAACAATCTCCTCGTTCCGTTCTACGGCAATGCGCACGGTATTGTACCCCGCCTCGGCAAGATATTCGGCAACGGTCTGCCCCGCCACATCGACACTCTGTCCATTAACAGTAAGCATACCGCAAATATAGGAAAGTTACCGAGCCGCATTCGTATTTTCTTTACAATACAAAAGAAATACATTGTATACCATTTTTCTTATATTTTCAGCCTAGAAAGGAGCTCCTTCAGCATGAAAAAATACTCTCACGCCTGGATTGCCTTCATGGCAATCAAACGACTGGAAGTCATCGCCACCTCTACCGACGAAAAAGTCATCAATAATGTCAGCGAAAAAGTGCGCACCGAGGCAAAAGCCCTGGTCAAATGGTTCAAGAACTACCGTGACTTCGTAATCAAGGGAGCCTGGTACCCGGACGACGTGTTCAAGGACATGGCGACAAGCCACATCGTAAAGTACACCCCCACCGATGAAGGCACATACAACAAGTTCGGTTCGTTGCCCTCGACGCACAGCATTTACACCAAGATGTCGAAGGAATCCACCCTCCTGAACAAGCCCTACAACATAGAAGGCGGAAACTGCGCCGACCGCTGCGAAGCCATTTCGCACAGCATCATAGACAATTTCAAGATGCTCAACCGCGAAGAAAAGGGATGCCCCATAGCCACCTCCGGTAACCACATCGCCATGCGGTTCTTTATCCTGAGCCACTATATTGCCGACTGCCACATGCCCCTGCATTGCGACAGCCGCCCGTTCTCCGACGGCAAGGGCATCCACGGCGGTATCGAGAAAAAATGGGAAGACGCCATCAACAAGGCCTACAAGATTGACAAGGACAACAACCGCTTTTTCTACGACCCGGACGGCTATCCGCTCCCCCTCAACGCCTCGTCTTTCACGACGAACGTAGAGAACGACATCGCTACACGAAAGTACATGCACGGCTGGGGCGGCAAGAACAACAACGTTTGGGACTACATGAGCGCCGTATCTCAGTACTCCTACCTGTTCTCGTATTTCTTGATTCCCGAAACCTTCGACAATACGACGACCATGAAGGTTTTCGAGACCGATACCGAATGGGGCCGCTATTTCGAGATGTACAGCGCCATGATTTTTAGCGACGCCATTGATTCCATAGCCCGTATCTGGCTACACATCTGGATTAAGTATAAAGACTGGGCTAAAGCCTAGAACATCACCCTGTACGGGATTTGCTTGTCGAAGCGACGGCCCTTGAGGTCGCGGTAACCCTTACCCGGCGAACGCAAATCGTCGCGGAATATAGCCGGACGCGCGGAATTCCGGATTGACGTTATCGTCGTATCTTTCACGCCTTCGTCGAACTTGATATTGCCTACAAGAGTTTCGCCGCCGAGGCCTTCAGCCGTCAGGTAGAAGTCTTGCACACCCTTGAGTTCCGGCATGTTGGTGCACCGCACGTCAATCCACTTGCTCGCGTCACCCGCCGAGGGCAATTCGCACTTGGAAATCACGTCGCCCTTCTTGCTTTCCTTACGCAGCGAGAGCGTACCGCCGGCGCCGTTCTTCACCTGCACAAGCACGCCCGGGCCCACGATGGAATCCGTAATCACGTTCTCGAAAATCGCGTAGCCGCCGTCCTTGATGGCGAACTCATCCTTGTCCGTCAAACGTACACGGATGCCGTTGTCGAAGCCGTTCGCCGGAATCGTATCGCGGATAATGCGCAAGAAGTCGAGCCTGTCGAGTTCCGCATAGTGCTTGCCCTTCGTAATCTCGATGAAGTTCGAGCCACGCTTGAGTTTCGTGGGGATGTACACCACCGATTTCTCGGGGAATTCGCTCCACGCGCCCGTCAACGGCAACTCAATTTCCTGCTTCTTGCCGCTGATGCTCACAAAGTGAGAACTTCCATTTGCGCCGTCTTCGGTCCAGTTGTTGTCGTAGCGGTAACGGATAAGGTAATCGCCCGCCTGCGGTATAATCATCGGCAAGCGAATCTTGCTGTCTTCGTAGTTGATGTAGGCGCAGAACTCGCCGTTAGACGCCTTGGAACTGCTCGAAATATCCACATGCGTCAAGGCTCCGTGTTCCGCCTCGGCGCTCAGGTAACGCCCGAGGAACGGTTGCCCCAGTTCCGGCCAGCCATCGTCGGTATAGACGATATCGCGGACCTGGATGTAGGAATTTCCGCCATCGTTCTTGTCGTAGTAATGGTTCACAAAGCGCTGGCGGTTCACGTCCTGGAACGCTTCGCCGCCCGCAGGCCCGTAGTAGCGCCCGTAACGGCTCAACAGGATTGTGCCGCCGCCATCCAGCAGTTTTTTGCCCGACTTGTCGACATACCCGCTCGTAATCGATTTGGAACGCCCCACTGTCGTCTTGTAAGAATTGTTCTCGAGGTCAGCGCCCTTCTTGCAGCAGTTATCCCACGCCGTAAAAAGGTAGTAGTAGCCGTCGTGCTCGATGAGGCTTGCGCCCTCGATGCCCGCGCCGCCACGGTTCGCGATATTGATCATCTTCGCACCGTCTTTCACCTTGCCTGTTTCTTCGTTCAGTTCCAGAATGTGGATGCCCGTGCCCCACGAACCGAATGCCATCCAGACCTTTCCATCGTTGTCCTTCAGCACCGCCGCGTCAATTGCGTTGTACGAATCGCTCTTGACCGTGTGAATCACCTCGCCCATGTCCGTCCAGCCATAATCCGGCTTTGTCGGGTCGATTTCCTTGCTCGCCATGAAGCCCATGCCCGACGAGCGAATGCCCATCTCGGAGCCGCAATAGTACATACGGTACTCGCCGCCGATGTAATGGATATCCGGCGCCCAGATGTCAATCATGTTCGGCGCATACTTGTAAAGCCACCTCGAGAATTCCGGCATGGCGGGCTCGCCATTCTTCCAGTTCAGCGCATCTTCGGAAAACTGCATCAGCATGTGGTTATCCGTTGTCGCGAGCGCATAGCCATCCTCGTAACGGATAATGTCCGGGTCATGCCCCGCCCAGCGCGTCTCCTTCGCGTACCAATCGGCCGCAAAGGCCTGCCCCGCCAGCAGTGCAGAAAGTGCAAAAACCACGTTGACTCTTTTCATAACGCCTCGCTTTCCCACACAGCCTTTTAAATATACTTTCTTTTAGACAAAACCGTACTCAACCCTAGAACATCACCCTGTAGCGGATCTGCTTTTCGTAGTGGCGACCCTTGAGGTCGCGATAACCCTTGCGAGCGGGCATCATCGTATTGTCGGGGCGAACAGCGCGCGATCCAATCGCAGTCGTTCCAGACGAACTCGACTCCGGCGCAACTTCCGAAGAACTTGAGAATTCCACGACTGGTTCCGGCAACTTTGCCGCCTTGAATTGGAACTTCTGGTTATCCGTTCCGGTGCGGACCCACGTAATCACGGGCATTCCCGCATCCTTCGAGATGTTCAGCACGTCGCCCACAAAGTCGCTGTCGTAGTCGCCGTAAACGTAGTAGCCCTTGTTCACGGACGCATTCTCAATGCGGATATCGCAAGCCGTCTCGGAAGTCTTGACGGTATCGAGCAGAGCCTTGGGCGGGCAGTAATAGCGGCCGGTCGCAAAGTTCTTGAGCGTGTAATGACGCGCGGAATCGCCCTTTGCAATCACCCACAGCTGAGCATCAGCAGATTCGTCCGTCGGGCGCTGCACCACGATGCCGTTTTCATCCTCGAGCGCCATATTGCTATGCGTCACCGTCAGGCGGTAACCCCCTTCGGCGAGTGGAGCGTTGTTTACTTTATCTACACCCGTCGAGGTGCGCTTGATTTTCTGGATATTCGCATCCTCATCGTAATACAGGTAGTCGATATTCACGGAACGGCGGTAAGTCCAGCCTCCTGGAGAATTCGCACCGTGATACATAAAGTACCAGTGCCCGAGATACTTGAAAATCGCCTGGTGATTCGTTTCGGAATTGTCGAATTTGTCGTTGATGACACCCTTCTGCGTCCAGGGGCCATCAATGCTCGGCGCCATCGAGTAGTTCGTCGTCGAGGGATAACCCGAGGCGTAACTGAAGTAGTAGTTACCACGGTACTTGTGCATCCACGGGGCCTCGAAAAAGTCCTTGATCTTGATATCTTCGGGAGTGCCCGCGAGTTCAATCATATTTTCCTTGAGCTTTACACGGCGTCCAGCGCTCCACGAGCCCCAATACATCCAGATGTCTTCGCCGTCATAGAAAATCGCAGGGTCGATGTTCAGCTTCACGTCGTTCGGCGTGTTGTCGGTAACGAGCGCCTGCCCGATGGCGTCCTTCCACGGGCCCGACGGATGGTCGGCAACAGCGACTCCAATGGCAAAGCCTTCGCTCCCGTTTTCCTTGATGCTTCCGTGATGCACCGCCACGTACCAGTAGAACTTGCCGTTACGGTATTCACAATGCCCCGCAAACGCGCTCGCATTCGCCCACTTGAAAGTCTTCACGCTCAGTACGGCGCCGTAATCGTGGTAGTTTTCCATGTCGTCGGTCACCAGCACGTGCCAGTCGTTCATCACGAACGCCGTGTTGTTATTGCCCTGCGGGCCCTGCTCGTCATGCCCCGCAAAAATGAACAGGCTGTCATGATACACGAGCGCCGCCGCATCCGCCGAATAAAAATCAGTCGTGAGCGGATTCGCCGCAAAACAAGCCGCAGCCGCCAAAGAATAAATTGCACCCAACTTTTTCATAACATCCCATTACCTTTATTTTTGTGGGGGAAGCCTCCCCCTCGCTTCAGCCCGGGCTCACGTCAGTCCTTGAGGCAAAGAACACTAAGCCCGTAGCCCTTATCGCGGTCGTCCATAATCGCATAGTCGATGCCGTAACTCATGTTCATGTCGTACGCGCTGATGCGATCGTACTCAGTAGAACTCCAGAAGTGCGCACGGTTGCCCATGCCCTCGTAATTCACGTTGTACCTGATGCCAGCAGGCAACGCCGAAAACGAGAAATCATCCGCGCCGTTGCCATTACTAGACCACCCGAATGTGGACTTGAGTTTCGTCGCTGCGATAGGTCCACCACCCACCGCAATGCACAGGGAGTTCCATTCCTTTCGAGTCGGCAGATGCCAACCTTCGGGACAAACGCCGCGGACCAAGGTCGCTGAGTCCTTCGAAGCGACGCTACAGGTATCGCCATTGCCGCAGCCCTTGCCGTTCGAGTTCCATATGCCCGCACTGTCCATGGCGGCAGCCCATGTGTAGAATCGACCATATTTTTCGCAATAACCAGCACTATCATTATAGCAGAAACTAGAAGAGTCTAAAATCTTTGTGGGCTGCAAATAGGCGTAATTCAGATTTTCCGCCATCCACTCCTGGTCACCAATTTTCACAGTCTTGTACGTCTGACCATCGCGTTCATCCACCAACTCGCCATATTCGCAATTGTCTTCAATTTCAGTCTTGCAGCCCAATCCTGAACTAGAAGACCGTTCCGAACTCGACGACGCTACAGAACTGCTACTCGAATTTACGCTACTGCTGGATTTAGCACTGTTACTGGACTTATCGTCAGTATTAGAACTGGATGGATCCCCTTCGCTCCGCTCCGAGGATGACGTTGCAACAGACGAAGACGTTTCAATCGAAGAATCGTCGTCCGCTCGCGGTGAGAAACTGCTGTCGTCGTCACCGCAGGCGGTAAGGCTCAAGGCCATCGCACATACAGTAAATAAAATCAGTACTAGATTCTTCGACTTCGCAACTACGTTGCTTCGCTCAGAATGACAAACCATATATTCTCCTTTCCCTACACCTTACCGACAAAATATAGCTAGAACATCACCCTGTACGGGATTTGCTTGTCGAAGGCGCGGCCCTTCAGGTCGCGGTAAGCTTTGCGGGCAGGAGCTTGAGAATCGTGGCGGATAGCACGCGGGACAATTGCGTCTGTGCCCGAAGAACTCGAGGTGATCTCAGCGCCACTGGAACTGGAAATCGGGTCACCGCACGGTTCCTGGTTGCAGACAACCTGCATCGGCTCAAAGATGAGATTCCCGAGAATCGCCTCGCCGGAAATTCCCGATGCCGTCAGGTACAGGTCCTTGACGCCGCGCAGGCCCATATCGCCCGAGCATTTCACCGCAGACCAGCCGCCGCCCATGAGAGAACTATTTGACAGGTCACATGTGAAGACCGCAGTCCCGTCCTTCTTGCCGTCGCGAATCACGATCTTACCCGAGGAAGCATTTTTTACCTGAAGAAAAACGTCGCCGATATCCTTGAGCGAATCCAGCACCACGTTCTCGAAAATCGCATAGCCGCCGTCCTTGATGGCGAACTCGTCGTCCTTCGTGAGGCGCACGCGGATGCCGTTGTCAAAGCCGTTCGCGGGAATCGTATCGCGAATCACGCGCAAGAAGTCGATGCGGTCGAGTTCCGCGAAATTGCCGTTCGGCGAAGGCTCAATTTCAATGAAGTTGCCGCCGCGCTTGAGTTTCGCAGGCACCATCACCACGGACTTTTCGGGGAAAGTGCCCCAGGAACCCGTCGGCGGAAGCGTCACCGTCTGCGACTTGCCATTCACCGTCACCTTGTGCGTCGCGGCCGCATCGCCGCCGTTTGCGTAGCGGTAACGCAGCAGGTAATCGCCCGCCTGCATGATGTTCATCGGCAGGCGAATCTTGGAGCCCTCGGTATTCACGTACGCGAGGTACTCCCCGTTCGACGCGGTACTGCTCGAGGAAATCACGAGGTCGCCCGACACCGCACGCGTGAGCGCGCCATGTTCGACTTCGGCACTCAAATAACGCCCGAGGAAGGGCTGTCCCATCTCAGCCCAATTATCCTCGGTAAAGACGACATCACGAATGTGTATATGGTTGTACTTGTCGCCTGCGTTATCGTAATAATGATGCACAAAGCGCACGCGGTTCAGGTCCTGGAAAGCCTCGCCGCCGCCCGGCCCCACGTAGCGCCCGTAGCGTTCCAAAAGAATCGTGCCACCGCCACTTGCCATACTGTAACCGGCGCGATCCTTGTACGGGCCCGTCACCTTGTCGGCACGGCCGTAAGCCGTCTTGTAGGTGGTCTGCTCAATGTTCGCGCCCTGCTGACAGCACTTGTCCCACGCCGTGAACAAGAAGTACTGACCGTTATGCTCAATCAGGCTCGGGCCTTCTTCGGCGCCGCCGCTCGCGCTGCTGGTACGGCGCGCAATGTTGTAGACAGTCTTGTCGTCGCTCGCCTGGTAGCCTGTCGTTGCATCTAACTTAATCAGCTGAATGCCGAGCCCGAACGAACCGAAAGCCATCCAGTAATTGCCCTCGGTATCACGCACCACGTCGGCATCGATGGCGTTATACTTGTCCGTCCCATCCTTGGTATGGAAAACATGACCGTGGTCCTTCCAGCCGTAACCATTGCTGCCTGGCATAATCGAAGTCGTCGCCTGGTAGCCGATGGCCGAGTTGCGCTTGCCGAATTCCGACACGCAGTAGTACACGCGGTACTCGCCGTTCATGTAAAAAATATCCGGAGCCCAGATGCCCTCGGTCTTGGGCGCATAGGTGTACGCCCACTGCGGAACCCCACTCACGGTGGAACGATGGTCCTTCCACGTGTAGGCGTCTTCAGATGTCCACAGCTGCAGATTGTTGTTCGTGCTCATGAGGGCGTAGCCGTCCTCGAAGCGCACCATGCTCGGGTCGTGACCCGGCTGCAGGTTGTCTTTCGCGTACCAATCGGCCGCGAAGGTTGCGGTGGCCCCCCATGCCATCGCAATACCCAACATACCACGTAATCCCATACACATATAAAACTCCCTACGATATACCCCTAATATACCTTTTATTTCAGCGAAAGTCAACAGAATCATTTATTAAATGTCTACATTTAAACAACAATTCGCTCTATTTACGTATTTTTACAAAAACAAAGCAAATAAAAAGTCTACAGTTCAACAAAATTCCTTTAAAACCGCCCTAAAAGGTTGCCCAGCAGAAAAACTCAAGAAAATCCTTTACAAAAATTTTATATTCGTGCCATGAAAAAATTCGCACTTCTTTCTTTATGCGGCGCTGCCCTATTCACCGCTTGCAGCGACAGTTCCTCTTTAAAAGTTTCCCTAGAAGAATTGGACATCCTCGAATCCTCATCTTCAATAAGCGAGGACAAATCCTCCAGTAGCGAAGTTTCTTCTTCTAGCGAAGCCTCCGGCTCCAAGGAAACCTCTTCGTCCGCCAAAAGCGAGCCGACATCTTCGTCCTCGACAGACAAACTGTCTTCGTCTGCAACAGACAAGCCGTCTTCGTCCGCAAACGAAACGTCTTCTTCTAGCGCCGAAAGTTCCAGCAGCGCAGAACCGAAATCTTCCGCAACATCTTCGTCTTCCGCAGAATCCTCTTCCTCTTTTGTAAGTCGCGACATCAATGTGGGCGTATACCAGTACGAAATGTCCGGCTTAGATTTTTTAAATGTGAACATTTATAACAACGAAACACAAGCTATTGACAGTCTAACGCTTCGTTTATACGTAACAACAAAACCTGAAAACATCGAAATAACTCCAGTTGTGGATCAAACGCCGGGCACATGCCCCCTGGTGGTGGATGAAGATATTTGCATAATGTACGACAGCAGAGGTTACTCTACACCCTGCAACCTTCCAGATGGAACATCCGCCGACCGCGAACTTCGCACC
>Ga0256407_10008784_pt1 | contig 14690 bp, 6 predicted proteins | sample RumenRJG_04DNA_FD_193489 | JGI IMG/M metagenome (GOLD analysis project Ga0256407, IMG submission 193489) | Bovine rumen microbial communities from Lethbridge, Alberta, Canada - RJG_04 | ecosystem: Host-associated > Mammals > Digestive system > Stomach > Rumen | place: Canada: Alberta | collected... | reverse complement strand
TGATGTTCGTCTATGGCATGCAGGACCCCTGGACCGGCAACCGTATTCCTGACGACAAGTTAGGCAAGAACTGCCAGATTCTCTATATTGAGAACGGCACTCACAACGATGCCATCGACACATGGAACGCCTCTGAGCGTAACCAGCTCTTCCAGTGGCTCCAAGACCTCGGCTTTGATTTGTAAAAAAATGACACTCATGTTGCCAATTACCGCAACACTGCTCGGAATACAGATTCTATCATCCCCCCGGCGCCTCCTTTTTCAAGGAGGGGCCGGGGGATGCGAGCAAGCCACCCGCATAATTAAAACTTAAAGAGGTAATTATAAGATTTAGTAAGATAAGATGAGAAGAGTATCGCTATTGTTTCTGTTGCTAGTGTCCCTGACGATGCAGGCGCAGCCAGACTTCAACCTTTTCATGGCCAACAACGTAGGCAGCGTGAAGAACCTGAGGCGCATCAAGGACCCCAACTCCGGGCTGAATTGGTTTCAGGTACGAAACGGCGGCTTCACCACGAACGGTGCCGACGTGAACGAGGTGATCAAGATGTTCAAGGACAAGCGCCAGAAGACGCGCAAGGACCAGGAGCTGTTCTGGAAGATGCGCGACGACAACCTGCTGTGCTTCCGCATTGAGGACGGCAGCGGCATGCATGGCGTGTATCAGGTGAAAGTGGTATCTCCCGGCATCACGAAGACGAAGGACGTGACGGGCTATTTCTTCATCAACGCCAACAGCAGGAGCGACTCGCTGATGATTTCCGTCAACAAGAAAGGCTGCGGGCCTAACGACACCCTGCGATACAAGTACTACATTAACGACTGGAACGACGACAACCTGATGGTGTTCAAACTCGACACGCGCCGCCAGGAAACGGGTCTGACCTACCAGTTGGAATATGTCTTTCAGGCCAAGGACAGCGAGAAGAAGATCAGCACGGGCTACCGGGAGCTCAGCGGCAAGTATTTCCAGAGCCTGTACATTCCCAACGACAGCACGCTCATTGATGCCTACCTCGTAAGCAACGGCAACCGTCTGCAGTTAGACGTCAAGCTGCTGCAGAAGCGTGTCAACCTCAGCAGCTCGCTGAACCGCCTGTATCTGAGTACCGACTTTAACCTGGACAAGCACCAGAACCGCGAACTGACCATCTTCAACATGTTAGGCTCCGGGCTCTTCCTGCAGTTCGACGTCCTGCACCTGTCCGTTATGGGTAAGGATGGTGTCATCGAGCCAAAATCCTATAAGGGAAATACCAATATCCCCGAGGGCTTCACCTTCCACATTGCCGAGGTCGATGGCGACGGAAAGTACGTGAAGACAGCCAAGAACCTGGAATACTTAGGCTACGACAAGAAGGAGAAGACTCACCTGATCCGCACATACGGCAGCCCCTGCTACGTCGAAGTGTTCGCCCCGGGCCACTACCCCGCCGTGTTCAAATACGGCGGAGCCGTTGACCCCAAGACGAAGATTCTCAACAAGAAGCGCACCGAGGGCTTGCTGCACCTGCTTCCAGGCTCTGTGAGTGATAGCGGTCCCGACGTTTCCGAACAGACCATTTACGTGCTGATGGAAAAGAAGGGCAGCACCATCAACCGCGACAATACCAACTACCAGGTGTTCACCATCGAGTCAAAGGACCTGGCTGTCATGCCTTCCTCCAGCGCACAGGATTTCATGGAGGACGGAGGCTTTCAGGACCCGAAGGTCGTGAACGATAAGCCCGTCACCAAATATGCCGAACTCGCCATTTCCTACTCAGTACCCAAGACGGTCAACGGCAGCACCATCGAGCCCAAGCTGACCTTAGAGGAGAAGGGTACTACCACCACTCACGACGTTACCAAATACACCTCCTCGGTGCTCAACGGCAACGACTATCCGGGCTTCAGCCGCAGTTACTATACCCGTCGGTGGGACCTGGTCGGTGTCATACCCAAGACCGAGGTGGATTACAAGCCCCGGCTGAAATTCGCCAACAGTACCGATACCTATAACGGCATCCGCTATCTGCGCCGTAAGGAATTCGATAGAAAGAAGAACTCAGAAGATGCACAGAAAGAGGCTGAGAAGCACATTTTCCATCAGTTTGGTACTACTGAGACAAACTATGATAACGAAGGTTGGGGGTCCGTTGTAGGAAAATTTTCTAATGTTGACTTCCGTATGGACAACTTACCCGGTCTGCAAATCAACGTTGTTCCCAATATTGATTTTCTCCGTGGAATATACGAGTTAGATGTCTTTGCGTCACTCGGTTTCTTGAGGACCACTGATCCAGACAGCCATTCCGGAGGAGGCAAATGGCGCAACAACATCAAGAACACAGACAATCTGAGGCGTTTCAAGATAGGTGAATATGGGGGATTCAACACAGGAGCGAATCTCACCGACAGAAGCAAGTCTTCCACCCTGGACAAGAACCACTGGGCGCAACACGAGTTAGACGACATTTTCAATGTAGAGGTCAACAAACTGGGACATGGCCCCTATATTGAAGTCCATGCCGGTTTTGGCTGGAGAGTAGGCAGTAAGAACCAGTCCGGTGATAATTTTGCCCTCACCGCGCTTGAAGGAACTGGCGGCTATGGTTATTTCATGGCCTACCGATGGGACCCCAGCAAAGCATTTTTTAAAGGTGATGCAGCCAATGAATCTTGGTATGCAAAATTTCCCATCAAAACGATTTTCCATGTCAATGCTTCTGCACTTGTTCAAGCAAATTTCGGTTTTAAGACCTACAATTTCAAGAAAAATGGTGCGATAGCCCTTCGGCGTCTGGGCACTTTTGGAAATGTCATGGCTCAGGTCAAGGCAGGTCTCGGCTTAGAAATTAAATTTAACTTCGGCAGTGCTGACCCAGATCCGAATGATGAGAATTCTAAGGGAAGTTGGCTTACACGATTCCTCTATGCCAGTATCGGTGGCCGTGTGGGTCTGAAAATACAGGCTACCGCCGGATATGTAGGTCTGTTCCCTAAGGGTGATTTGGGAACACGTTTTGACTTGGGAGCGTCAGTTATAGCCATCGGCGCAGGAGAGGTGTATGCCGATATCAGGTTAGGCCCAGCTATCCGTTTCAACCCACGCGTTTCCGGCAAGCTGTCACTTGTCAAGGCATGGCCTGACGACGAAACGAATCCTACTATACCGTTCTATCCCAACTACGAACCACCCAAGAAGGCACCCCTGTGGCTCCTGAAGAGAGCTTCCTCCCTGCGACCGACATTCCCCATTGGCGAGTGTATCATGGAGGACCTCGCCGAGGGTGCCCGTCCGTTCTACCTGGGTGAGGACCGGTTCATCATGAACAACGGCAGTGCCACGGGCGACATGAACGACAACCGCCTGATGGAGTACGACGTTCCTGAGGGTAACAATAAACTGAACACCGGCACCGCTCAGCCCATGAGTCCTGAGCGCCGCATGGTGCAGAACCACAATGCCGTCAAGGTGGGCGATATGGAACTGGCCGTTTTCGAAGAGATGACCCGCGAGATAAGCGATGCCGACCTGCAGGGAGCGAAGACCACCGACCAGAAACTGGACATGGCACGCTATATGCGCATCGGTTCCAGCATGCGGGCTGGCAACGACAGTGGCTGGCTGCAGTATAATGTGGCCTACGACGAGAACCTGATAGACACCAACCCCGTAGCAGCCATGAACATCTATACCGACGACGAGGACCACTCCAGGTTGGGTATTGCCGGAGATGCCGTCTGCCTGTGGAAACGGGGCAATTACGTGCTGCCGCCATACAGCAGCGAAGGATCTGAACAGGAGCTGCAGAAGGAGAAAGAGACATTTGAAAACTCTGACCTCCGTGCCTTTGAAGGCGACCTCGTGCTGTCCCTGTTCAACGGTGAGCAGTGGAGTCAGCCGGAAAGCGTGCTCAAGTTAGACAAGGAGGACATCCTCTCCGACTACAAGGCCGTGATGTGCAATGATACCGTACTCATTGCCCTGACCGTGCTGCCCAAGGACAAGAAGCAGATGGAGCTGCGCTACTACTGCAAACCGGAAGGCAAGCCGGTACAATACATGAGTACCGAGGAACTCAACCCCCTGAAGTTCTCACTCGAAATGGTGGGTGCCGTGCCGACCATCGCCATCCTCCACCAGAAGGACAGCGTCAACAACGAAATCTTCGTCAAGGAGATTGACCTGAAAGGCCAATACAAGGGCTACGGCACTGACCTGACCGTCTCACGCCACGACCCGCGGTCGGTGATGATTGTCGTTGACAAGGATAACCAGAAGCCGGAGGACTTTGCCGTCGTCTGGGAGGCTCCCGGCAAGGACATCTACATGGACGGAGAGGTGCTGCAGACCGACAGCACGCAGATGATGCTGAACTGCTCACGCATGTACCTGCTCGACAACCTGACGGCTACGCCCCACATTACCCTGGGATGCACGGCCGACAGCACCACCCTGTCAGGTTATGACGTTTACCTTGACGACACGAAGGTGAAGGTGCTCTACGCGCTGACCGACCTGCGCAGCGGCAGCAAAGGCAGGACGTGGCTGATGAAGGACGAGACGTACTTCTACGAGGACTTCCAGTACTCCATCAGCTCTCCGCGCAATGCCATCTACGTCGATCAGGAGATGCCGGTCAACCTGACCGTCTGCAACACGGGCTCCACACCCATCACCCATCTGGACGGCTACATCAACGACCAGCATTTCGACACGCAGGACGACGACCTGTACGGACCGCAGGACATCTTCATCAACCCCTTCTCCACGAAGACCATCACCATCTACTATAAGATGCCGGAGAACTTCAACGGCATGCTGAGTGCCCACGACGTGACGGCCGTCTTCTCCGACACGTGGGCCATAAAGAAGGTGAGCCGCCGTCGCGGTGCCCCGGAGACCATCACCAAGAAAATGGAGAAGACCGTCACCGAGTATGCACCGGGCATCTCCAACATGCATTGCGAGCTGCTGAGCCATAGCATCAGCGGCACCAGGAACAAGGTCTGCCTGCTGCTGATTGACGATGACGGGCTGAACGACAACGAGACGGTACACGTGGGACTCTACCCCAGCCATACGGACGACGTGCCCATCAGCAGCACGGCAGAGGTATTGCTGAAAGCATCTGACTTCATCGTGTCCGGCGACCAGCGCAGGGCATACGTGGAGCTGACCGTTGACGGCCTGGAGGAAGAGCAGGACGTGGAGATCCGTGCCCGAGTCTATAACGACCGCGTGCTGGAAGCCCTTAATGACGATGAAGACGACGTCTTGGATGCCGTTGTCAGCAACCTGGCATGGCAGGACAACCAGCGTATCATCACCCTGCTGCCGACAGAGCTGGACGAGGCGACGGGTCTGCCCGTGGTCACCAAGGACCTGAAGGACCGTAAGGTGAAGGTGGAGCAGACGGAGCAGGGCATCTGGATCAGCGGACTGGAGGATGGCGACTATGTGCGCATCTTCGACGTCGGCGGCCAGGCACTCTATCAGCACAGCAACCCCTCCAACCGCCTGTTTGTACCCATTCAGGAGCGCGGGGTCTATCTGCTCAGCACCGGTCAGGAAGTGGTGAAGTTCACCTACTGATAAAAGTAAAAAAGTAAAAAGGTAAAAAAGTAAAAAGGTAAAATAAAATCATTAGAAAGATGACATATATATATAATAAGGTGGAAAGATTCGTTAAGTGGAGCCTGTGGCTGTGCCTGCTGGCTCTGCTGCCTGTGCAGGCGTATGGAGAATATGGCATCAATTATGAGTATTCTTGGCTGAAGCGGGCAAAAGATCAAAATCCACAAATAGACCTCACAGCGACATGGGAGGGTGACGGTAGCTTTGATCATCCATATCTCATCAAGGATGTCTGGGACTTGTGCCGATTGTTTTATCAGGTCAATGGCTATGAAGGTAACGAAGACGGAAATCACTTCAATAAAAAGCATTTCCGCTTAGAGAATGATATTAACCTTGGAGGTCGCTACTGGTACCCCATCGGTGTCAAGGAGACTGCCTATTTTGGCGGTTTCTTTAACGGCGATAATCATACCATCAAAGGAATGACTATCGATGTGGGTGATTATACTGATGATAATTCTTCTTTCGCTTATGGTCTTTTTGGCTATATGAAAGGCGTCGTCTATAACCTGAAAATGACGGATGCCTATATATCTATTAGCCAGAATGCAGAGAACGCTGCCACTAATCTTCAGGCTGGGCTGCTGTGTGGACATGTTGGTTATGATGTCTCGGACGCCGACAAGAAACTCTATGGAGCTATCTTTGGCTGTGACATCGAGGGCAAGATATACGGTAGGGTGAATAACAGTCAGAATGACTTTTCACAGGTTTGCTTTGGTGGCATGGTGGGCAGAATGAATATCCCGTCAAGCATTTACCAGAGTCACGCGAAAGTCACTTTCAAAATAAATAATGGAGGTTACTTTGGCGGTATTGTAGGTTATATCAATACCACTATGAATGAACTTTCTGACGATATTAACAATCCTCAAAATAACGATTCCAAGCCTAAGATTTCGTATCTTTTCGACTGTACTGCCGATGTAACGATGGAGTTGTCCCCCGAAACGGCGGCCAAGTGTGGCGGTATCTGCGGAGCAAATATGGCATGTAATCTGATGGCGTGTGCCTCATCGGGAACCATCTCATGTTTAGATAATGGAGGTGTATCGGAAGTTGGTGGCATTGCAGGCTACAACGAACAGAACATGATAAACTGCGTCAGTCTGGTCACGATTACCAACTGTCTGAAAGCCGGTGGAGTTGTAGGTCACAACAACCAGCACACTAGGGAATATAATTATCTTAATCATCCCAGTACTGTTGTTAACTGTGTTTTTAGTGGTCATATAGACTGTGGCACCTATGGAATAGCACATGGCATCGTGGGGGAGAATACGTCAAGCGCCAAGCCTATCAACTGTTTGTTCCTCGGCACCATGAGTCAACGTACCACCCCCCTCTGGGATGGTTCTGCCGACGATTCCGGATGCTATTGCGATGTAAATCTTTATGATGACGAAGGGGACCGTCCGGAGTATCTCTCCTTCTCAAAACTCACCAGCGGCGGGAATGTCGGGTTTAAGAATTCCACAACCATCTATATAGACTGGAGATACATATTCGGTTTAAATGATTGCAAGTCCTTTGAATACAATCCAGCCAATGACTGGGTCTTCGAGGCAGGATTCTATCCCCGTCTGCAAATGACAGAAAAGAACTTAACCTATGAATACATGGTTAATTGTGTGAATAAAAAAGAGGGCGAAGCGTACTTGAATTACATGTACGACTTTGTCATACATAATGCACTGGATAATTGCGTTTTAGACATAAATGGTGCCGCATGGGATGCACTGCACACCCCCAAGCTCTTCCCTGCCTATGCCTGGTTAGCCTCAGTACCTGCCTTTACTCACGACGGGCAGTTGGCTTATTCTTTGGACACCTCCATCTCGTTGGCTAAAAAGACACAGAGAATGGACGAGAATACCCAGAATGTGGCTCACTACTCACTGCCCGACAACCAGACAGTGATGGATGTCACCAAGGAGGTGACAGCCACACCCAAGGTGAATACAACAGGCGACGTCATGCTGACCATCACCTCAGCCGACAACATCAGTAAACAACTGCTTCTGAACGTGAACAACAGCAGGACGTGGGACGGCAACGTCGCTGTTTCCTACGACCGTGGCGACGGCACGGCAGGCAATCCCTACGAGATTCACAATGCGCGGCAGCTCATCCGGGCTTTCATATCGAACGAGAAAGATAAACACTACAAACTGGTGAACGACATCTGGTTCAACGAAAATCTGCTCACCAATACCGGAGAACCCAAGGAGAATTGCAGCAAATGGGATCACTTGTCAAAACGCGAAGAAAACAACTGGAAAGCTCATCTGGACGGTGACGGCCATCTTGTTCACGGCCTTTACTCCACCAATGCCTTCGGACTGGTGGAAACCATGGAAGTTGGAGCCTCGATAGAGAATACGGGCTTTGTGGACTGCTTAGTATGGAGCCCTGAAACGGAAGATACTGATGACGGTAGTTCGAACCGGCCCTTGGCTTTCCTTTCTCCGAGCATCGAAACTGGAGTCCTTATCCGCAACTGCCTATTTGATGGAGTGCTCTATGAGCGCCGACTGATAGGTTCAGGACACATGGGCGGTCTGCTGCATACCGCGAAAAACCAGTCAAAGCCCTACGTAGAGGATTGCGTCGTTGCCTTCTCCTCGCGAGTGAAAGACAACCAGTACCATCCCAGCCATTCGCTTTTTGCCAGCATTCCAGATTTTGCAAATATGCCAAACTTTGCACAGCGGGTACTGGTACTGAACAATAACCTATCATTTATGGATTTCGTACCCACCTCCGATGATATAGGTTATACAGACTGCTACTTTCCTCATGGCTATCTGAAAACTTCTTCCGGGGATAGCTATAATTATACAAGATGTCCCAAAACGGTTGACGAAATGACCGACGGCAAGTTCTTTACGGGTGAAGGATTTGACAAATGGACGGCAAAGGAAGGCCGTTTCCCCATGCTGACTACCTTTGCCGGAACGGCTTACGGCAAGCTGATTTCACTGCCTGTCTATACGGATAAGGACAACCGTTTTGACAACATGAACTACCTGATGGACTTCACGCCCAACGTGGCAAAGTGGACGACAACGAACGAAAATGTGATAGGAATTGATACCGACATCCGCGTGCTGGAGCCCAAGGCGGAGAACAGCGACGTCTATTTAGTGCGCAGCATGGAAGATGCCAAGATTATCACACCCATCAAGACGGCAGCAGAAATCACGAAAGGCATCAAGTTTGAAGACGAAGAGGCTAAGAAGTTCTGTCTGGCATACTATGACAGTAACAATGACGGAGCGATTTCTCTGCAAGAGCTGAAAGCGGTTGAACTGGAAACCTTTGAAGCAAATATGAACAAAGACGACAACGACCCCAACGACAACGACGGAGACCTGATTAGCGCGTTCCCTGAGTTCCGCTACTTCGCAGGCATCAGCGACCTGGGAACCTCATTCCAAGACAAAGAAAAACTGCGGACGCTCGACTTCTCCAACAAGATTACCGAGCTGAGCGACGATGACTTCAAGGGCAACACCAGCATGGAGTCGTTCACCATTCCCGTCAGTGTCGGCACGGTGTCTGGACAGGCTTTCTACAACTCAGGACTTGAGAACTATTACGTCGAGACAGACCACCAGAAGTTTACCGCAACAGACGGCGTGCTCTATGACATGAGCCAGGAGACGCTGCTGAGCTACCCCAACGGCCGGAAGAACACCAGCATTGAAATTACGGACAACGTGAAGACTATAGGCAGCAAAGCCGTCTATAAGATGGCGGAGGTAGACACGGTCATCATCAATGCCGCCGACTACGACTACAAGACGGTGGTGAAGCTTGAAGAGAACGCCATCACCGCCGCAGATGGAAAGCAGTTACTATTCCTGATTGAGGACGGCACCCAGGAACTGTCCGTCGACGAACTGGAAGCCCGTGCCTACTCCTCCCGCCGTGCTGGTGCGGTGGACCACAGGGGTAAGGGAGCCCTGCTGAGCAAATATCAGGAATCAGACTTCTGGATCGGCAAGAACCTGGAAAGTTTTATCTATCTGGACATCAGTGATAAGAGTAAGGACAGCGAGGGCAACTACTGGGCCACGCTGTATTGTGGCTTCGACACGGAACTGCCCGACTACATGACCCCTTACATCGTGGATAAGGAGAAGACCTCGGAAAAATCGGAAACGCTGGTGCTGCGCCGCATCAGTAACCAGGTGCGCATGCTGACACCCGTGGTCATCAAGTCCACCAAGCCGGTCACTAAGCACATTCTCACCCCCTCCAAATCGTCCACCGTCTTCACCTCCATACCCATGTATGAGAACCTGCTGGACGGCATCGACAGGAATGGCATGCAGGTGTATCAGTCGGATGCCAATGATGGAGGCTGTCTGACATTAGGAAGGAACTCGAAAGGCGAGATAGGTTTCTTCATCTACAAGGGCAAGGACAAGATTCCACCCTATCGGGCATACATCTCTGTCAACAAGGTGGCTTATGCACGTGAGCTGACGTTCACCATCGGCGACGACTATTCGACGGACATCCGCATCGTACAGCGCAAGGCCGCCGAAGATGACGCGTACTACAACCTGAACGGACAACGTACTGAGCATCCCGACAAGGGCATTTACATTTACAAAGGCAAGAAAGTAATCAAATAACAAGAACATGAAGAAGAAAACGTACACAACACCCGCCATCAAGGTGTTCAACATTCAGAACCGCGGCATTCTCTGCAGCTCTGAGAAGACCAATCTCCGCTGGTCTGGAAACAAAGCAGGTACAGCCGGTCCCGAAGAAATCGACGAGAATTCCACCTTCGACGCTTTTTAGAAGGGCACGCAGCGCAAAAATCACTCTTTTATAAAACAGCAAAACATTTAAAATGACAAATCCAGCACACACGGGGCGTCCCGTGTGTGCTGGATTATTTTGTGTCGCTACAAGCTATTTGCTGCTATAAAACCTCTCAATGAATTGCGTTATCTTCTGGAAGTCGAAGAACTCCTCAGGCGTCTCTAACTTCAGGTCAGGCTCCACTCCCGGGTCGACGTTCTCGCCTTTCTGGTTCATGAGTCGGCTGCGGTGTGACGAATAGCGGTAGGCGTATCCGTCGGCCGACGGGTTATAGAGCACGCAGCAGGCCCCTCCGCCTGTCTTCTGGCCGATCAGGGGGATACCGAAGTCCTTCATCAGTACGGGCAGCATGTTGCCGCACGAGAAACTGCAGGCACTGACGAGCAGGGCGAAGTTGAGGTCGTACTTCACCTCGGCGTCCTTCTCGTCGAACTTGCCGTCCAGATTGCGGTCTACCTCGTAGTAGATTTTCTGTTTCTGTCCGAGCAGCGAGTTCTCATTGTAAGCCTCGGCCTTGTTGCACATCAGCGAGGTGATGACCATCACAATGTCCTCCGACCCGCCGCCGTTGGTTGAGAGGTCGAGCACGAAGTTCTTGACCTCAGGGTCTTTCTCTGCCTTCTCCAGTGCGTCGAGCAGTACGGCGAGCCAGTCGTTGGGATGGTTCTCGACGGTAGGCTTGGGACCTTCTCCCTTGTAGAATTTGCGCCATGCCGCGAAGTCGCAATCGAAGACGTTGAACAGACAGTAGGCCGTGTTGCCCTCCTTGTAGTAAGTGACACCCCTGCCTATCTTCGCAATGCGGGCCTGGATGAGTTTACTGCTTAGTGCTTCGATGTCCTCGTCCACCTTTCTCAAAGCGGCATATTCGGGACAGAAGCCGTAGAACTCCTCGAGTTTAGCCTTGACGGTGTTTCCCATCGTCTTGTAGAAGTCCGTCGATGAGTCCATTTGGCTGGTGTGGCCAATGCCAGTATCGGTGTGTCCGCCGTCATTGAGCAGACAGCCCAGCGTATTGGTACCGGCGATATACTCATACATATTGGTGGAGAGCAGCAGTTGGCGCGTCATCTCGCCTGCCTGGCCATAGTCCTTCAGCGCCTGGTCGAGTCCTTTCTCCTTCAGACCTTTTTTCTCAAGCAGTGTGCGCCCGGGGTATCCGAAGAAGTTCGTCAGCGTGAAGCACAGGTTGTTGTAGGCAAAAGTGGCCATGTCTTTCGTGCGCGTCTCCTTCAGGATGGGTGCGATGAAGAATTTGGGGTAGCCGTCTCCCAGTTCCTCCGCTCCCATCGGCGCCACCATCACCTGCTGTCCGTTATAGTCGGCTGTATGCATGTAGATGTCGGTATAGAGGTCGGCTATCGTGGCCAGCGGGAAGTAGACGTCGTTGCCGCCAACCCTGATGTCGATGCCAAACTTACCGTAGTCGAGCGTGAGGTGTACCTTCTGCGGGGTAGCCTCCTTCGATTTCCAGCGCACCAGTGGCAGTCCGTCGAGGCTGACGTTGGGCATGCCCGGCTGCACCATGCCCATCATGTTGGTGAAGGCCTCGTAGTCGTCGCTATCGAAGGTGTCCTTGTCCGTATTGACGACAGCCGTACCGCAAGGGCTGGTCAGTTGGTAGCGCCCCTCGCCCAGAGCCTGCGTCTGGATGGCCGTGCCCGGATACATCATGGTCTGGAAGTGGCTGACGTTGATGTAGGCCACACTCGGCATGTCGTCGTAGAAGCGCAGCATGACCGTGCCTTGCGCCTCGCCCTTCGGGTCTACTACGGGCACCCACCGCTCCACGTAATTCTTCTCTGCCGTTTGCGGCTCAGGAACTGGAGAATTGGAAGAATTGTCATCCTCAACACAAGCCGTCAGCAACATCATGCAGCATACTGCGACAGCCATCAACCGGCTCATCATTCTAAACATTGTTTTCATCGTCTTTATAAATTGTGTAAAAGCAGTGCAAAACTACGAAATAATGCAGACATGGCAAAATTATTTTGGATAATTAACGCACCCTACCCCATCAATAAAACAAGCCGCTAATTTGTGAGTATCAGATTTGGCCGTTTCAAATAAAAGCATTACCTTTGCCCCCGCATATACGACAACGGCAAGTTCATCAAGGAGTTCTTTGAAGGTATGAAGAAGTCTACTTGCCACATGAAGTTTGTCTATGGCATGCAGGACCCTTGGACTGGCGGGCAGATCCCTGACGACAAAATGGGTCCGAACAGTTCTAAGCTCTTCATCTCGCACGGCAAGCATGACGACTTCATATACCAGTGGAACGCATCGGAGAGAAACGACCTTTTCCAGTGGCTCAAAGGTCTGGGCTTCGACCTGTAAAACAAACTAAACAAGACGTACAAGAAAAAAAGGAGGACACCCGCTGTGGATGTCCTCCTTCTTTTTGCTTTCACCTTACTATCACTTGGCTGCTGTTCCTAGATAGGTGTTCAGTGCACTGATAATGGCCTGCTTCGAAGTCTCGGTGTAGGACTCACGGTCTAAGAAGCTGTGGTTGTGCGTGGCGATGGGGTCGATAATCATCTTCGTCATGGAGTTCTGCTGGATGGCCGCATCGTCCGGACGTGCACCCGTCCACGGGTCGTTCTTGGCATAGACGAAGATGATGGGCTGCGTGTTCTCCGTATATACCCACTGGCGGAAGTTGCTCATCAGCTTGCCCTTGTCCTGCGGATAGAGCGACTGATACTTGTACTGCGGACATAAGATGAAAATGACACTCTGTATCTCCTGGGCAGTCAGGAAAGTGCCGTCGGCTAACGAATAGTCCAAGTCGGCATAGCCCAGCTCCTTGAAAGCGTGAATCTCATAGGGCATCGCCGACTCCTTGCGCAGCTTTTTGAGATATTCCCATAAGCGCTCATTGCTGGTATTGCCGCTCCTTGTGATTGCCTGTTTTTTCTTATCCTTAAACAAGTTGGATATGGAGTCAGCGAGCTCTTCGGTGCTCAAGCTGATGAAGTTGGTCAAGTCTTCCAGCTCATCCTCGTCGGTGGCAGCCTTCACAGGGTCAGGCACCAGCGTGGCCCAGTCGGAGAACGGCACATACGAGAAGAAATTGAAGAAGCTGTCAGAAATATAATTGTAAACCAGCGCCGTGAGGTCCTTGGTCAGGTTGCCCGTGCTGTTGTCGCTGTAGTTGTTATACTGTTCAAGTATCTTCCCGTAGCCTTCGGGATAGACAAGACAGACGGCCTTGATACAGGCATTGCGCACCACCTGATTGGTGCAGATAGCGTTGTATAGCTGCTTGATGCGCTTGGCGGCTACGGCCTCGTCCGAGCCTTCCGGATAGCCGGAACCGCACACCTGAGTCAAGTATATGCCGGTGCTGGAGTCCATGCAGCTGAAGACCCCGTTCTCGGTGGTGCCGGGCATGAAGGGAGCGCAGAAGGGCACAAAGACATCAATGTCTTTCCAGCCGTTCAGGTCGCTATAGTAGGCATAGAGGGCACTGGTGATACCGTCCTTGCTGGTGCCGGTGCTGACCCACTTGCCAGTCTTGAAGAAATGCTGCTTGAGCGCCTGCACAATGTTGTGCAGGTCGTGCGACTGCTGCTCAGCGTCTAAGAAGGTGTAGTCCATGTCGCCCAGGGCTCCGGGCAGGGATAGTCCAAAGTAGCGGTGCTCCACCTTGACCAAGTTGGCTTTGAGGTGTTTGCGCAGGTCTACATCGAAAAACTTATCGTCCGAGGTGGGCATGGCGTAGCCGTGGGTGTAGAGCACAACATCTTTGTCATAGTCCACGAACTTTATGGATACTTGCTGCTTGTAGGTGCCGTTCTCGGGGTGATGATGGTCGATGGGCTGAACAAAGTAGAAGGAATAGATGCTGTCCTTATCGTCGTTGGAGAATTGCAACTCTACGTCGGTGATGCCCTCAACGGCGCTGAGGGCCTGGATAATCTCGTTGGCATCGTCCGTTGACTGCTCTTTTACGGGCGTAATGTCCGTCATGCTGTTGTCCTTCGCACAGCCGGTGAGCAGCAGTGCCGTCATGGCCACTGCTCCCAGCAGGTGTTGTATCTTGATGTGTTTCATAACTGTCGTTTCTTTTATCTGTGTGTTCGGTGTTATATACTACTTGCCCGTGCGAATAAATTCCAGGGCACGGTCAAACTGGCTGTCATTGCCCGTGGCCTTAAACTGCTCCTCGTTGAAATCGACCTCGATGTCGGGGGTCACGCCAATGCCGT
>Ga0256407_10008783_pt1 | contig 14692 bp, 14 predicted proteins | sample RumenRJG_04DNA_FD_193489 | JGI IMG/M metagenome (GOLD analysis project Ga0256407, IMG submission 193489) | Bovine rumen microbial communities from Lethbridge, Alberta, Canada - RJG_04 | ecosystem: Host-associated > Mammals > Digestive system > Stomach > Rumen | place: Canada: Alberta... | reverse complement strand
GACTATGGTCCCGGCCTCATATTCACTGCCGTCGCTGCAGAAGACTGAGCTGCCGGCAATCCGGCTGACTCTCTTTCCCGTAAAGATAGAACCGCCGTTCTCCCTGATTATTCCGGCAAGCCTGCCGGTTATAAGCGCAGGGTCTCCCGCGAGCCTGTACGTCCCCCTGATGAAGGAATCGGTAATCCTTGCGTACTCATACAGCGAGAGCGACGAAAGGTCATTATCCATACGAAGCACTGCACCGGTAAGCACTTTGACGATCAGCGGATCCTTGAACGTATCTTCAAGGAAAGCTCCGGCTGACTGGCCGAAGGCTTCAGGGATGCTGTCAGTCTCCAGCCTTCCGGTTATTTCCCGGATTCTGGCGACATAAGATTCTATGCCCGCTTTCTCCCCGGGGAAACGTCTTTCCAAATACTCCTTGAATGCATCATATCCGACCGGGATCATGAATGACTCCCCGTCAATCACGACTTCTTCGCAGATATCGGTCCGGTCCCATGGCAGCCCGTCCAGGCCGCTATAGTCCAGCAGTCGGCCGAGCAGGTCGTCGCTGCTGACCGATCCGACATAGTGTAATCCCGGAGTGAAGCTGAACCGTCCTCTGGAGAAAGACTGCATGGCTCCGCCGATTGCAGTCCCCTGCTCGAGTACGGTGACGGTCTTCCCTTCGCGGGACAGGATTGCCCCGCAGATAAGGCCGCCCAAGCCCGCTCCGATGATTATGACATCAGACATTCCTGATAATGAGCGAAGAGTTGGTCCCTCCGAATCCGAAGGAGTTCGAGAGGAATACGTCGAAATGCTTCTGTATGGTCTCGGCCGGGATCAGCAGACGCGCCGAGTCCTCGTCAGGATTCTCGAAATTGAGGTTTCCGGCGATGAAGTCGTTCTTCATCATCAGAATTGAATAGATCACCTCGCTGGCTCCGGCCATCCACATCTCGTGTCCGGTCTGTCCCTTGGTGCTGGTAATCTCTATCTTCCTGTCTCCGAAGACTTTATATAAAGCCCTTGCCTCATTGGCGTCGCCTACGCGGGTCGAGGTTGCATGGGCATTGACATAGCCGATACTGTCTATGTCGATCCCGGAGCGGCGTATCGCGAATTCCAGGGATCTGGCCGGTCCGTCGACATTAGGAGTCGAGATATGCTCTCCGTTGGACGAGAATCCATATCCGATCACTTCCGCGAGGATAGGCGCGCCTCTCTTGACAGCCGATTCGTAGCTCTCGAGCACGACTGTCGCGGCACCACCGCTCGGGATAAGTCCGTCGCGGTCGCGGTCGAAAGGACGGCTGGCCTTTGCAGGCTCGTCTTCCCTGACAGAGAAGGCGGAAATGCCGTCGAATGAGCCGGTCGCGGCAGGATTGACCTCCTGGGCGCCTCCGCAGACAACGACATCCTGAAGCCCGTTCTGGATCAGCATGGCTCCCAGGCCGATTGCATGGGATCCGCTGGCGCATGCCCCTGACACCGTGAGATTGATGCCTTTAAGGTGGAAAATGACGCCGAGATTCATGGTCACCGTTGAGTTCATGGACTGGAATATAGCTCCGGATCCGCAGAGCATGGTATCCTTCTTCTCGACGATCTTCGAGATCGACTTATATACTGCGTCGGCCGTGCTGTCGTTGCCGTAGAGCAGGCCGACTTCGTGGGAATCCAGCCAGTCCTGATCAAGTCCGGCCGACTTCAGGGCGTCCCTTGTTGCGCAATAGGCATATTGTGCAGGCTCAGGCATATATATGCGCTGGTTCCTGGGGAGTTCCTGCTTCAGATCAGGCAGCGGGACAAACCCAGTAAGTCCGGAACGGAAGCCGAGCGCTTTCCGTTCCGGATCCAATATGATTCCTGACTTGCCTTTGAATAAGGCGTCTTTTACTTCTTCAAGCGTCTGACCGAGACAGGAATATATTCCCATTCCGGTTATGACGACACGTTTGATCTGCATCTATATTAGAATCTTATTACAAGACCGACGCCGTTAGACGTTCCTTCGATGTTGAAAGAGTAGGCCGGACTGCTTTTCATATTATAGTCCTCGGCGATCCAGCTGAGTCTTCTCTTACCGATTATCAGGAATGGAACACCGACATCGATACAAGCACCTCCGGCTATCATAAGCAAAGCACCTAAAGCCATACGGCCCTCGCTTTCATCATCTAAACCATAATAATTGTCACTTCTGACTCCGGAATTATCCGCAATCACCATCAAAGCGATTCCGGCACCGACTCCGGCAAGACCACCGGAAAGAAGAGCGATACCGGCATTGTACTGCCGTCTTGCGCCTACATACGTCTGCTGGAAGATTTCGTCTCCGATAAGGTGACGTACTTCATTGTCAGAAAGAGTACGACCACCTTCTGCAGTCAGTCTGCCCGAATGGAGTTCCAGGGCCTGCGGGGCCGGCTGGGCATACTGTGCATTTGCATCAATAGAACAGAACAGCATTGCTGCCACTGCAATCAGTAACTGGATACTGATAATACTAGCTATACGTTTCATAACTGAAATATTAATAAAATACCTTAATATGTGGAATTTCTCCACAAGATAGTCCAATTCTGTAAAAAAAGCAAAATCATCTTTCAAAAACAGGGTTCGCATATATCCCCAGCAGAATCTCCCGCATTCTCTCATTATCGGCAGCCTCTATATGTCTGACAAAGATATCACGCTCGGAATCAGAATATTCATTCCGGAACCTTTCCTCTCCGCGGAGCAGGTCGGCCGCGATATAATTGTTCGGGAAAAGATGGTAAGCCTTGTTGATACGTTCAGTAATCATGCGTGCGACTTCCTGATTGAGATGGTTGCTGCGCATACCTGCGAAAGGAGCCAGGTCCGCTGACGTGACAGGCTTGCAGATACTGATGAATATCCGGCCTTTCTGCTGGCTGATTCCGGTAATGATGCTGTTGAGATCCTCCCCCGGAGCCTTGCGGTATTCCCCAGACACTTCCCTTGCATACAGTTCCCTGGCCTTGAGCATGTCGCACGGTTCCCACTCGTAAGATATGGCCATAGGAGCGATATGCAGGGCAGCCATATCGGCGACGGGATCGCCTTTCCCGCTCATCGAGAACATCCTGACTATTCCGGAATCGGTGGCGTCCTTGCCGTCTTTTGTCCGTCCGTTCCGCTGTGCGATCCAGATGGAACTGTTGTTTTCAATGACGACGTGACGTATGTATTCCGAAAGATACTGGGACTTGTAGAAGAATTCCCGCGGACTGGATACGGTATCCGGCCTCTCCACCTTGTACATCTTGTTTGCCTTTCCGAGATCGACTATCATCGGGCTGATCATCAGGTTGGCTCCGAAAGATATCTCCGCAGTCTCCATGTCCTCCTTGTCCAGAAGCACCTGAAGGAAGGCTGCATCCAGGACGATATCCCTGTGGTTGGAGACGAAAAGATAGCCCTGATTCTTGTCGAGATTCCCGAATCCCGAATACGAAAGACCGTGGGTAGAAGACTTTTCGATGAACTTCATTACAGGATACATGAACACATGCTGGAATTCGTAGATATTCCGGCAACGGAGCATCATGTCCTCGACTTCACTGAAAGGCGTGTCAGGGAAAACGTAGCGACATATCGAGGCAAACTGCGGATCTGCAGTTATACGGCGCATCGCGGCAGGGATCTCGACGTCGGTATATGGTCTTATATCGTCAAACATTCTTTTTTCTGTTATCGATGAATTTGACAGGTTTTCTGGATTTAGCTGGGAAATTGATGGCGGCGACATCCTTGACCGGAAGGATCTCGATTATCGGAGCCACCCTTATCCTGGAGCGGAAACGGTCTTTCAGATCCTTTATCGGGTCAAAGGCCGGAGTGCTCTTGAGACCGATCTTGACGATTACTTCATCTGTTCCGGCATCGCTGTCCCGGACTTCGACGACATAGTTCTCCACATAATCGGTATTGTCGAGGACGTCATTGACTGCAGGCGGGTAAAGCGTAGTACCCTTGAGTTTGATCATATTGTTCTTCCTGCCGACAAGCGGGGTCAGACGGTAAGAATATCGTCCGCACTTGCACTTGTCCACTATCTTGGCTGCGATGTCGCCTGTACGGAACCGCAGGAGAGGCATTCCTTCGACCCCGAGAGTGGTCACCACGATCTCTCCGGCCTGGCCGTCAGGAACCGGGAGGTTGTCCTCTCCGATGATCTCGACGATGATCAGTTCAGGATGCACATGGCCTCCGCAACCGTATTCGCATTCGGAGAAGGTCGCCCCCATTTCGGTCGACGAATAGGTCGCGAACAGGTCGACGTCCCATTTTTCCTTGATACGGCGACCGAGAAGATTCAGGCTGAAATCCTGCTCTCTCAGGCCCTCGCCGATGCCGATGATCCTCTTGATGGAAGAATTCCGGTAGTCGATCCCATGTTCCTCGGCATACTGGACAAGTTTGAGAATGAAAGAAGGGACGCACATGATCGTATCCGGTTTCAGCCGGCGGATCGTGTCCCACTGGAGTTCCGGGATACCGTTGCCAACCCTGATTATGCTGGCTCCGAGTTCGCGGATTCCGAGAAAATATGCAAGTCCGGCCATGAATCTCTTGTCCATGGTCGTCATGAGCTGGACGATGTCGCCATGCTTTACGCCGGCGCAGGCAAACGATTTCTTCTCGTTGTAGGCAAGACGCTGGAGGTCCTTCTCGGTGCATCCGAATGTGACCGGATCCCCGAGCGTGCCGGAAGTGGTCACGTAATCCACTATGTCAGCCTTAGGACAGCAGAGGAAATCTTCGTTGAACAGCTGCAGGTCCTTCTTTTCCGTAAAAGGAATCTTCTGCAGGTCTTCAATCGTATTAATCTCGGAGACATCTATGCCGTTGTCCTTGAACACTCGCTGATAATATCTGGAGTGCGTCGCAAGATAATCCAGTGCACCTCTCAACAACTGCTCCTGAAACTTCTTTATCTCTTCAGGAGACTTGAACTCAATATCCATAATCGTTTAACCATTTGATAAATTCCTTTTGCCACCCACCGGTCTCGGCAGTGTACTTTTTCCTGTCTGCGCCGAACCCATGTCCCCCGGACTTGAACCGGAGATATTTATGCGGGACCCTTTCTGCCGTCAAGGCGGAATCAAGGATTACACTGTTATGCCAGTCTACAGTAGGGTCATCTTCACAATTTAGCAGGAACACCGGAGGCATCGCCGGAGTCACATGTTTCTCCATCGACAACGAATCCTGAAGCGCCTGGTTCCCGGCGGCGTCTTCTCCGAGAAGCCCGCGACGGGAGCGCTTATGCACATAATTGTTGTTGGACATCGTGACGACAGGATAGATAGCCGCGATGAAATCCGGTTTCAGCGACATGCTGCCGGAATCCACTCCGCATCCGGTTACATAATCGGTTTCTCCGAACGCAGCCGACATCAAGGCCAGATGGCCGCCGGCAGAAAAGCCCATGACTCCGATATATTGGTCCCCGTTCCTGTCCCTTATGACCTGGATCGATCTCTGGAGGTCGCATATCATGTCGGGAAAGCGTGATCCCCGTGCGACTCTGCGGAACCGCGTAATGAAGTCAAACGTCCCGGCAACCCTGTATTTCAGGACGTAGGCGTTGTATCCCTCCGAAGACAGCCATTCGGCCACCTTGCTGCCCTCGCCCTTCATGTCGTGCCAGAAATAGCTGCCCCCGGGGCAGATTATGATGGACCCTTTCGCCTGGCCGGCAGTCTTATACTCATTCAATACCACGTCCTCCTCCTTATGCGACGTCCCGTCCCAGATTCTTATCTGGGCGGATGTCTGCACAGAAAGCAGCAGCGATATGACTATAATCAGTCTGTTCATAACTCGATCACTTTTCCTTCGGCTTCAGCCGGAGCCTCCCCATTGACATGATGCAGATTGGAAGGCACTCCGACGCATCTGCTGGCAGTCAGGAACTTGTCCTCGTCAGCCTCATAAGCAATAACTTCCGTTTCAGGATGGGTCAAAGCGAGCAGAAGCGCATAGGCGCCGTAACCGGAACCCTTGATAACCACCTGCTTTTCATGCATCCCGTCAATTTCCCCTATCTTTGTCCTCAGCACCTGCCGGCACTCCCTCATAGCCTCGTTTCCTTTGTAAAGATACTGATATTTTACATACTCGGCGTTATAGGAGGCAGTTTCTTTCTCACGGCGTATAGTCGAATATTCCACGCAGAAAGAATGGCGCATATTGCGAGTGAAAGCCATAAGATTGTCCCCCACCTGCTTCCAGTCTATTCTCTTGCCGACTTTAAGGCTGATATCCGCCTTCCTCAATATGAAATCCTTTTTCCTCAACGCATATCCGAAACCATGGATATACAGAGGCAGTATGTCGACCTGAAGTTCCCTCGCGGCAAGAAAGGCTCCGCGATGGAAGCGCTGGATATCGCACGTCTCGCTTCTGGTGCCCTCAGGGAAGATTCCTATCGAATAGCCCTTTTCTATAAGTTCGCGCATCCTCTCCAGATTGGCCTCCAGTCCGTCGGACGAAGGCAGGCAATCCGCCTTGTGGAGAAGATAACCGTAGAACGGGCTTTTCCATACCCAGTCGTTAGTTATCATCGCCAGCTTAGGATTCAGGGCGAGAAGGGCCAGTACATCGAAATGAGACTGATGGTTGCATACATATATGGCCGGTCTGGAGAAGTCTTCTCCGACGCTGTCGTCGACTGAATAATGGCATCCCGGAAGGAATCTGAGCGCAAGCTGGGCCGTCTTCTGCAGGACTCTGCGGTACTTTTCTTTCCTGGCTTCGGAATCTCCGCGGAGGAAATGGAAGAAAGTCCAGACTGAAAGCACCAGCATCGCGACAAGGAACACGGCGAAGATATATACAGTAGCCAGGATATTGGAAATGGTAAGCGGCAGTCCGCTTTTCCTTCCGGTAAAGAATCTGAAAAGCAGAGGCGGGAGGTAATATGCCATCATCACGACTATGACCATACCGGCGATAGTCAGCTCCGCCAGAGATTTCATCGCAGGATGCTTAGCCACGATCAGAGCGCCTATGCCTATGAACATGATCAGGGCCGAGAGAGCCACGGCATTCTTGAATGAGTGCAGAATCTTCTTTCCGGTCGCGTACTCATGCATCAGGCCCTCGGTCATGAATATGGTATAGTCGTCCCCCTGTCCGAAAATGAATGACGCCAGGATGACATTGACCACATTGAACTGCCAGCCGAAAAGATTCATGGTACCCAGAATCCATATCCAGCCCACGGCGAGCGGCAGGAAGGAAATCAGCGTCAGTCCCAGGGAGCCGAAAGACAGCCACAGGAATACGAATACGATAAGGCTGCATATGAGCCCTATACGGTCGAAATCTCCTGAGAGCTGTTCCTGGAAAGAATATGAGAGATCGGAACTGCTGAAGCAGAAGGCCCCCTCAGGAAGGCCGGCTCTGAGCCTGTCCTTGCAGTCCTCCACATCAGTCGCGTCCAGATAACTTACGATCTTGACATCATTCCCGTCGTCGAGGTACATGCTTCTGCCGACAGACTTCAGCAGGACGTCGAAATACCCGGCAGGCTGCACATCCCAATCTCTTAGCACAGTCTCCCGGAACGGATTGAAGGCCGTACCTGCGAATCCTTCTTTCCCGGCGGCCTTGTCCATCTCCTCGAGCACATCCCCATGCCGCTCCCAAAATTCTCTCCACATACGGAGTTTCTCTTTCTGGGCAGACATCGACGGCACGAACGTGGCAATGCTCCTCGCCCCGTCCAGACCGATAGCCTCGCAGGCCTGAAGGGCAGACTCGGCATCATTTCCCGAGGCTACCACATATATCGACTCGCCGGCGCTTCCGGAATTGCCTTCCATTATTGCGAATCCCCTGCGCTGGTCTTCCGTCATGTAATTGATATTATGCATGTCGGTATCGAAACCGACTTTTCTGCCCATGAAGAAGAATACGCAGCTTACGGCGACAAAAACGCAGAACACGGCGCAGCGCCACTTCCGGGAGAGGTTGACGTTCCTGTCGAAATCGAGTTTTATAGTCCCCCTGCGTTCTGTTGTCCCGGACACGAATACAGGCAGGAAGAACAGCACGAAAAGAATGGTCCCGACAAGCATCATGGCCCCGACGAAGCCGAAATCCTTTAGGGCATCAGCCTTCATCAGCATCAGGGACAGGAATGCGCCTACAGTAGTTATGTTTCCGACCAGCAGCGGATTGACCTGCTCCGAGAGAGCCTTGCGCCTGTCCGGCTGGTACTTCAGATGGTCTATATAATGCAGCGGATAATTGACGGCGATTCCGATGATCATGCAGCCGATGCCGAGAATGATTATCGAGATGCTGCTCTTGAAAGCTGCGATGATTCCGATTGCCATTACCGCTCCGGCGGCGATAGATGCGAGAATCCACAAGATATCGCTGAGTCTCCGGTAGCTGAACCAAAGTACCAGGGATATGAGGATTCCGGCCACCAGCAGGGCAAGGATACTGTCCTTCTTGATTCTGGACGCATTCTCCACGGCGACTTCAGGTCCTCCGGTCGAGAATACGGAAACCTCGGGATAAAGGTCCATGACCTTAGCCTTGACCTCATCCAGAATCTCCACCAGACCGGCATTACGGTCGGATTCCGAAGCCCCGAACGGCGAACGGAAAAAGACGACGCCCAGCCCGTCTTCCGTGAATATGAGTCCGTCCTCAGTGCTGAATCCGCTCTCCGGGGCCATTTCCCTCATCCTCAGCAGGACAGGAGAGAACAGCTTCAGAGGATCCGAGCGCATATACTCCGACTCGATCTTCGACGAGAAAGAATACTGCGACGCGCGGTTCCCGGCCATGGCTCCGGCAATATAACCGGGCTCCGACAGAAGCGAATCCATACGCTCATAATCGGCTTCATTCAGGAAATATGGCCAGTTGGAGCGGACGAAACCGAAGACTTCGCCGACTCCGACATCTTCCCCGCTCAAGCTTATGTCTTCGACGATTCCCGTCGTATCGGTCTCTGCCCAGATGTCCCGGAAGGCGTACATGGCATCGGCGACGTCATCTCTTGACTCTCCTTCGAAGAACACTGTCAGCATATCCTGTGTCCCAAGTCTGGAATAGACTTCCGAGTACATGCGGCTCTGCTCATTCTGAGGCAGGAATGACGAGATGTCTTCATCATATTCCATCCTGAGCGCCGAGATCACGCAGAGTGCCAGCAGCGTCAGTACCAGCGCCGCCGCAAGACTCTTACGGGAGGAAAGATAGTCATGTATGTCCAGTATCAGTCTTTTCATCGCTTTACAATCTTGCGCATCAGCAGGCGCGGATATCCATAGACCACGGCCAGCAGACACAGGATGACGTTGAGCACGCTGATCCTTGCGAAATCGGCGTATGGGCGGAAATGCGACACCCGGTCTTCAGGATAGCATATCCTTATCGGCACGGAGTCTATACGCACTCCTTTCCATGCGGACAGCACCAGCAGCAGCAATTCGGCCTCATATCTGGACGGGACCATCCAGAGAGGAGGCAATGTCCCGAGAGAATAGATGCGGAAACCGCTCTGGGTATCCGGGACCCTTTCGCCGGTCTGCAGAGTAAACCAGAAATTCGAGAATCTGTTGGCGAAAGTATTGCCTGAAGGCATTCCTTCAGCGTTCAGATTCCGGCTTCCCACGACCAGCCTATCCTTTTCCGCATGGTCCAGAAGGGTCGGAATGTCTTCTGGGAAATGCTGCCCGTCTGCATCGACAGTCACGGCATAATCATATCCCAGCCCGGTCGCTTTCCGGAACCCGGTCTTGAGCGCATGCCCCTTTCCCCTGTTCTTTCCGTATGAGACGACAGTCACAGGCAGGCGGGAAAGGATTTCCGCCGTACCGTCGGTGCTGCCGTCGTTTACCACGATCACAGGCAGACCGGTAGCCAGTGCCCTTTCCACTACAGCGCCGACCGTCCCGCCATTGTTGAATGCGGGAATCAGAATGCATATATGAAGGTCATTACTCAAGCGTAAAACTCATTTTTGCATAGGTGACAGCCTCGTCGGAGACCGTCACTGAAATATCGCCCCCTTCCGGGACGACGGTAAAATCGGCTGTTTTCCCTTCCGCGGGAATGACAGGGGCGAGGAATCGTACATTCTTCGCCGTTTTCATGATCCCCTTGCCTACAGTCCTCTCCGCCAGTTCGATGACGATCTGCAGGAGGCAGGCTCCGGGAGTTATGGGAAAGCCCGGGAAATGCGCTTTGTATATACGGCTTCCGGGCAGGAATTCGATTTTGTAGACCTTTCCTTCACCGCATGATACGGAAACTATTTCATATAAATCTCCCTGAAGCATATCTATCTCTTGAATAAGGATTCATCCAGAGGCTCGTCGATTGTGACGGCGCTGAATACGAGTTCAGTCCAGTCTTCCTCCGAGGTGTTGATTCTGGCGGAAACTATCCTGTATGTCGCAGGGTCGACCGTAACAAGTACGGAGTCGAAAAGATTCTTCATATCCCTGGTGAGAGGCCTAAGCAGGAACTGGTCTTTCTTTCCCTCGACCGGAGTAATGGAAAAATCCTTCTCCTTAGGTATTCTGAAGCCTCTTCTCCTTTTTGCGTCACCACGCACTATCTTTACGTCCTGATAAGGAGTGAGGGTCTCCCAGCGGACCTTGTCCGGAGACGAAAGGTAGAGGATTCCGGTACTGACCAGGTCCTCCGTCATCAGGGCCGAGTGGCGGGTCTGGACATATACCGCTTTTACTGTATTGAAGGAATTGGCTTCCATCAGTCTGGAGACGCTAAGGTTGTCCTGCGCGGCTGAGGCAAGACCGATGGAGAGGAATATCAAGATAAGGAGCTTTCTCATTTTGCAATCAATATACATCCCGACACTACCAGGAATACTCCGATCCACTGGGTCCAGGATACGGTTTCCTTAAAGATCATTATAGCGGCGAAAACACCGAGCACGTAACTCAGGCACGAAAGCGGATAAGCTATGCTGAACGGGAAATTCCTAAGTATATAGGCCCACAACACAGTCGCCGCGGCAAACGAAAGGCCGCATCCGAGATACCACCAGTTCGTCAGCTGAGCCTTGAAGAAACCCCAGGACCAGCTGAACGGTCCCGAGGCATTGAGCCCCAGCTTGAACAGAATCTGGCCGCCGCAGAGAAACAGGCTCTGCAGCAGCGAAAGCGGAATCAGTTTATACATAACTCTGGCATTGTTAATTCTCTTATAGAGCCTTCCGGATCGGCGGAAAGCACATAACTTATGGCAACATTCTCCCCTGCCCCGTCTTTGCAGAACAGCGGAGCCACCTCGTCAAATTTCCCTACGAGAGCCGTATCGATATCCCCGAGGGATATCTGCAGCCATGCATCCAGCAATGCGCTCTCAAGCGAAGCCCCGGTATGGGAATAAGTCGCATTGTAGCCGTGGCATCCCAGATGGATGGCTATCATGGAGCTGACGGTATTGTGCGTGGACTGCATGAAACTGGTAGGACTCAAAGCCGCTTCGCTTACTCCGTAAAGGGCGCTCATATACTGTTCCGTATTGAGTATGCAGCCGTGGTCCGTAGCCGTCATGATTGCGTCCACATTCTTCAGGCCGGCAACGGAAAGAGCCTCCACGGACGTCCAAATTGCATGTTTCAGCATCTTTCCCATACGTCTGGAAGCAATCGGAGACAATATGTTCCTATAATCCGGCTCGGGGTCTCCGTTCCGGAATTCACATATCGCCTTTATGTAGACTTTTCTTCCCATCAGTATTTTGATATTATAAGCGAAGTATCGTTTCCTCCGAAGCCGAAGGCATTGCACATCACATGCTCAAGCTTTACCGTTCCCTTTCCCCTGTACGGAGTGATGCATTCCGGGTCCTGGGTCTTCCAGCCCGTCTGCGCAGGAATGAAAGAGTGATTCAGGGCAAGTATGCAGAATACGGCCTCGATCGACCCCGAAGCGCTTGTAGTATGGCCGGTAAAGCATTTGGTTGAAGACACGGGAGGTACGTTCTCCCCGAAAACCCGCCTTATCGCATGGCTCTCGGAAGCGTCGTTGTTAGGCGTTCCGGTGCCGTGAGCATTGATATATCCGATATCGGAAGGACGCAATCCTGCCATCGTCAGAGCCTTGCCCATTGCCAGAAAAGCTCCCTCTCCTTCAGGGGAAGAAGCTGTCTGGTGGTAAGCATCGCAGGCATTGCCGAAACCGGACAAGACGGCGACAGGTCTTGCCTTTCTCGCAAGTGCTGATTCCTCCGTCTCAAGCACCAGGAAACCTGCGCCCTCTCCCAGATTAAGACCTGTACGGTCCTTGTCGAAAGGAGAGCACAGCTCCCTGCTGAGAATCATCAGAGAGTTGAATCCGTTCATATGGTAGTCGGTCAGGCATTCGCTTCCGCCAGCTATAACCCTGGCGCATAGCCCGCTCCTGAGCAGATTGGCCCCCAGGATTATGGCATTGGCAGCCGACGAGCATGCAGTCGAAAGAGTCGTCCTGAAACCAGTCGCGCCGGTATAGCGGGCGATGTCGTCAGTAGAAGAGCCGCAGTCATGTTTCGGAGAGTACTCCGGGAACATCCTCTCGCTAAGGTCCATTCCTCCCACAGTAGTCCCGCCGATCAGCGGAATGCCGGAGGCGTCCTCTATCCCTGCCTGGGCCAGAGCTTCTCTTACCGCCTTTATTCCAAGGAGAGAAGTCCTGCTGATTTTCTCGCCGATTCCGAGTTCCGCAGCAAGTTCAGCGTCCGAAAGGGCGAATTCCCCGGACGGGAAATCCGAGAGCGAGGTCTTGAGATGGCGCAGAGTCCCGATACCGGAACGGGATGCGATAAGAGACTCGAGAGTCTTATCCTTGTCCGATCCGATAGCGCTTACTACGCCGGCTCCTGTTATGACGATCCTGCCTGTCACTTCTTTCTGTTTTCAGCAACGTATTTTGCCATTACGGCGAAACTCTGGAAGACTTTCTTTCCATCTGCCGGAGAAGCGATATGGATTCCATAATTCTTCTCCAGAAGCACTATAAGCTCCAGGACATCGATAGAATCAAGGCCCAGGCCCTGGTCGCCGAACAGCGGCGCATGGTCGTCGATATCTTCCGGAGTCATTCCTTCAAGGTTCAACGCCTCAATCACTTTCAGTTTAATCTCATTGATCAGTTCTTCCATAATATATTTTCTTGATTATTTCACTGTCAAATCCTTCGCCATCCCGGTCCACAAGCCAGATCACTGCCTCGAACCCGCTTTCCGAAGGACAATCTATCCATCCGCAGATGACAGACCGTGTCTCCTCATCCATGAACGCCTCTTCCACTGTCGCAAATATACGGTCTGCATCGAATCCGTCTGTCACATAAGCCGAAGTTTCTCCGGCATATTTATTCCTTATCGCGATTTCCCCGGTCACTATATTCGGCAACGTATACACAAATAATGCTGGACTCGGGAAATCTCGTACCGTTTTCTGGAAATTTCCGTCATTCACCAGGGACCCGGACCTGCTGAACATGACTACGGCCCTGTCTTTCCTCGGTTCGAACCGCCCCTGCTCATCTTTCACCAGCATCTCCACCCCGAGCAGTCCAAGCCTGGAGAGTATGTCCATCTTGAAGAACTTAGGATACTCCATCTTGAGCGAACGGTACAAAGCCGTAAGATCCGTTCCGGAATCTATCGATATGTATTTCAGTAGTCTCATTCCAGTCCTCCTTTTCTGAACAGGACAGCACCGTTGACTCCGCCGAAACCTGACAGCAGCTTGATGAACGAAGTCCCGGAAGTCTTGGCAAGAGTGGCGTTGACGTTGATCGGATGAGTGACTCCCAGCTCGCAGAAGCCCTTTGTCGGAAGGATCACTCCCCTGTCGCAGGCCATCATCGAAAGTGCCGATTCGAGAATGCCGGCAGCCCCCATCGTATGGCCGAAATACCCTTTGAGAGCATTTACAGGAACATTCTGGAGCCCGGCCCTCTCCAGGGCGAACGATTCCATCTCGTCGTTGTACAGGGTCGCGGTCCCATGGACATTGACAAACGCCAGCTCGCTGACGTCGGCCTTCCGGAGAACATACCGGAGAGCGTTGAAACTGCCTTCTCCGGTCCTGGACGGCCCGGAAATATGGTTCGCATCGTTGCGGACCGCACCGTCGACGACCTCCCATCCGCCCTCGTGTCCTATGATAATGGCCGCAGACGACTCTCCCAGATTCAGGCCGTCCCTGCCGGCGTCGAACGGACGGCACGGGGCCATGGACAAAGCCTTCAGCGACTGGAAGCCCGATACGATGAACCGGCTCTGGATTTCGGTTCCGATGACGACTATATGGTCATAATCCCCGTGAAGAATCATTCTGCGGGCCTGGACTATCGCCGCCAGTCCCGAGATGCAGGCGTTGGAGACTACCAGCGGAGGGTTGGGATTATTGAACGCCCGCGCTATCCTGACAGCCGAATGGGCCAGGGTGACATCTTCGCTGCCGATGGCCTCTATGTTTCCTTTGATCGAAGAGAGCACGAAGCCGACTCTGCCGGAATCAGGACGGATGCCGGCGGCTTCTATGGCCTTTCTGGCAGCCTCGATCGAGACAGTCTCGAAGAGGTTGTAGCCAGGCTCCCTGTATTTTTCCCTGTCAAGCAATGATGCCACGAACGGCTCTTTGCAGCCGAACGTGCCGTCATGACGGCAAAGCATGGTCCGC
>Ga0256407_10008782_pt1 | contig 14692 bp, 6 predicted proteins | sample RumenRJG_04DNA_FD_193489 | JGI IMG/M metagenome (GOLD analysis project Ga0256407, IMG submission 193489) | Bovine rumen microbial communities from Lethbridge, Alberta, Canada - RJG_04 | ecosystem: Host-associated > Mammals > Digestive system > Stomach > Rumen | place: Canada: Alberta | collected... | reverse complement strand
CATTTATTTGTTCTTCATTTACTTCTTTTGAAATATAATTACTTGAATTACTTATAAAAGATGAAAAATTTTTTTTCCTTTCTAAAGTTATATTTTCTATTAAACTACTTTCATGACTTATATCATAATTTTTTAGTTCATTTAAAATATCTTTTATTGAATGAAGTTCTGAATTACATAAATGTTTATTTCTTTGAATAATGATTTGACTATATAATTCTTCTTTATTTATTTTTTCATCTTCAAAATTATTATTATTATCTTTTAAATATAGATTATTATTAAATTTTATTTTATCAAAAAAATAATTATTTTTAATAATTGGAGGAATTAAAGTTTTATAAGTTATTACTTCAAATATTTCATTATTATAATTTTTATCTTTTATACAAATTGGCCAATCTAAATCACAAATTGTAGTCAAATCTTCATTATTATTATCATTAATATTAAATATATTTTTTTGAGAAATATTTTTTAAAGTCTCCTCTTTTAATTCTAATCTTCTTTTTTTAATATATAAATGATTAAAAGAATAATTTTTTATACAAAGAAAATATATTAATTTTTCACTATTTTCATATGTTGGAACAATTTGTTTAAAAAATCTTTGTAGATTTTCAAAATTTTTAATTTTAAAAATATCTTTAGAAATCATTTTCATTAAACCATAAATGGCTTTAAAAAAAACAATATTTCCTTCTAATAAAAAAAAATCCCAAATAATTAATTGAAAACATTCACTTAAATTATCTAAAAATAAACTAATTAACCAATTATTAATTAAATTATTAATAAAAATAGAACCATTTAAATTATTTAAATGAATCAAAATATCTTTAAAATTATTATTTATAATATCCATAATAATAATTGAATCAATAATCATTCCACATAATTGACTATAATAATTTATTGGAAGATAATTTTCAATAACATTTGTAAAAATCCAAAAAGTTTCTTCCTAAAAATTATTTTAATATTAATAATTTATATATAAATAATTTTTTTTACTTCATTTTGACAAATTTTTAATATTTTACCTACTATTAAATTAAAACCTTGACAATAACCAATTGAAGAACATCTTCTTGAATAAGCTAATAAGACATTTTTTAATTTTTTTAAATTATTTTCATCTTTGAAAAAAGGATCTTTTGGATAAGTTCTTTTTATATCTAAATCAATATGTTTTTCATATGGACATGGAATATAGTCTGGGAAATTTTGTATTAAATTATTATAATAATTTGGATTATTTATTATATCTCTTTTTGCTCCACTTGAAATTAACCATAACTATTATTTTTAATTTAGATTTTTTTTTTTTTACTTTTTTTCTTAAATTTTGAGGTATTTCTGTTAATAAAAGTGATTTTAATAAAGTTTTTTCTTTTTGATTAAATTGTATTTTTTCATCTGTAAATAACTAATTTTTATTTATTTTATTTTATATATACATTTTTTTTTTCTTTTGCCCAAGATAATTTTTTAAATTTTAAATCATCTAATGGATATACTGTTTTTAATAAAGTAAATAAATCAGTATTTTTAATCTGATTTATTTCTTTATTATTTGAATTTGAAATCATATTATTTAAATTAAAAAAAATTATTATATTTTAATATATTTTTATTATTTTTAATGGTGTATAAAATAAAGTAAAAATGTCAAAAAAAATATTTGAAAAAGAATTAAATAAAACTCATAATGAAAGATCTAATAATATTTTAACGATAAGAGCATTCAATCAAAACTCAAATAATAAAATTGAAACATCAATTAAAAAAAATCAATTATTATATAAAGTAAAAGATATACCAATTGATATATATAATGTAAATATACCAAATACTATTTTAAAAAACTTTAAAACTAATTTAAAAAGAAATAAAACTCCTTCGACTTCAATTCCTTCTATTTCAGCAAATTCTACTATTATAAAAATTACTTCTAAAGAAAATAATAATGAATTAAATAAAGAAATAAAAAATCAATTTATTGAAAAAACAAAAATGAATGAAAATGAATTCAATAAATTAAAAAATGATATAAATATTAATTTTGATAATATACAAAATTTATATTTAGAATATAAAAATTGTTGTAAGGATTGTATTTTATGGATTGAAAATTTAAAAAATATATATAATGAAATTATTGATATGAATAAAGAAAATGAATATTTTTATTTAATAAAAAGAATTTTGAATTTAATGTTATTTTTTATTATTATTATTTATGATATGAGTAATCAAAATAAGTATAAATTATTTTATGATGAAATAAAAAATTTATTTAATATTTGTTGTTTAATGGGTGAAAGTATTTTTAATAATTCTTTTAATAATCCAAATATAAATGCAAAAGATGAAGCTCAAATATTAATTATATCTGATAGAGATATGAATATTAGACTTAATAAAATTATTAGTCAATATATTAAAATTAATCAAAAAATAGCAAAAGATATTTTAATGAGATTTAAAAAGTTAAAAAATGAAAATTTTATTGATTTATATGATTTTTTTAATCAAGAAATTAAAAATCCATCTCATACAATTAATAAAGAAAATAATGAAGAAATGATTATTCAAAAGACCATTAATATATATAATACAAATTTAAAACCAAATAATAATAATTTAGAAAATGATTTGATAAATACAAATAGAGATAATAATAATTTAGATAATTATTATAAAATACAAGATGAAAATAAAAAAATAGAAAAAGTAAATACATTTATAGATAATTCAAATAATTATTATTATATTAGAAATCCAATAAATTTTCAAAAAACACAAAGAGTAAATCATTATCAAATGTTAACAGATAGATTAAATAATTCAAATAATAATATGTTTAATATTTCAGGTCCCTTGAATCATCATAGTTTAACCCCAAATATAAATAAAAGAAAAAATCAAATTAAATCAAATAATTATAATAATAATTATTTAATTCAAAATGATCCAAGATTTAAAATAATAGTTCAAAATGATGATTCTAAAATTTTTTCAAGATATAAAAATTTAAAAAATAATAATAATGAAATTCAAAAAGAGAATAATAATAATAATAAAATTAAAACTATAAATAATAATATACCATTATCAATTGATAATTATCCAAATAAAAACAAAAAAATTAAAAAAGAATCAAATTTAAATTATAATAATAAAAATTTTCTAATTCCTTTTCCTCCAGAAAAACCATATACTTTAGTATTAGATTTAGATGAGACTTTAATACATATTCCAAAAGGTAAAAAATCTTTTTATTCAAAATCAGTAATTTTTCGTCCTGGATTAATAGATTTTTTAAGAAATTTAAAAGAATATTATGAATTAATAATATTTACAACTGGATTAAAAAATTATGCAGATGAAGTAATAAATTTTATTGAAAAAGATGAAAAATATTTTTCATATAGATTATATAGAGAAAATGCTATTATTAGAAATAATAATTATTATAAAGATTTAAGTATATTAGGAAGAGATATAAAAAAAATTATTATTATTGATGATACAAAAGAACATATTTTACAAGAAGAAAATTGTTTAATTATTAAACCTTTTATTACTCAATCTGAAGAAAATAATAATGATTTTATTTTATTTGATTTAATTTTAATATTAATTAGAATTGCAAATGAAAAACCTTCTGATATAAGAAAAAGTTTAAAAAATTATAAAAATTATTGATTAAAAAAAATAATATATAGTTTTTTTTAAATATCATTTTTCCAAAAATATTACATTTTATTTTTTTAAAATTTAAATAATAAATTATTCTAAAATTAAATAAAAATCAAAATATTATAAATCACTTTTTTCATGATCAACATTTTCACTTTTAGTATCATTGACATTTTTATTATCATTTTCATTATCATTATCATTTTTTTCTTTTTGAGGTTCCCAAAAAGGAATATTATTTTTATCCCATTCTAAACAATCATAAATCCATAATTCAATAGAATTAAAATCAATAGTTCCATTATAAAAAAGAGGTTTATCTTTTTTTCCATTTAAATAAATTCCAATTGAAGGTTTTATTTCAATTACTTCATCAATTTCATTATAATCAAGATTAATTACTCCAAATTTAATTCTAGTTTCATTTAAAAATTTATATTTATCTGCTAAATATGTTAAATTTTGATATAAAAATTCAGAATTATCATCAAAAGTATTTTCACCTCCTAAAAATAAAACAATATAATTTAAACTTTCATTAAAAACTTTTTGATAAAAATTTTTTCCTACTAAATAAATTAAAGATGATTCTAAATCATTTTGTATTGATTCTGAATTTTTTTCTCTTATTAATTCATTTTTTTCATATTTTGTTATTAAATCAATTATTTTTTCTTTTGTAATTTCACCATTATATGAATAACTACTAAAATTTTCTGGATTGTAAATTTTAACAATTGGAATTTCATTTTTTTCTAAAAGAAAAAGTTCTTTTGCATAATTTCCAATTTGATTATTTTCTTCAATATCAGTATATGTTATTATATATTTTCCTTCATATTGTAAATGTAAATTTTTGAAAATTTCATCTTTTTTTATATCTTCTTCATTATCATTATTTCTTAAATAAAGAATAAATGTTTGATTATATCTAAATACAAAAACAAAATCAAGATGATTTAATTTTTCTTTATTATTTCTATAATATCTTCTTATAAAATAATCAATTGATACATTTGAAAATGAAGAATTATCATATTTTATTATTTCTTCTTCTGGAATTATTTTTATTAAAGTTAAATCACTTTGTGTTTTTTCTTTACAATTAAGACAATTAAATATATCAAATATATCATCATATTTTGTTGCAATATCTTTTAAATTTTTATATTTTTCTTTTTCAGTTTCTGGATTTATTGTACTAATAAAATATAAAGTTCTATTTTTAATTTCTTCTTTTATTTCTTCAAAATTATTTCTTTCTAAAATAGGATTTTTTATTTTTTTTTCTATAAATTTCTTAATTGATTCTTCATTTAAATAATCAGTATAATAATAATTAGTAATATTAACATATAACATTAAAGCAGGATAACTTGAAACACCATTTAAAAATACAGTTTCAAAATTTTTTTTACCATTTACTTTTCCAAAAATAATATCAGAACCTTTTTCTTTAAATTCTTTTGCTAATTTAATATAAATTGGAATAATTTCTTTACATCTATCATAATATTGATTATAGAAAAATACTAAAACATATGAATTATTATGTACTGTTTCATTTATTGTATTATCAGTTAAATCAATTATATATTCTGATTCTGGAAAAATTTCAATATCTATATCTTGTTCTTCATTTTCTATATTTTCAGTTAAATTTTTTTTTTCATCATTTGATTCTTTTTTATTTTCATTTTCTTTATTATTATCATTTGAATTATCATCTTTTTTTTCATCTTGAGAATTAATAAATATTAATAAAGAAAGTAAGAGTAAAATATAAATTTTTTTCATTTTTTTTTTACTTTTAAATAATAATAAATAAAAAAAAAAATTAAAAAATTTTTTAATATAAAATTTCATATAATTTATTACTTTATTAAATTACTTTTCAGCAAATTCAATTTGAGCACCTTCATTTGAAGAATCTTGAATATCAACAACAGTTCCTTTTTCTCTTAATTCTCTTTCTCTTCTCCATTTTGGTAAATAACATTTTATTAAATTATATACAAAAAAACCAAGAAATACTAATAAAACAATTAAAACAAGAGTTATTATAATTTTAAATTGTTGAATAACACTATCATCTATATCTTTACATTGATCATTTGTAGTATTATTACATGTCCCATTCAAATATCTCATATTTATTTATTTATTTTTTATTCTTTTATATATTTTAAATATGTAAATTGAGAAATAAATTTTTTTAAAATATTATATTTATAAATAAATCAAAAAATAAATTAAAAAAAAATAAGAAAAAACTCAAAAAAAAATGACAGAAAATTCTTCAAATAAAAAATATAAATTTACTCAAAAGCAAAAACAATCAAATAATCAAAAAGAAATAACAGCAAAAAATATAATAAATTTCCAAGAACCAAATGAAGATCCAATAAATCAAATAAGAAATAGTGTAACAAATGGAGGATTAAATGATGAATATAATCACAATTTATTACAAGTAGAATTAGGAGATGATATAATAATAAATAATCATCTTCAAGAAAATTTTGTTGATAATTTAGATAATAATGAAAGAATACAATATTTATTAAATAATAATAAAAATGAACAAATTGATTTTATTAATACATTACTAAAATTAAAAGGAGTAAATAATATTAATATAAATGATAATGAAAATGAAAATAATATAAATTTAACTGGAATAAATCATTTAAATAGTAATATTAAACCAGATGATGAAAGTAAAAGTTACATAAAAGAAATTTTAGATATTTGTGATAATAATAATAATAAAAATTTAAATAATGATTTAAATTCAATTTCTCTAAGTTTAAATAATGGAAAAGAAAATATAATAGAAATAAATCCAAATAATCATATTTATAATAATATATATCCAATAAATAAAAAAGATAAAGATAAAGGATTAAAGACAACTGATTTAATAGAAATTGCAAATCGAAGAAAAAAAATGGAAAAAAATTTTGATAGTATGACTTCAATGGATCCTTATATGAGAAGAAGACATTTAGAAGAATTAACAAGAATTGAAAGATTAAAAAAAGAAAGAGAAATTAAAGAATTTGGAAATAAGGCATTTACGCCTCAAATAAGTAAAAGAGCTAAAAATATTAATAATAAAAAAAATGTTATTTCTTTAAGTGATTTAGATAATGTTGAACAAATTAATTTTAATAGTGGGTTTAGTAATAATGTTAGTAATAGTATTTTTAGGAATGTTAAAAGTGAAAAAAAAGATAGTTTGAAAAAATTAAATAAAGATAAAAATAAAAGTGATATGATTGTTAATAGTAATGATGTTGAAAAATTAATTAATGAAGCTAAAGGAATTAATGATAATGTTTATTTAAATCAATATTTAGTTAAAGATAAAAGTTATAGTAATGGGAATAAAAATAAAATTTATAATTCATATAGGGAAAATAAATCAAATAATAAAACTGAATTTATTTCTGATGATAAAAATATTTCTGAATTTAATATTCAAAATAGAAGATTAAGTTCAGATTTAAATAATAAACAAAATAAAAAAGAAATAGATAAAAAATATATTAATAATAATACTTCAAATCAAAAATATATTCCATCTAATAATAAAACTAATAATACAATTAATACAAATACTACTCATCATAATAAAATATTTGAGAATATTAGTAATATTAATAATAAAAATAATAATATTAATAGTACTAATGATAAATCAAATTATAAGAATAAAATTTCAGAAAATATAAATGATTTAAGTAATAATAATAAAATGAATAGTATAAATGTTAGTAATAAAAATAATGAATTATTTGAAAATAAAAATAATAATAAAAAAAATAATATAAGTAATATAATAGATGATAGAAAAAAGCAAATTTATGAAAATATTAATAATAATCAAATAATTATTAATAAATTTAATAATGAAATTAATAATAATAGTCAAAATAATAGTAAAATTATTAAAAATCAAAGAAAAAAAAATGAAATAGAACAAATAAATAATTTAAATTATTCTCAAAAAAAAGAAAAAAATGATTATGAAATGACAAATGATTTTGAAATTGAAGGTAACAATGACATAAATAGTGAAAATTATATTCCAGTAGAATCAAGATTATTTTATTCAACTGATGAATTAGAAAAAGAACAATCAATGTTAAAGAATTCAATGATGAATAAGAAAAAAATATTAAATGAAAATGACAATAATAATAATAATAATGATGACAATGTAAAAATAAAAATAAATTTAAAAGAAATAAAAAGACAAGTAAAAGAAAAAGAACAAAAAGAAAAATTATTAAAAGAATATGGGAAAGAAAGTATAAATGATTTAAATGATTATATAAATCAATCATCACAACCTTTAAAAAGAGAAGATTTAAACACAAATTTAATCAAATCAAATAATAATAATAACATAAATTTAAATAATAATAATAATAATATTAATACAAGTAATATTAGTAATAATAATATGAATAATAGTTTATTAAGTTCATCATCAACAAAAAAAGGGAAAATAAAAAAAATAGAAATGATAAATATTCCATCAAATACAAATATAAATAATCAAATTCCTTTATTAAATCCTTATCAATTACCTTTAAAATTAGAAATAAATAATAGAATATATTTACCAAATAATCAAATAATTGATGCACCTCCGACAACAAGTGAAGTAATTTTAACTGGAATAAAAGATAATAAAATGTTAATATCACCAGTAATAAATAATCAAATAATGTTACCTAATCAATTAGAAAAACAAATGACAAAAAATTCATATAGAACAAATTCAACAATGAATAATGATATAGTAAATTATGGGACAAATCCTTCTTTTCAAAATAATACTTTATCAAGTAAAACAAATTCAAATAGAAATAATATTTATAATAATAATAATGAAAATAATATTAATGAAAATAATAATAATAATAATAATGAAATTAAAATTATAGAAGAAAATACTGATTTATCTTCAATTATTCAATTTAATCCTGAATTAAAAAGTAATATTGAATTTCAAATTCAAGATGCTCCAATTGAAAATTCTATTAATAATAATAATAATAATGATTTAAATGGTTTTTCTTCTTCTTCTTTTAATATTGTTAATAATAGAAGTTCAAATAATAATAATATTAATTATAATAATAATATTACTTCTAGTTCTATATCTAATAATTTAAATAATGAAAATAATGAAAATGTTGAATCTATTGAAAATGAAGAAGAAAGTGTTGTTTCTGATATTGATTATCAGAAAAATATAAAACAAAATCAAACTACTGAAATTAAATTGAGTCAAATTCAAAAAGATTTAAATAGTAATTATAATAGTAATTATGGGAATAATTCAATTAATTTATCAAAATTAACTAATTTTGTAGATTATAATTCTAATAATAGTAAAAGTACTTTATCTAATCAAAATTCTAAAAAAATTTTTACACCAAAAAATAATTATTATAATTCAATATTACAAAATAATAATAATAAAGAAAATAAAAATAATAAAGAAAATAATAATAATAATAAAGAAAATAAAATACCAATTCCAAAAAATAATAATAATAATAATAATAATAATAATAATAACAATAAATCAAATGAAATAAATGAGAATTCAAGTAATGATAATAATAAAAAAACAAAAATTGAAAATATAAAAATTATAAATAATGAAGAATTAAATCCATTATTTAATGATTATATAAATGATGTTGAAAAACCAATACCTCAAAATATTTTAATAGGAAGTTCAGTTAATTTAAGTAATAAAAATGAAGTAAGAAATGAAATAAGAAATATAATAATAAATGAAGAAAATAATAATACAGAAGAAGAAAATGAAGAAATTGAAGTAGAAGAAAATATAATAAATAAATATAAAGAAAAAATAAATGAAGAAAATGATAATAAATTAAATATAAATGATTTAGATAATAATAGTGAAAATTATGCAAAGGCAGAAATTAATTTATTTGATGATGATGAAGAAGAAGATGAAAAAATTGAAAATGAAAATATTGAAGAAGATAATATAATAAAGGAAGTTGATTCAAATTCTTCAAGTTTAAAAAAAAGTAATGAAAATTATGTTTATAATGAAAGAAAAAATAATTTAAATAAATTTATTAATTCAGTTGAACCAATTGAAGAAAATAAAATAGAATTTGATATTGATGATTTAGTAACTCCAAAATATATGTTTAATAATAATATAAGACAACAAAATAATTTATCAAATAATAATTCAAATTTTTATAATAGTAATAATAATAATAATTTTCCTTTAACTGAAATGAAAAAAAAATATTCTCGTTCTTTTTGTGATAATGTAACACCAAAAAATTTAATTAATTCTAATTATAATTATTCAAATTCTAATTCAACAATTAATTCAAATAGAAAAAGTAAAAATAAATTAACAAAAATGACAAATATAATGAAACCAGTTAAAAAAAATAAATTAAATAAAAATAATAATAATAAAAATAAAAATAAAACTCATGAAAAATCAAATTCAATTTCAATAAGAAATAAAAGAGATAATTCAAATTCAAATAAAAGACATAATAAATCAGTAAATTATAGTAATCATAATCATCATTCATCTTCAAATTTAATAAATGAAAATCAAAAAAGTGAAAAGAAAAAAAAATTTAAATTTCTTCCTAGAAAAAAATCTGCTAATTCAAATCCATATTTATTAAAAGAAAATATAAATAGTATAAATAATAGTAATTATGAAAAAGAAAATGAAAATGAAAATGAAATTAATGATAATGATAATGAAAATGAAGAAGAAAATTTAAGTTTTGATAATTATTTTAAAAAATTATTAAATACACCTCAACCAAATCAAATAAATAATAAATCTCAAAATGATAAATTAAATTCAATATTAGGAAATACTGAAAATATAGCAAATTTAATAATAAAAGATGATACACAAAATAAAAATAATAATAACTTAAGATATAATCAAAATAATTTTGATATGAATAGATTTAGTGTTGATATTCAACAAAGTAGTAATAAAAAAAATGAAATTAATGTTAGTGATTTTATTTCTGATTCATTAAGAATTCAAAGAGAAAATCAAGAAAAATATAGGAAAAAAATATTTGAAAATTTAGCAATTATTAGTGAATCACAAGAAAAAAATGAAAAAGAATTAAAAGAAGATATTAAAAATTTAAATATTGATGATGAACATTTATTAACTAGTTCTCAGTCTTCTACTTTAAAAAGAGAATGTGATAAAGAAATTAAAAATTTTTTAAATAAATAATTTTTTAATTTTTTTTTATTAGAAAAAAATATAAATTTAAAAAACAATTATTATTTTACTAATATTAAATATTTTAAATAAAGAAATTTTTAATATGAAAAAATTATTATAAATCCAATTTTAAACAAACTAAAAAAAAATATTTAATAAAATAATTGATAAGTATTAATTTTTAAAGATTTGATTTTCCACTAATATTTCTATATTCACTTATAGGAGAAGTTGATAATCTCTCAGTATCATTAATCCAATTTCTAATATAAGAATTTTTAAATCTATTTGAAACATAAAAATTTTTTTTGTTATCACTTCCTTTTGAATTATAACTATTATTAAAATAATTTCCAGTAGTTAAATATTGATAATTATTATTACTATTATTATTTGGATTACTAATATTTAAAAAACTATCATTATTTAATTTTGAATTATTAGTAGTATTATTATAAATTTGTTCTAAAGATCTTTCACAAGTTTCTTTTTCTCTATTTAAAATATCAATTTTTTTTTCTAAAGCATTTAATTCAAATGAAGTTTTATTTAATTGTTTATCTTTTTCAATATTTTCTTGATTTAATTGAGATACAATTTTTGTTAAATTAAAATTTTGATCTTGTAAATCATTTAATTCACTTGAAATACAATTTAATTTATCATTTTTTTTATTATATTTATTAAGTAAATCATTATAACTTTGTTTAAAATTTAAATTATCATCAATAATACTTTTAACTTTATTTTCATTTGTTGAAATATATTCATTTGCATCATGTACAGTATCTTTAAAATCATTTATTTTACTATTTAATAAAATATTTTTATCATCTAATAATTTGTTTGCTTCATCTAAATATATTATTTTATTATACCAATCGAAATTTTCAACACTTGTTTCAGTTAAGAAATTTTTTATTATTTTTAATTTTTCTAAAGGAGAAAGTGATTTTGAAGAAGATAATAAGTCACATGAAGAAATAAATTTATTAAAATGATTTGATAAATAAATATCTTTATTATTTTCATTATATGCAATTCTTCTTATTTGAATTGAATAAGTTTGAATTAAATCACAACAGTCTTGAATTATTTTATATTGAGAATTTAAATTATCAATTAAAGAATTTAATTTAATATTATTTTCTTCATGATTATCTTTTAATATATTATATTTATTATTTTGTTCTCCTAAAATATGTTCAATTTGATTTTTTTGATCAATTACATTTTCTATTTTATCTTCTAATAATTTAATTTGATTTGATTGTTCATTATTTTTCTCTAATATTTGTCTTTTTGTTTCATTATCAATTTCAATTTGTTTTAATTTTTCATATAATTCATCTGATAAAATAGTATTATCTTCTTTAACTTTAACAAAGTTTTTATGTAAATCTGATAAATTTGATTCTAATTCATTATTTCTCATTAATAATTGATTATTTGAATGAGTAATTTTATTATTTCTTATTTCTAATTCATCTAAAGTTAATTTCATATCATTTAAATTCTTTTTTAATTTTCCTCCTTCAATAATTCTATCATTTATATCTTTATCATATTTTTCTTTCCAATAAGGTAATTCTTTTTTTAAAATATCATTTTCATTTTTTAATTTAATAATTATCTCATTTGTATTTATTAATTCTTCATTTTTTAAATCATATTGTTTGTTTGATTGTTCTAAATAATTTTTTAAATCTGCATTTTCATTTATTAATTTTTCATTTATATTATTTATTTCATATAATTGTGATTTAAATGATAAAATATCATTTGATAAACCTAAATTATCAGTTTGACTTTGTTTATATAAATCATCTATTTTTGATATTTCTTTTGTTAAATTATCATTTTTTGAACTTAATATTTTAATTTTAACTTCAGCGTCATTTTTATATTCATCAAATTTTTTTATTATTTCATTATTTATTGATTCAAGTTCTAAGTTTTTTTTTTCATTTTGAATTTGTATTTTTTTTAAATTTACTATTGCTTTTTCTTTATCATGAATTATATTTTCTAAATTATCTTTTTCTTCTTTTGATTTTATAATATTTGAAATTAATTCATCTTTTTCTTCTAAAATTCTCTTTTTTTCTTCTTCATTTTCAATTTTATAATTATCAAAATATTTATTTAAATTTTCTTGATTTTCTTTTAATTCATTTATTTTTTCATTTAATTTCTTATTTTTATTATCTAAATGAATTTTTTCATTTAATAATCTTTTATGATCATAATCTAATTTATCATATAATTCTTTAGTATCTTCATATTTATTTTCAGTATTTCTTAATTGATTTAATTTATTATTTAATTCATTAATTAATCTTTTATTATCATTAATTTCATTTTCATATTTATTACAAATTGTTTTACATTCAGACAATTCATCATTTAATCTATTTTTTTCAACTTTTAAAATTTCAATATTTTGATGATCTTTTTCAGTATCTTGTTGACTTTTTAATAATTTTTCATTCATATTTTCCCCTCTATTTTGTAAATTATTAATTTTATCTTTATAAATAAAATTCATATCTAATAAATCTTGTTTATCTTTATTAACTAAAGAAACTTTATCTTCAAGATCTTTAATATATAATTTAGATTTACTTAACTCATCTTTAATTTTTTGATTTTCAGAAGTTAATTTAGATATATCAATTAAATCATTTAATTTTTGAGGAGAATAAAATTTCCCATTTTCATTATAAAATGATTTAGATTCATTTAAATCATTTGTAGTAGGAATTAAAGAACTTAAACCATTTTTAACTAAATTACTTTCTAAAGTTTGTTTAAGTACTTCAATATAACTTTTCATTTGATCATTTAATAAAGTTTGTTTTTTCAAAGCCTCTAAGGCATCATTATAATTTTGTTCTAATTCACTATAATTATCACTTTCATTACTTTCATTACTTTCATCTTCTTTTTTTTCTGCTTTTAAAGAATATAAATCTTGTCTTGTTATAGGTAAATCGACATTAGGTTTTAATTTTTTAATATATAATTCACATAAATCTTTATAATTTAATAAATCTTGAAAAGCTTTATTTGGATCATCATAATCTTCAAGATCATTTGAAGGTCTTGATATTATATTATAAGGAATATTTGCTCCTTTATCTATTTTTTCTGCTATTAATGGAGAAAGTTTATTTGTATTATTATTATTTTTATTATTGTTATTTAAATTATCATTTTTTATATTTGAATTTTTATTGTTTTTATTTTCTTTATCATTTGATTTATTTATTGGTTTATAATTTGTTTCACATTTACTTATTGGATAATTTGATGTTATGTGAATATTGTATTGTTGTTCTTGATTTTTAATTTGGTTTTGATTTTGATTTTGATTTGATATATTTGATAATTCGTTTTGATTTTGATTTAGATTTTCTGATTGGTTTGATATTTGATTTACTATTGAATTGTCTTGAGAGTTGCTTATTTGGTTATAATTAATTGGATTCATTTTTTATTTTTTTTAAGTTAAGTTTTATTTTTTTTATTTATGAAATATTTTAATATTTTTTTATTATTTTTTTCATTTTTTTGATATTTTTGTAAAATATATATTTTTTTTCCTTTTATAAATAATATATATAATATATTCTTTATTTTATTGAATTTTTCCTTTTTATATTAAAAAGTTGTTTTTAATTATATTATTATTTTATC
>Ga0256407_10008781_pt1 | contig 14697 bp, 9 predicted proteins | sample RumenRJG_04DNA_FD_193489 | JGI IMG/M metagenome (GOLD analysis project Ga0256407, IMG submission 193489) | Bovine rumen microbial communities from Lethbridge, Alberta, Canada - RJG_04 | ecosystem: Host-associated > Mammals > Digestive system > Stomach > Rumen | place: Canada: Alberta | collected... | reverse complement strand
CGACTGCTGAGCATCAACCTGTACAGCTATGTGAAGAATCCCTTCACGAAGGATGCCTACTTCGACTATGAGCTGTTCCGGAAACATGTGCAGATGGCACAGCGACTGATGGACGACATCGTTGACTTGGAGTTAGAAAAGATTGACCTTATCATGGAGAAGGTGGAGAGCGACCCCCAGTCGATGGAGGTGAAGGGCGCTGAGATGCACCTGTGGGAAAAGATTAAGGCCAAGAGCTCGAAAGGACGCCGTACGGGTGTGGGCATCACAGCCGAGGGTGACATGATAGCTGCCATGGGACTGCGCTATGGTACACAGGAGGCTACCGACTTCAGCGTGGAGGTGCATAAGACACTGGCGCTGAACGCTTACCGCTCGAGTGTGGAGATGGCTAAGGAACGTGGTGCCTTCGAGATATTTGATGCCAAGCGCGAGCAGAACAATCCTTTCATCCTGCGCATCAAGGATGCTGACGCTGCTTTGTATGCCGATATGGTTAAGTATGGACGCAGAAACATTGCTTGTCTGACGATTGCCCCGACGGGAACAACCAGTCTGATGACGCAGACCACAAGTGGTATCGAACCCGTGTTCCTGCCTGTTTACACCCGTCGTCGTAAGGTGAACCCCAACGATACCGATGTGCATGTGGATTATGTCGATGAGGTGGGCGACTCGTTTGAGGAATATATTGTTTACCATCCGAAATTCATGGAGTGGATGAAGGTGAACGGCATGGACACTACGAAGCGCTATACCCAGGGGGAAATCAACGAACTGGTGGCTAAGTCGCCTTATCATAAAGCGACCGCCAACGATGTGGACTGGTTGATGAAGGTGCGCATGCAGGGTGCTATCCAGAAATGGGTGGACCATTCTATCAGCGTAACGGTGAACCTGCCTAACGATGTGGACGAGGCATTGGTAAACCGCCTGTATGTAGAGGCTTGGCGCTCAGGGTGCAAGGGCTGTACCATCTATCGTGACGGAAGTCGTTCGGGGGTGATGATCAGCGTGTCGAAGAAAGACAAGAAAGATAATAAGGAGGAAGACACCACCAAAGATAATAATATGGAAGCCCATATAGAGGCTCCATGTAAACACCCAGAGGTGACGGAGGTTCGTCCGAAGGAACTGGAGTGCGATGTGGTTCGTTTCCAGAATAACAAGGACAAGTGGGTGGCCTTCGTAGGATTGCTTGATGGCTATCCATACGAAATATTCACAGGTCTGCAAGATGACGAGGAAGGTATCCTATTGCCTAAGTCGGTGACCAAAGGTAAGATTATCAAGCAGATGAACGATGACGGTACGAAGCGCTATGACTTCCAGTTTGAGAACAAGCGTGGCTATAAGACCACGGTGGAAGGACTCTCGGAGAAGTTCAACCCAGAATACTGGAACTACGCCAAACTGATTAGTGGCGTGCTGCGCTACAGGATGCCTATCGACCATGTCATCAAGTTGGTATCGTCGTTACAGTTGAAGTCGGAGAGCATCAACACCTGGAAAGTGGGTGTGGAGCGTGCGCTGAAGAAATACATCGTGGACGGCACCGAGGCCAAGGGACAGAAGTGCCCGAACTGTGGCTCGGAGAGCTTGGTATATCAGGAAGGCTGTCTGATTTGTAAAAACTGCGGTTCGTCACGGTGCGGATGATAGATGATCATTGAAAATTCATATATTGTATTGCGGAAAGTCCGCTTCCACGCCTTCCATGGGGTGATGCCCCAAGAGCGGAAGGTGGGAGCGGATTTCACCGTCTCACTGAAGGTGGGTATAGACCTGAGCGTTCCAATGGTCAGCGATTCCGTCGCTGACACCCTGAACTATGCCACCCTCTACGAAGTGGTAAAGAAGGCAATGGCGCAACCTTCGCAACTGCTGGAACATGCAGCAGGGCGTATAGGACGAGATGTGATGGCAACCTTTCCGCAAGTGACAACTGTTGACGTGATGCTGACCAAACTGAACCCGCCGATGGGGGCTGATTGTCAGGGGGCTGGAGTGGAATTACACTTAATAAATGATAAAACTAGGTTGTAAGTGCTTGGTTTTTAATAGAAAATGACTACTTTTGCACCTGCAATGAAGAATAGATTATTAGTTTTTCTATGGATAACATGTCTGTTTGTGGCTGTAGCAACGGCTGCGAACAAGAGATTTACGCTGGTTATTGATGCGGGTCATGGTGGAACGGATGCGGGTGCTGTGGGTTCCATTACGAAGGAGAAACATATCAATCTGAACGTGGCACTGGCCTTTGGACGACTGGTAGAGCGTAATTGTCCTGATGTGAGGGTCATCTATACCCGTAAGACCGATGTCTTTGTGCCGTTGCATACCCGTGCCGACATAGCCAACCGTAATAAAGCTGACCTCTTTATCTCCATTCATACGAATGCGTTGCCCAAGGGGCGCATCTCACGGGGATTGGAGACTTATACGCTCGGTATGCACCGTGCTGCCGACAATTTGGATGTGGCGAAGCGAGAAAACTCGGTCATCCTGATAGAGACGGACTATAAGCAACGTTATCAGGGCTTTGACCCCCGTTCGGCAGAGAGCTACATCATGTTCGAGTTCATGCAGGACCGAAACATGGCACAGAGCGTAGACTTGGCGAAGTATGTGCAGCGTCGCACCTGTGCTTCGGCAGGTCGTCAGAATAAAGGAGTAAAGCAGGCTGGATTCCTGGTGCTTCGAGAAACCTCGATGCCCAGTTGTCTGATAGAGTTGGGCTTTATCTCTACACCAGACGAGGAACAGTATCTTCACTCTGCTGCTGGCGTTGAACGGCTGGGACGTGGCATCTTCCAGGCTTTTGTAGATTATCGTAATCAGTATGATAAGAGCATTAGTGTGCCTTACAAGGCTGAGCCTATTCAGGAGGTAAGCATCCCTGCCGTGGTGCCTCAGCCGGAGCCTAAGGTGGAACCGAAGCCGGAGCCTAAGGTGGAGCCGAAACCGGAGCCCCAACCAGAACCCAAGCCAGAGCCTAAGGCGGAGCCGACACCAGAACCACAGGTGGTAACTCCTGTAGAACAGAAACCTGTGGCGACTGCCCCTGTAGAACAGAAACCTGTGGTGACTGCCCCTGTTGAACAGAAACCTGTGGTGACTGCCCCAGCTGCTCCCGTCTTTAAGTTGCAGATACTGGCCAGCAGTTTCCGTCTGAAGTCTAATGATACCAGACTGAAGGGACAGTCGGATGCTTCTTATTATGAAGAAGGTGGGTTGTTCAAATACACGGTAGGAGCGTCGGAAGACTATAACGAGATTAACCAGCTTCGCAAGACGTTGCAGGAGAAATTCCCACAAGCCTTTGTGGTTGCCTTTAAGAACGGACAGAAAATAGACGTTAGAGAGGCGATACAAGAGTTTAAAAGTAAAAAGGGGAAATAATAAAAAAGGTAAGATAGTAATAAATAAATTATATAGCTCATGAAGTTCTTTACAAAAGAAGTGAAGATTGCACTGACTGCCATCGTAGGTATTGTGGTGCTGTTTTATGGATTGCAATTCCTGAAAGGACTCAACGTCTTTTCAACCGATATTACTTATTATGTGGCCTTTGACGACGTCAGTGGGTTGTCACCGTCTTCGCCCGTTTATGCCAATGGCTATAGGGTAGGCGTGGTCAAATCGCTGAACTACGACTACAACCCTCAGGGCAAGATCGTGGCAGAACTGGACCTTAATAAGAACATGAGAGTACCCCGTGGCTCTCATGCCGAGCTGGCCAGCGACTTGTTGGGTAACATCAAGATTAACCTCGTGCTCTCCGAAGACCCTATCAACATGATTGGGCATGGTGATACGATACCTGGTGAGATGGAGATGGGTATGATGACGAAGGTAACTAAAATGCTGCCCGCCATAGAGCACATGCTGCCTAAGCTCGATTCCATCATCACCAGCCTGAACACGCTGTTGGCTGATCCTGCACTTCGCAATACACTGCACAACGTGGAAGGTATGACTGGTAATCTGAATGCTACCAGTGCAGAACTGAAGAACTTGTCGGCTTCATTGAACAGGGAAGTGCCTGGCATGATGAATAAGGCCAACGGTGTGCTGGATAACACTCAGCAGTTGACAGGTAATTTGGCGGCTATTGATGTGGAAGGCATGGCTGCTAAGGTAAATCAGACATTGGCTAATGTGGAACAAATGACTCAGAAGTTGAACAGCAACGAAGGGACGCTGGGTCTCTTGATGCGTGATGCTACCCTCTATAACAATCTGAGCTCTACGGCTGCATCAGCTGATTCGTTGCTGATTGATTTAAAAGCTCATCCAAAACGCTATGTACACTTCTCTGTTTTTGGGAAAAAAGATAAGTAATGGTGCTCAATTTTTAATTTGTCTAAATAAAACGCATCTAGTGAAGATGCTTGGACACAGATTACACAACTGCTTGATATAGTAGCGTTTTATGTGATAGATGAAAGCTTGTTAGCACATGGCTACAGTTGTGTGCTAATTTTTTGCAAACAGCTGATAATCAGGAGAGTCGTAATCTGCAAGTTAAAAATAATTATATAAAACATATAAATGTCTTAAAGACCGAAATATTAGAAAGTTACAGCGCTTTTCTTGAAAACATACAAAAAAGTGGGATTTGTAGGATTGAAAAAAAAGTGCGAACTTTGCAATCGCAAACAAATAAACGTAAGACCAAAATTGTCTTTACTAACGTAATTATAAATATGGTAACGCCACATGGTAAATGATCCAAGGGCGCTTTGGGACAACTGCCTTCATTTGATTAAGGAGAACGTCACGGAGCAGCAATATAGGACTTGGTTCGAGCCAATTGTCTTCGAGAGTTTTAACGAAGACACTCGAACTCTCCTCGTACAAGTACCGAGTATGTACGTGTACGAGTACCTTGAAGAGTACTATGTGGGTTTGCTGAGCAAGGTCATCATCCGTTGTTTCGGTCAGGGTGCCAAACTCTCTTACCGTGTGGTTACCGATAAGACGAACGGTTTGTCGCAAGATGTGGAGGCTGAGGAGCCTGTAAATATTGAACCGGCACCTGTTGCCACTCGTGCCAATAAGGCACCAACGACATTGGATGCAGCTGTTCCCCAGGATTTGAATCCTCAGTTGGATATTCATAAGACTTTCCAGAACTTTATCGAGGGTAATAGCAACAAGCTACCTCGTACTGTGGGATTGTCTATTGCCGAGCATCCAGGGAAGTCTACGTTCAACCCCTTCTTTGTCTTTGGTCCTTCAGGCTGTGGTAAGACACACCTCATCAATGCCATTGGTGTGAAGTGTAAGGAGATGTATCCGCATAAGCGTGTGCTCTATGTCTCTGCCCGTCTGTTCCAGGTGCAGTTTACAGATGCTGTTCGTCAGAACACGGTGAATGACTTTATCCAGTTCTATCAAACAATCGATGTACTGATAGTGGACGATATTCAAGAGTGGGCAACAGCCTCTAAGACACTGGATACCTTCTTCCATATCTTTGATCACCTGTTCCGCAATGGTAAGCAGATAATTCTGGCTTCAGACCGTCCCCCAGTCGATTTGTCGGGCGTGAAAGACCGCTTGCTTACGCGCTTTGCTTGTGGCTTGATTGCTGAGTTGGAACAGCCTAATGTGGAACTCTGCAAAGACATCTTGACAGCGAAGTGCCGTCGCGATGGCTTGAAGATTCCTGAGGACGTCATCCAGTTTATTGCTGAGACAGCCAATGGCAGCGTTCGTGACTTGGAAGGTGTTATCAACTCGTTGCTCGCCTATAGTGTTGTCTATAATTCCAATATTGATATGCGATTGGCTGAGCGTGTCATCAAACGAGCCGTGAAGGTTGACAACAAGCCACTGACCGTTGACGATATCCTGGATAAAGTGTGCGACCACTATCGTGTCAGCCAGCAGCATGTGCTTAGCCGTTCCCGTAAGCGCGACTATGTATTGGTGCGCCAAGTTTCTATGTATTTGGCTCAGAAATACACCAAGATGCCTGCCGGACGCATCGGACAACTGATTGGTGGCCGTGATCACTCTACTGTTATCCATAGCTGTTCCACCATTGAGCAACGCATGAAAATTGACAAGGCTTTCTTGTCGGAGGTGAGCAGTATTGAGAACTCTTTCAAGTTGAAGAAATAATCAGGAAAGGAAATAAAAATCGGGCGACCCAACAGGTTGCCCGACTTCTTTATCACTTCTATCTACTACTTTATAGCAGGTTGTCCTTCTCAATATCCTTGAAGTACTTGTAGGTGGAAACCTTCAGCTCGTCGGTAGCAGGCTCGTCAGCTACGATGATACCGTGCTGGTGCATCTGCAGAGCAGAGATAGTCCATTCGTGAGTAACAGCACCCTCAATGGCAGCCTTCAGGGCACGTGCCTTGTGGTGACCATTCACCAGAATCATTACTTCACGAGCGTCCATAACGGTACCAACTCCAACGGTCAGCGCCAGTTTGGGCACCTTGTTCACGTCGTTGTCAAAGAAACGTGAGTTGGCGATGATGGTGTCTGTGGTCAGTGTCTTCACGCGTGTACGACTTGTCAGCGAAGAGTAGGGCTCGTTGAAGGCGATGTGGCCGTCAGGACCAATACCACCAATGAAAAGGTCGATACCACCAGCTTCCTTAATCATCTCCTCATAGTGTGCACACTCAGCTGCCAGATCCTTGGCATTACCGTTCAGGATGTGGATGTTCTCTTTCGGACAGTCAATGTGGTCGAACAGGTTGCGAGCCATGAAAGAGTGATAGCTCTCAGGATGTGACTCGGGCAGATTCACATACTCGTCCATGTTGAACGTCAGCACGTTCTTGAACGAAACACGTCCTTCCTTGTTGGCTTTTACCAGACAAGCATACATTCCTTCAGGTGAAGAACCTGTTGGCAGTCCCAATACGAAAGGCTTCTCAGCGGTGGGCTTGAAGGCATTGATACGCTCAATGACGTGTTCTGCAGCCCACTGCGACATTTTCTGATAATCAGATTCAATAATTACTCTCATAAGTTTAAAAATATTAAGTTTTTGTCTTATCGCCTGCAAAGGTAAGAAAAAAACTGAAAACGTGACAAACATTGAATAATTTTTTTGTATCTTTGCACCCAATATTTAACATTATTATATGAAGGAATTCGTCATTTCTGAAGTCAAGGCTGAAACTGCGGTGTTGGTTGGACTGATTACACAGCAGCAAGATGAGGCAAAGACGAAGGAATATCTCGATGAGCTGGAGTTTCTGGCAGATACCGCAGGAGCCGTCACCGTGAAGCGATTCACACAGAAGGTGCAGGGCCCCAGTCAGGTGACTTATGTCGGAAAGGGAAAGCTCGACGAGATTAAACAATATATCAAGCAGCAGGAAGATGCCTATTACGACTGGCTCGATGCTGGGTCGCCAGAGCCCGAAGAGGGTAGGGAGGCTCCGCAACCCATCGGTATGGTCATCTTCGACGATGAACTGAGCGCTAAGCAGATACGTAATATTGAAAGTGAACTGAAGGTAAAGATATTAGACCGCACCTCGCTGATTCTCGATATCTTTGCCATGCGTGCCCAGTCTGCTGAGGCCAAGACTCAAGTGGAATTGGCACAGTATCGTTATATGCTACCCCGTCTGCAACGCCTGTGGACCCACTTGGAACGACAGGGTGGTGGCTCTGGTTCTGGTGGTGGAAAAGGTTCGGTAGGTTTGCGTGGTCCTGGTGAGACCCAGTTGGAGATGGACCAGCGTATCATCCGCCAGCGTATCTCGCTATTGAAAGAACGTCTGGTAGAGATAGACAAACAGAAGACCACCCAGCGTAAGAACCGTGGACGATTAATCCGTGTCGCCTTGGTGGGCTATACCAATGTGGGCAAGTCAACCATGATGAACCTGTTGGCCAAGAGCGATGTGTTTGCCGAGAATAAGCTCTTTGCAACCCTTGACACCACTGTTCGCAAGATGGTTATCGACAATCTGCCCTTCTTGTTGGCTGATACCGTAGGTTTTATCCGTAAGTTACCTACTGATTTGGTTGACTCGTTCAAGTCAACATTGGACGAGGTGCGCGAAGCCGATTTGCTGGTGCATGTCGTAGATATCTCCCATCCTGATTTCGAAGAACAAATCAGTGTGGTAGAAAAGACCCTTGCCGATTTGGGCTGTGCCGACAAACCATCGATGCTGGTGTTTAACAAGATAGATGCTTACACCTGGACTCCACAGGATGAGGATGATTTGACGGAGCCTACCCGTGAGAATATCTCGCTCGATGAGTTGAAGAAGACATGGATGGCGAAAGTAATGGAAAAGGGAAAAGTGAATAGTGAAGGATTTGCTCCCGCCCCATTGTTTATCTCAGCCAAGAATAAGCAGAACATCGACGAGCTGCGCGAGGTGCTTTATGCGAAGGTTCGTGAACTGCATGTGCAGAAATACCCCTATAACGATTTCTTATATAACATAGAAGATTGAACTAAATTGAACTAAACAGAAATACGATTACTTATGAGAGATTACAGACATTTGTATCAAGAGGAAATCTACGTGCTCGAGAGCAATAGCTGTTGGGCCGAGAATTGGGACAACGTAATGGTCGATGAGGCCTTCACTCCTTATGGTTTTCATCGCGTGATATTCTATGGCGATATTCGCCTGGGTAAGTTTGAGAAACAGGTAGAGGTCACCAAGGGCTTTAGCAAGCATTCAGGTATCAATGATGCCACGTTGCGCAATGTTACTGTGGGCGATAACTGTTTGATAGAGAAGATTGGTAATTTCATTAATAACTATACCATTGGCGACGATTGCTACATCTCTAATGTTTCTACGATGGAAACTACCGAGGGAGCAACCTTTGGCGAAGGTCATCTGGTCAGCGTGCTCAATGAGATGGGTGACGGTAATGTCATCCTTTTCCACGACCTGAACTCTCAGTTGGCTGCCTTCATGGTCAAGCATTTCAAGGACAAGCAACTCAAAGACAAGTTGACCCGTCTGGTTAATGAGGAGATTCGTTTCACCCAGCCCGAGCGTGGTACGATTGGTAATGGCGTGAAGATTATCAATTCAAAGGAAATCACCAATACTTTGGTAAAGGACGATTGTGAAATCAACGGAGCAGCACGCTTATCTGATTGTACTATCATGTCGTCTGCTGACGCCTCTGTATATATTGGTACGGGCGTCATCTGCGAAAATTCGATTATCTGTAACGGTTGCTCGATTACGAACTCCGTGAAGATGCAAGACTGCTTCGTAGGTGAGGCTTGTCAGATTACCAACGGATTCACCGCTGAGGCCAGCGTGTTCTTTGCCAACTCCTTCATGGCCAATGGAGAGGCCTGCGCTGCTTTCTGCGGACCGTTCTCTGCTTCTCACCACAAGTCAAGTCTGCTCATTGGTGGCGAGTTCTCATTCTACAATGCCGGTTCGAACACCAATTTCTCCAACCACGCTTATAAGATGGGTCCTTTGCACTATGGTACATTGGAGCGTGGTACCAAGACAGCCTCTGGCGCTTACGTGCTGATGCCTGCCAAGATTGGTGCTTTCTCTGTCTGCTTCGGCAAGCTGATGAACCATCCCGACATGCGTTGTCTGCCCTTTGCCTATCTGATGGCATATGGTGAGACGATGTATATCGTACCAGGACGTAACATCACCACGGTGGGTCTGTATCGTGACATCAAGAAGTGGCCCAAGCGCGACAAGCGTGCAGCCTCTTGTCGTAAGAGCATCATCAACTTCGACTGGCTGAGTCCATTCACCGTTGGCGAGATCGTTCAGGGTAAGAAGATTCTGGAGAATCTGCGTCAGGCGGGTGGCAACAATGTGTCCAGCTATAACTTCCAGGAGTATATCATCAATGCTTCATCGCTGAAGAAGGGTATCAAGTATTACGATATTGCTTTGCGCATCTATATGGGTGCTGTGCTGAAGCGTGCCATCAAAGGTGGATGGTTGGGTAAGCCTGAATCTACTGTTGGCGAGGGCGACTGGAACGACCTTTCTGGCCTGTTGCTCCCTGCCAGCGAGGAACAACGCCTGATTGACGATGTCAAGAACGGATCTATTGAGAGCATCCAGGATATATTGGATCGCTTCAATGAAATCGATGCCCATTATCGCGAATATCAGTGGACATGGACTTACAAGACCATTCTCGACTACTACGGCCTCGATGAGCTGACCGAGGCTGGCATCCAGCGCATCCGTGAGGATTACGTGAAGGCCCGTCGCGCCTGGATTGCTGAGATTCGCAAGGATGCCCAGAAGGAATTTGAGATGGGCGATGTTGAACAGGAAGTATATGACGACTTTATTTCTAAACTGGATCATGAGATTGACTATGAAGACTAAAACATTCTGGCTATTAGCCATCGTCTGTGGGCTGTTGTTGACAGCTTGCAGCAAGTACAAGTATGAAGAAGTGGAGGGTGACCTGTCGAAGACACGTATCTATACGCTCGACAATGGTCTGAAGGTGTACCTCAGTGTGAATGAGGAGAAACCCCGTCTGAACGCTTTTATTGCCGTTCGTACTGGCTCTAAGAACGACCCTGCCGAAACCACGGGTCTGGCTCACTATCTGGAGCACCTGATGTTTAAGGGTACTGATAAGTTTGGTGTCACCGATGCTGATGCTGAAGCTCCCCTGCTGGCTGATATTGAGGCTCGTTATGAGAAGTATCGTACGCTGACAGATCCTGCCGAGCGCCGTCAGGCCTACCACGAGATAGACTCTGTGTCGCAGTTGGCTGCCAAGTATTTCATTCCCAACGAGTACGACAAACTGATGTCGGCCATCGGTGCCGAGGGTACCAATGCCTATACCTCGAATGACGTTACCTGCTATGTAGAGGACATCCCGTCTAACGAGATAGAAAACTGGGCGAAGATTCAGGCAGACCGTTTCCAGAACATGGTGATTCGTGGCTTTCATACGGAGCTGGAGGCTGTCTATGAGGAGTACAACATCAGTCTGACGCGCGACTTCCGTAAGGAGATGGCTGCTATGATGGGCAAGTTGTTCCCCAATCATCCCTATGGTACGCAGACCACCATTGGTACGCAGGATCACTTGAAAAACCCCTCTATTACCAATATCAAGAACTACTTCAAGAAGTGGTATGTACCCAACAATGTGGCCATCTGTCTTGCTGGTGACTTTGATCCCGACGAGGTGATTGCTATCATCGACAAGTACTTCGGACAATGGAAACCTGGCGAGGACGTTAGTCAGCCGGAATTCCCTGCACTGCCTGAGATAACAGCTCCTACTGATACTACTGTCGTTGGTCCTGAGGCTGAGAATGTATGGCTTGGCTGGCGCTTCGAGAAAGCATCCTCTTTGCAGAGCGACACTTTGAATGTGATTGATATGATGCTGAACAACGGTACTGCCGGCTTGTTCGACCTCAACATCAATCAGCAGATGAAGATGCTGGAGGCTGGTACTTGGAACTATCAACTGCTCGACCATTCGATGTTTGTACTCATGGGTAATCCACGCGAGGGACAGACCCTTGATGAAGTTCGTGGCTTGCTGCTCGGTGAGATAGAGAAGCTGAAGAAGGGCGATTTCTCTGACGACCTGTTGCCCTCTGTTATCAACAACCTGAAGTTGCACTACTATAATTCTCTTGAAAGCAATGAGGAGCGTGTTGACGAATATGTTGATGCATTCGTCAATGGTACTCCATGGGAACAAGTTGTTAAGTCACTGGATCGTATGGAAGGCATGACCAAACAGCAGATTATGGATTTTGCCAGTCGTCATTTTAATGACAGCTACGTTACTGTTTACAAGCGCCAGGGCGTTGATCCCAACCAGAAGAAGATTGACAAGCCTGAAATTACACCAATCCCCACCAACCGCGACACTGTCAGCCAGTTTGTGCAGGACATCCAGAATGCGAAGGTGAAGCCTATCGAACCTAAGTTCGTCGATTTCCAGAACGACCTGACCTTTGGTGATATGCCGATGGGCAAGGAAGGTGCTGTGAAACTGCCCTATATTTATGTCAAGAATGTGGAGAATGGTCGTTTTAACCTCTCGTTCCGCTATGAGTTTGGTGAGGAGTCGGAGTTGAAATACGCCTATGCCGCTTCCTATCTCGACTACTTGGGAACTGACAAGCTTACCCCCCAGCAGGTGAAACAGCAGTTCTATAAGCTGGCTTGCGACTACAATATTTCTGTCAATGCACGCACCATCACGGTAAATCTCAATGGTCTGGGCGAGAATATGGCAGAGGCGCTGACACTGCTCGAAGATGTATTGCAACATGCCAAAGTGGATAACGATGCTTGGCAACAGTTTATTGCTGTGCGTGAGAAACAGCGTGCTGACAACAAACTCAACCAGCAGTATAACTTCGCCTATTTGTCACAGTATGGTCTCTATGGTCCTTACAATACCTATCGCAATGCCCTGACAGCACAGCAACTGCAGGCTATCAATCCGCAGGAGCTGTTAGACCTGCTGAAACAGCTGAACCAGTACGAGCATACCGTGCTATACTACGGTCCTATGACCGAAGAGCAACTCTGCGAGACAGTAGGTAGCGGACATGTTGTTCCTGCCAGTCTGAAGGCTGTTCCCGAGGGTAAGCACTACACCATGCAGCCCACCGCACAGAGTGAGGTACTCATTGCACCTTACGATGCTAAGAACATCTACATGCGTATGTTCTGTATTGAGGACAATAAGTTCAATCCCGATGAGGCTGCCATCAAGGAAATATTCAACGAGTATTATGGTGGCTCTATGGCTAGCATCGTCTTCCAGGAGATGCGTGAGAGTCGCGGCTTGGCCTACAATGCCTATGCGTACTATGCTGATGCTTCCTATAAGGATGAACCAGAGTATGCGATGGTACATATCATCACTCAGAACGACAAGATGATGGACTGCGTCCGTCAGTTCAATAACATCCTCGACACCATTCCGCAGAGTGCGGCATCGTTCAAGGTTGCCAAGGATGCTGTCCAGAAGCGCATTGCCAGCGACCGCACCACCAAGTACGGCCTTATCACGAAGTGGCTGTGGGCTAAGCAGCGTGGCATCGACTATGATGAGAATGAGCGTATCTACAAGGCGTTACCCGGCACTACGCTCGAGGATATCGTGAAGTTCGAACAGAGCCGTATGGCCCACAAGACCTGGCGCTATGTTATCCTTGGCGACGAGAAGGAGCTGGATATGAAGTCGCTGGAGAAGATGGGTCCTATCCGTCGTCTGACCACAGAAGAGATTTTCGGTTATTAGGCGCTTCGCTAGTGAACAGTGAATAGTGAATAGTGAATAGTGAATAGTGAACAGTTATTAACTAACAAACAATACAACTATGGCAAATCCCGCAACATTCAAGTATGCCCCCATGTTTCAGGTGGGCGAAGACAAGACGGAGTATCGTCTGTTGACAAAGGAAGGCGTTTCTACCGCCCAGTTTGAAGGAAAGGAAATTGTAAAGGTCTCTAAGGAAGCGCTCACCCTTTTGGCTCAGCAGGCTTTCCACGATGTAGAGTTCATGCTACGCCGTGAGCACAACGAGCAGGTGGCTAAGATCCTGACTGACCCAGAGGCTTCTGAGAACGATAAGTACGTAGCCTTGCAGTTCCTGCGCAATGCCGAGGTGGCTGCCAAGGGCATCCTGCCTTTCTGCCAGGACACTGGTACCGCTATCATCCATGGTGAGAAGGGTCAGCAGATCTGGACTGGTTTCGAGGACGAGGAAGCCCTGTCGCTGGGCGTGTTCAATACCTTCACTCAGGATAACCTGCGCTATTCTCAGAACGCTCCATTGAATATGTACGACGAGGTGAACACCCGTTGCAACCTGCCTGCCCAGATTGACATCGAGGCTACTGAGGGTGCCGAGTACAAGTTCGTGATGGTGGCAAAGGGTGGTGGTTCTGCCAACAAGACCTACTTCTATCCGATGACGAAGGCTACCATTCAGAACGAGGGTACGCTCATCCCGTTCCTCGTGGAGAAGATGAAGAGCCTTGGCACAGCCGCCTGTCCTCCATATCACATTGCTTTCGTGATTGGTGGTACATCAGCCGAGAAGAACCTGCTTACCGTGAAGCTCGCTTCTATCAAGTACTACGACGGTCTGCCCACCACAGGTGATGAGACGGGTCGTGCCTTCCGTGATGTTGATCTGGAGCAGAAACTCATCAAGGAGGCTCAGAAGATTGGTTTGGGTGCTCAGTTCGGTGGCAAGTACCTGGCTCACGACATCCGTGTGGTTCGTCTGCCTCGTCATGGTGCCTCTTGTCCTATCGGTATGGGTGTTTCTTGTTCTGCTGATAGAAATATCAAGGCAAAGATTAATGCCGACGGTATCTGGTTGGAGAAGATGGACAGCAATCCCACAGAGTTGATTCCTGAGGAGCTGCGCAAGCCAGGAGAGGGTGGCAAAGGTATTGAGATCGACCTGAACGAGGGTATCGATGCTGTTCGTAAGGAGCTTTCTAAGTATCCCGTCTCTACCCGTGTCAACCTGAAGGGTACCATCATTGTGGCCCGCGATATTGCTCACGCCAAGCTGAAGGCTCGTCTGGATGCCGGTGAGGGTATGCCCGACTATTTCAAGAAGTACCCCGTGCTCTATGCCGGACCTGCCAAGACACCAGAGGGCTATCCTTGTGGTTAGATGGGACCGACCACCGCTAACCGTATGGACCCGTACGTAGATGAGGTTCAGGC
>Ga0256407_10008780_pt1 | contig 14697 bp, 29 predicted proteins | sample RumenRJG_04DNA_FD_193489 | JGI IMG/M metagenome (GOLD analysis project Ga0256407, IMG submission 193489) | Bovine rumen microbial communities from Lethbridge, Alberta, Canada - RJG_04 | ecosystem: Host-associated > Mammals > Digestive system > Stomach > Rumen | place: Canada: Alberta... | reverse complement strand
AGAGAATATAGTTATTGTTAATGTGGCGGAAAGCGAGCTTCGTGACGTCACCAAAGAAGAAAATGGAGAGGAGGTAAGACCCGTCTAGGAGAATTCTTAAACGGGGACGCCGCATGTTTTATTTATTTTTAGGAATTGGTTTTGTTATTGTTTTTTCATGTATGTTAATATTAAATAATAGTATTAAAGAATTAGACTAGACCTTACTTAATGTTTTAGTGAAAGAGATAAAGATTGAAGAAATGTTAAAGAAGGATAATGAAGATGAAGTTTCTACTGAATCGTCTAATGAAGATATTTTAAAAGCGATTAGAAATACATATCCGCATATGACGGAGGATAATTAATGAATAGGGCAGAAAGACGAAAAATGATGAAGAAGTTTCCTGGATATAAGAAGGCTGTGAAGAGTGGTAGTAAAAAGGCAGTGGATGATTTGGAGAAGATGTTTCAAAAGCAGTGGGATATGAATAGAGAAAACTTTGAACGCGGTTTACGGCGAAAAGCTGGTGTTATAGAGGATTATGTATATAATGATGAAACATTAAATAATGGTGATATTATAGAATTTGATAATTCTGAGGATGAAGTTTATAATGATTAATGAAGAAAAGCTCATAGAGCGAATATAGCAAATGAATTGCGAGAAGGGTAATTTATTAGTATTTTATACTAAAACTGATTAGTATGGAGTTCCTTTATATGATGTAAATACACTGCAACAATGTTTTGATGGTATTATATCTGCTTTGCCTGAAGGTGTCACCGCAATAATATTACCTGATAAAATTTGGCTTTCTTCTATTGAAGATTGCGAAAGAGCGTTAGAAGATTTGAAAAAATGTATTTCTTATCTTCAAGAGGCAATGGATAAGATTGGGAATATTAAAAATGAAAAGTTCTCGCATGATGTAATTTTTAATTTTAAAGGCGGCGGGATTCGTTAAAGGGAGCTTTACACCTGTGGTCCCCGCTTCATTGAAGGGTAAAATTTTTGGGCAAAATTATATGTTTCTTAGGTAAAATTATCTAAAAGATGGGTAAAATTTTGAAATTGGGTAAAAATGGATAATTCATATAAAAGATTTTTGAATATATATGAAAGAAAATATAGGAGGGCTTTTATATGAGCGTTATTGAAAAACATTTTCCCGCAGATACAAGTATGGAGATGTTAACTTTTTTAAATAATAAAAATATTGATGGTAGATTATATGCTTATTTACAAAGTAAATCAATGCCAGTAAAGATTAGTGATTATTATGAAACACGGGTAGATAAATTTGAATTGGGTACTCAAGGAGAATTTTGTGAAGCTATTCAAATTAAATCACCAAAAACTTTAAGAAAACATTTAAATACATTAATTGAGACTGGATATTTAAGAAATGAAAAAGATTATTATGTTTTAATACAAAAAGAAGATATATTTTTTAAAATGCCATTAGATACTTTAAGATTTATTCAAAATACTATTAAGGAAGATGTTATAAAAATTTATATTTATTTAGGTCAGCGGTATAAATTTGCAGCAAGTCAGGGTACTAAATATTCTTTTTCAATAAAAGAAATTGTTGAACATTTAGGTTTAAGTTTAAATGATAAAAATAGGAATTTTGTTAAAGATGGATTGGATGCTTTGATGAATAATGAATTAATTAAATTTGTTAGTTATCGAGAGGGTAAGGCACCTAGATTAAGATTAGTGAGTTTTTCATATGAGTATAAAACAAATTTTAAGAAATAAAATTATTAAAATAGGTAAAAAGTGCCTCCTGAAATAGGTAAAAAGTGCCTCCTGATAAGCAAAAAGTGCCTCATATCTAAATAATAAAGAGAGTAATTTTTTAAGTAATAAAGGACTGAGTTATCTTTCGCTTCGCTCAAGATAATCAGTCCTTTAGAGGAACTTTTTTCGTTAGGGGAAAATATAGGCGGCTATGTAATAATAAAAATGAATTAAGTATTTTTATTAGAATTGTCTAAATATATTGATTTTTAATTAAACTCTTAACGATTGTATAAATATACTGGGTAATTAAATAATTAAATTTTAATTAAACGACAGGTTTTAATAAAAATGGTAAAGTTTAGATAAATGCAACAAAATTGGAATTTTTGGTAAGGTATAATAATATATATTATATCTTACCAAAATTATTAAAATTGTTGCAAAGATTTAAGGTTTTATGATTTGGTTGGGCTTCGCCCAACCAAAGGTAGGATTTTTCGGTATGTGGGGGAGAGGAAACCGCTACGAAAATCGAAATGAAAAATTGGACGGAAATCGTCAATAAAATGATTGTAATTAAAAATCAGTCGGAGATATATGGGGGAGATGGGGAAAGGTAATTAAATTCCCGCATATTTTAAACAAATGATTTGAAAAAATGGGGATGGATAAAAATAAGGAAGGGTAGATAGCCGCATCAAAAGGTAACTATAAAAAATTCAAATGAAAATTTTGAAAAATGAAAGGAAAATTTTATGCAATTTTTACAAGCTAAGAGTGGAAATAATAAATTACATGCTTATGATAATTTACCTTATGCTATTGATAATATATTTATATAGGAAGACAGTATATTAATTAATTTAATTGATTATGCGGGTATTCGCTTGGATGTTAGATATAAAGATATTACAGAGTTAAAAAAAGAGTTTAATATTATTAATAGTATTAGAGAAATAAGGAAATATAAAGAGTATGATTATTGAGGCAATTAGGGAAGTGTTGGGATGGGAAGTGTTGGGATGGGTTGTGCTGTTTTTTGTGACTTATATTTTATTGATTATTTATATAATTATTGATTGGTGGAAGAAATGGAAGGGATGATTTGTTATATTATGGGATGGATTAAAGATTAAGTATTAAGTATGGTTTTTATTGTGCGACCCGAAGGGGAGCCATAAAGTGATTGAGAGATAAATATGGTTTTTTGAGCGACTGAAGGGAGCCAAATTACTAAAAGATATGTAAAAAATGAACAAATTTTCAACAGGGGATAGGATATATAAGATGAAAGAGAAGGGAGGGGAAGGAAGGGGGTCTTTATGATATAATATTAATATATTATTGGCTGCTATTGTATATTATGTATTATATTATTATATTATATATTATTAAAATTAATTAAAGTTAATAAAAATCATGAAAGGTGTTATGAAAATCATGTAAATCATGTAATGTACTAGGCGCGGGACCAGTACCTATGTGCTACCGTAATTCGATAAAGCGACCGTTTACGCACTCTAATAAGCCAGGAATTTCTCCCTGGCTATTGTCCTATATTTAATTTTAATAATCTATTACCTTAGTTCCTTAAGAAAAGCATTGATAATATCTTCATCACTTTTGTCAATAGAAAGAGAACCAGAAGCTTTCATATTCTTATCCAGTTTCTTAATAACATTATAACCAGTCTTGAGGTCTTTCTCCATTGATTTAAGCATCTCAACAATGTCTTTTACAGAGAAGTCCTTTACAAAATCCTTTCCAAGAACAAGAGCAAGATAATCAATAATCTCCGCGGCGAGTTCTTCGCGGGTGTCATTTAAATCCTCTTCTGCATAATATTTCTTTCTTGCGGCAGCCAGCTCTTCCTGGAATTTACGCTCGAGTTCATCCGGCGAGGTACCAGCTTTTAGTGCTTCATATAGATCCATATAATTTTCTCCTTTGTTATTTTCTATATATATTATAACAAAAATTTTTTAAGTTTTCAAGTGGTGGCGGTCAGTAAGATAGGTTTTTTTTATATTATACCATAAATTTTTTAATTTGTCAAGCGGAGGATCGGGCGGCAGCTGCCATATGAGAGATGGGATGAGTGCCGCTGCCGCCTCGATGAATTTTGGGAATCTAGGGAACGGGTTCGAAAAAGCCAAGGTTCTGGAAAAAAAGCCCATATAGGACGCGAAGGGGGGAAGCGGGCCTGGGCGGTGGCCCGCGGCCCGACAAATTTTGGAGCCTATAACCTTTGATTATACCATAACCCGCAATGTTTTGTCAATAAGTTTTTTAAAAATAAAAAAGAGGATTATTCATCCTCTTCATCATCACCAATGGGATTTACATCAACATCATAATTAAAATGAGTATCAGTATCACTATTAAAAAGCTTTTCTGCTTGTTCAATTGCATCCCATTTATTAACAGCATCATCAATAGTATAATTAATAAGAAAAGTTACATCATATTTCATTTTTTATTCCCCTTTTTTTGATGATTTAATTATAACTGATTTAAAATTATTTGTCAAGAACTTTCTTTAAAAAATCATAAAGAATGTTTCCCACAAAAGTGCCAACAAAAACATAACTAAGAATTTCTAATGTTGTCATTTTATTTTATCCTTTCTTTTTGATAGTTTAATTATATCAGATTAAGATTATTTTGTCAATCACATTCTTCTAAATCTCTGAATTTAGGAAGCATTTCATCTTCCCACCACTTGTTTAATTCTTTATTAAATTCAGTAAAAAGATTATTGATGGCGAACATAATAACACCATAGCATCTATCAGTAGCATGAGAAGCACTGCAACTATCTCCCCATCTTAACTGAAATTGATATTCACTTTCAATCCAAGCCTTTACTTTATCTTCCATTTTATTTCTCCTTTCTTTTTGTAACTTAATTATAACTGATTTTTGGGAAAATGTCAACAAGTAATTTTGTACAAAATTCTGATTAAAATTTGTGCAAAATATATCTTGACAAAAATCACGGGCTGGCGCGGCCACTCGCCAGCCGCCATTATATCACAGATTTTATTATTTTGTCAAGTGTTTTTTAAAAAATCATAGAGAATCCTTCCAACAAAAGTACCAACAAAAACATAGCCAAAAATTTCTAAAGTCATTTTATTTTATCCTTTCTGGAGATGGAAGAGGATTTTTAATCCTCTTCCCCTTCCTCATCATCAAAACCGCAAATGGGACAAATTGCATCACAGAGGTCATTTTCATCCCAATCGCACTCGTAGACAGGTTCACCGCACTCGGGACACTCATAGAACCGCTCTTCCCAATCTACATAGCCGCCAAAAATCTGCTCAATGTACTTTGCTCTTGATTCCCACATTTTTTTAATCCTCCTCTTCCTCGGTGAGTTCACCAAACATTGTGCAAGTACAATTCCATCTTTCTGTATCTTCAGCAATTGCTTTAAAAATGGCATCTTTACAAAAATCAAATAACCAGTCTTCCCAGACGGCATAGTCTCCATGCTTAACAAGATATGTATCCATCTGCCTAAGAAAGTCAATTCTCAGTTCAACCATGTTTTTATTCATCTTTTTTCTTCCTTTCTTTTGATGATTTAATTATATCAGATGGGAAAGCATTTGTCAATACATTTCCCATCCGTTAATATCACCAAATTTATCTAATGCTTTGTAGATTCTTTTGGTCATTTTTTTGCACCAATGCGGGTAATCTTTCATAAAATCTATTGCCCATTGTGTTGCAATAATTTCTGAAGGAAGGTGAAAATAAGCTTCATTTTTTCTATTGTCAGATTCTTCAGAAAATTTTAAAACCTGTCGGCACAAAATTTCATACTCTAAATCTTCATCTGTTAAACTTTTCATTGTATAATGGTGTCCAACTTCATGAAGAAGGGAAAACAGAAAATAATTTCTTTCTGTAACTGTAAAATCAAAAAAATCTGCAACCCACTGTCTGTGAAATTCATCAACAGAACAAGTAAAAGGAGTGAAAAAAACTGTGCGGGTTTCGGGGTCATAAGAAAAATCATTACCTAAAACCACTCTTACATCAAAGTTTTCAAGGACTTTAGCAATTACGTTTCTGAATTTTCTTTTGCCTTTCATGTTGTTTCCTCTCTTTCTTTCTATAAAAATTATAATATATTTTTGGGAAAATGTCAACAAGGAAAATTAAACAAAAATCTATTGAAAATTTGTGCAGAATACATATTGACTTGGAACTCGGGCCCGCGCTGGTTGTGCGCGGGCCGCCCATTATACCATAAAAATTTAGGGTTGTCAATAGTAAAATTGCATAAAAAAAATGGCTTTTTGTCATGTTTTTTGACAAAAAACCATTTGAAAAGTTGTCAGACTATTCACTTTTTAGGTGGTCTCTGTTTGATTAAATCCAACTTATAGTGATTTCCACCAACATTAAACTCAATAATCTTGCTTTTGTTGGTAATTTCCGTTTCAAAACCCTCAGTTTTCAGACAATTTGCAAGAATTTCGATGAGTTTTTCCTTTTCTTCATCGGGTTTCCGCTCTTTTTTGACAGTTTTTCGGGGCTTGTCTGATTTGGCTTCGTGGTTGATTTTATTTTCTTTAGCCTTTTTAGTAAGCTCTTCCACGATTTCATTTTCAAGATACCCTTCGTCCTCAAGCCAAACCTTAATTGCTTCATCCTTCGGAAGCTGAAGGGATTCCATGTATTCTTTAATGTCAGAGTCAGGGATGCGAATATTTTTTCCGTTCAGATTGTAAGTCATGTGTTTTACCTCTTTTCTTTTGATGGTTTAATTATATCACATCCCTTTCTTCTTGTCAAGAGGGGAAGAAAATTTTCTTCCCCTCTTTTTCAAAGTCATGCCTTGATGGAGAAGTAGGGAACCTTCTTCACATATTCCTTGACAAGGATTTCACCTTTCACAAGGTCAGTAAGCAGATGCGTGATACGCTGATTCGTCAGACCGTCAATAGACGGGATTTCCGCCTGCAGTTCCTTGATGCACTTCGGGGCATCCGCATCGGTAAGGAAGGCGACAATGTCAGCCTTGAAGCCTTCATTGTCAATCTGAGTCTGAGTCGGCTTTTTTGCGGAAGTGCGCTTCTTGTCCAGAAGAGCAATTTCCTTATCAATGAAAGCAACCATGTCGGCATTGTCAGCAACGATAGAACGGATAGCAGTGAACATCTCTCTCTTAGTCATACTTAGCACCTCTTTCTTTTGTTTGTTTTTTTTATCTTACATATTTATTATATCACAAGGCTTTTGTTTTGTCAAGAACTTTTTTAACTTTTTTAAAAGTTTTTTGTGGTTGACTTCTTTGACTTTCCTTACCTTGTATATAAATTATATCAAATTTTTTTTAAAATGTCAAGAAGTTTTTTTGGTAGAGATTGTATACATTATGTATACAATCTCTTTTCCATTTTCTTGTGCTGTCTCAGACAGTGAGCAAAAATTACAGTTTCAATCAATACATCTTCTAGACCTGTATGAGACTCATCGAAATCCTCAATACCTGAGATGTATCTATAAAGAATTTCAGCAGTTAATCTACACTGAGGAGTTTTATGCTTTGTCATGTATCCTTTTTCATTACAGAAGCGGATATATGATTTCTGCTTTCCAATGACCTGCCTGCTCATTTTTAGCGTATCCCAAATTTCAACAGACTGCGGAAAGAAGAAACGAAACTTTGAATCACTAATGTATCTGATAGTGTTATTCAATGCTCTTACATCGAATCCAGCATTATGAGCGAATACATTTTTAATTCCATATTCTTTTAAGTCATCCTTAAAAGCTTTCCAAGCTGTCCAGATGCTTACAAGCTTGCGCTGTCCAGACTGAATCTCATTCCAATAGTTCGGAATCTTTTCCGCATAATATGCGGATGTCATAACATCCTTCATCCCTACAAAAGTTTCATAAAGGACGAATGAACGAGTTTTGTATACATTACCACGCTTGTCACAGATTGCCCATCCGATGTCATATACAAGCGACTGTGACAAATCAAGCTTGTCATCTTTTGTGACAATACCGTTGCAGGTTTCAGTATCCAGACCCATATAGTACTTAATTCTCTTGTCCATTGGTGTTTTCCTCTTTTCTTGTTTTCTATGTCTTTATTATATCATGGATTTTAGGGTTTGTCAAGAGTTTTTTTTAATTTTTTTTGAAGTTTTTTTGTTCTCTGTTCCCTTGACAAGTATAATTATAGCAGATGGGGAAGGGGTTTGCAATATCGGAATGTTGCACAAATTTTGGGATTTTTTTGGTTTAAAATTTGTGCAAATTTTCTCTTGACAAAAAGTGCGGCGGTGTGGTATAATGGAATTTCGGCGTTTTTGCGCGCAAAAACGCCCCGACAAAAAAGCATCCCCCGAAGGGGATGCCCAAGAAAGGAGGAACGAATATTGTCAGTAGAGTGGACAGCTGAGGATTCGAACCTCAGATTTGCAGGCAAGGGCTAGCACCTTGTTAACTGCCGTCTCCCATTGAACTACTGCCCCATAGTAGTGCGGTTTTAAGGGATAACCGCAAACCCTTTACCTCACTCCTCAGCGTCCTCAGAGCCGAGGGAGAAGTAAGCGACCTTCTTAACGTAGGTACGCTTGACCTCGCCGTTCTTACGAAGGTCGGTCAGCATATGAGTTACACGCTGATTGGTCAGACCTGCGATAGAGGGGCAAATCTCCATCAGACCCTTGATGGTCACAGGCTCATCAGCCTCGCCCAGAGCAACGAGAATGTCAGCCTTGAAACCCTCGTTATCAAGCTGGGTCTTGGTCGGCTTGCGACTTGCAGACTTCTTCTTATCCAGAAGCTCAACTTCATGGTCAATGAAAGCGACCATCTCAGCGTTATCAGCAACAACCTTGCGAATCTCAGCAAACATCTCTCTTTTCGTCATAGTAGACACCTCTTTCTTAAAATTTGTTTTTTGTTTTTCTGTATCTTTATTATACTTTATTTTTTTAAATTTGTCAAGAACTTTTTTTATTTTTTATTTCTTGACTGTGTAAGGAACACATGGAAGCAAACCCTTGCATTTTTGCGTATTGGATTAGAGATGGGTTTTTATTTTTCTCTTTTCTTTACCTTACACATTTATTATACTTTATTTTTTTAAATTTGTCAAGTGTTTTTTAAAGAATTTTTTTAACCAAAGTCAAGTCGGGAAGGCTCTGCAGTAGCCACTTTCTCAATCTGTCCGCCATTTGGCGTATCTATCCCTACGGTTTTTTATGTCATTGCGCTACCGCTCACGCTTATATCCTACATCGGTTCATCATGGCTTATCTATCTCCTTTCTTTACTGTGCTTTTATTATAGCACAGTCGCCGTTGGTTGTCAAGTATTTTTTAAATTAATTTTTAAATGGCTTAGTTCGGCGGGTCCCTCATGATTTTTTAACCTCTTTTCTTTTGTTTATATTACATCATTAGAGTCATAAGACTTGCAACTAAAGCGATAAGAATAAAAAATAAAATTTCTTCTAACATTTTTTCTCCTTTCTTTTGTACCTTTATTATATCATAGGTTTTTTTATTTGTCAAGGCTTTTTTAAAGATTTTTTCAGATGACCAGAAGGCGCGGAGCACTGCCAACCACCTTACTTTTTTCTTTTTTCCTTACCTTGTAAATACATTATAGCAAAGTTTTTTTAAAAAATCAAGATGGTATTTTGCACTAATTTTGGGATAAATGTTTGTGCAACTTTTTTGCAGATTTCGCTTGACAAAATGTGCGGGATATGGTATAATGGAAATTTCGCGCTGAGCCGATGGTCAGCGCGGCGACAAAAAAATGGATGATTAGCAATCATCCGTAAAGCAACCAAGATAGGGGTCAAAACCGCAGTCATCATCAATGTCCGCAGGTTCATAGTCTTCATCATCTTCATCATCGTCAGACCCGAAGACCTTATCCTGACACTTAAAACAGAGACCAGAGATGAGAATCTCACGCTCAGAAGCGTCAAGATAAGGGAAGCAGTTCTGAACAAGTTCACCGCAACCCCAAGCGAGGTAATCTTCCTCATTTACACCAACAACAGAAACATGACCACAGAACGGGCAACGGACTTCGATAGTAATCTTCTTCATTTTATTTTTTCCTTTCTCTCTTTGATGATTTAAGTATAACATAAAGGGTTGATTTTGTCAACCCTTTATTTATCTTTTTTGCGATGCTTAATGAGTTTCAGACTGTATTCCTCACTATCAAGGGAGAACGTAAGTTCGGTTTCTGTCTTGATTCCAAGGATTTTTGCTCCCATTCCTTCAAACAGAACCTTGCAACAGCAAAGAAGACGTCTCTTTTTTTCATCAACCTTGCGCTCTTTTTTGGCGGGCTTGCGCGGTTTATCAGAGGTTTCGTAACGCTTAATACCGCTTGCTTTAATTTCCATTTCCGCCATCTCTTCGGCTTCTTCTCTTGTGACAGGCTCTCCATCCTGTTCACACTCTTTCATGATTCTTGCGATGAGTTTTTCTTTATCCATGTTTATCTCTCCTTTCTGAAATCATTATAGCATGAACAGGATGTTTTGTCAAGAGTTTTTTAAAAATTCATAATGCAATTTTCAATTTTGTATTCTCTATACCAAGAAACAAGATTCATAATCGCATCTTCAACGGTGAGCCTGGTAACATCATCTCCATCCCAAGGACATCCCATAGATTCAACATCGCCATATTCATGTCCATAAGAAAAGAAGTGGCAAACGAAATCGCCATTATTCCAAGGAAAACGAATCTGTAAACCATCATGAATAGTATTAATAGTATGAGGAATTTTTTCCATAGTGCAAAGGTTAGCAAGGGCAAGAATCGGCTTAGCATAGTCGGGATTAATCATCATTTTTTCCATTTTTATTTTCCTCTCTTTTTCTTTTGTAACTTAATTATAACAAATAAATATTTGTTTGTCAAGTCTAAATTTTGGGATTAAAAACATTAAAAATTTGTGCAAATTTCCTATTGACAAAAATGGGCGAGGTATGTTATAATGGAGTTTCGGCGCGTGGCGAACCATCGCGCGCCGACAAATAAAAAAAGACAGCTACCTTTTAGTAGCTGTCTTTATGTACCGCTCAGGCGGCAATGGAGAAGTAAGGAACCTTCTTTACATACTCCTTCACCACAACCTCAGCCTTGACCAAATCGGTCAGCAGATGGGTGATGCGCTGATTCGTAAGCTCTGCCATCTCAGGCACCTCAGCCTGAATCTCCTTGATGTTCTTAGGAGCATCCACCGCAGTGAAGTACGCCATCAGCGTAGCCTTGAAACCCTCATTCTGAATCTGAGTTTTGGTAGGCTTCTTGGAAGCACTGCGCTTATTGTCGAGGAGTTCCACCTCATGGTCAATAAAAGCAACCATCTCTGCGTTGTTAATAACTGCCTTACGGATTTCTGCGAACATCTCTCTCTTAGTCATAATTCATACTTCCTTTCTTTTTTGGTTTTCTTTTGTTTTTGTACTTTTATTATATACTATATTTAATTGTTTGTCAAGAGTTTTTTTCAAGATTTTTATTTGTTGGGGAAGTGGAAGTTGTGTTTACCGCGGATACACATTTCTCACTTCAAGGACTTCATCTCTGTCATCCTCTTGACTTTTGTAACTTTATTATAGCAGATTTTTTAAAAATTGTCAAGAGGTTTCTTTATTTTTTTTACTGACCTCACGGGAGCGCCTTTACAGAGGACTCTTTCCTCTTGACAATTATAATTATAGCAAATTATACCAAAAATACAAGTGGTAATGTTGCACAAAATATTGGGAAAAAATTTGTATAATTTGCCGAGTAAAAATCACTTGACAAAATCTATGCGGTATGGTATAATGGAAAATTCGGCGCCAGAGGAACGCTGGCGCCCCGCCATTTATCAAGAGGGAAATTTCAGTTTTCAAATTTAAAAACCCCTTCTAAAAATCAGAAGGGATTTTAATTATTTATTTCTAATTTTTGCCCAGACCTTTTCTCTGTGCTTTCTCAGCCTTTCGGAATCCTTCTCCGCATCCTCATCATACTCCGTGAGAAAAGTGCGGGTAATGTGAGAATAAGCGGAGTTTCTTGCTTCAGCGTAACTGGTGGTAACGAACTTAGAACCGTCTTTCCGCATCACTTCATAATTTACTAATCTCATTTTTTATTTTTCCTTTCTCTTTTGATGATTTTATTATATCAGATGTTTTTAGATTTGTCAAGGGGATTTTTACATCCCCTTGAGGATTTCAAGGATTGCATTTACATCAAATGCTTTTCCTGTCCAGTTGTTACGGTTCTTTTCCTCATCATCGAAGAGGATGTCATTTTCAGTTCTGGCGAACACCTGTTTGGGAGTTCCATATTTCACAATGTTGATTTCATCGAAGTGAACGCTTGCCAGATGCTTTTTAAGCCAATTCTTTTTTACTTCTGTGACAGCGTTGTTGTATTCCTCAGTTCCGCTCTTTGAAAGCCAAGAGATAACACCGATGCGGTATCCTTCTTTCTGGAGTCTGTTGAGAACCCTTGCAAGAGAATTGAGTCTCAGAAGCGGTTTAGCGATTGCATAAGGAAGAGTATCAGAAGCGATGAGATAATCTAACCAGTTTTCTACTCCGTAGAGGTCAGCGATTGTTCCGTCCATATCGAAGAAGATTGTTGCTGTCATTTTTGTTTTCCCCTTTCCTTTTCTGTATCTTAATTATATCCCATCTCTTTCAATTTGTCAAGTGCTTTTTTCAATCTTTTTATATTTTTATATTTTCGGTTTTCTTCACACCAAGGACATCCGCCGTGATTTCTACATGTTCTATCAATGGCTTTTCCGCCTGTATAGGGTTTTCTATGTTCTTTTCCATGCTGAATTGCTTTATCAAGTGCCATTGATTTTTTCTCCTTTCCTTTTGTAAATACATTATATCATTTTTTATTTTATTTGTCAATAGAAAAAAGACTTTTTACAAAGTCTTTTTTACAAATGCAATAGTATTTGTTCTTTTTTTCTTATCTCTTTATTTTATCAAGGATTTTTATTTAATGATGTAATAATGAGTTAAACATTTCATAAATAAAGAGAAAGTCTTTAAAAGTTTAAAATTCCATATCATTTCAATTTCGTAAACACGATTTTCTTCCATATACCATGTAGGAAACTGCGGACTTTTGCCAAAATGGTAGTAGGTTAATTCAGTTTCTATATCACTAATAACATCTTTAATTGTCCAGATTGTTTTATACATTTGCTTTTCTCCTCTCTTGTTCTCTGTACCTATAGTATAGCAGGTATGTGGGTAGCTGTCAACTATTTTTTTAAAAAATATTGCACAATTTTGGGAGATTTTTGAGCAGAATCTTTGTGCAAATTGCCTATTGACAAATCTGCGAGGATCTGGTATAATTGAGGTTCGGGCAGAGCCCGTGCGCCCTCGGCGCGACGAATTTTTATAGAAATTTTCTATTATAGAAATTTTCTATAAAACTGTATTGAAAGATTGGGAAGATTACTCTTCCCAATAATTTTTGTCATTTTCAATACAATCAAGTTTATCTTCTTTAAACCAATAACTAATTTTATTTGTTTTATCTTCAATTAAACTTTCGTTAATATTTTCCCAAATTGTAATTTCAAGTGTTGCTTCTGTTCTTTCTAACATTTCTTTTAACATTTTAAATTCGTTCATTTTTTTATTCCCCTTCCCTTTTCTGATTATATTATATCAAACTGTTTTTAATTTGTCAACTATTTTTTAAATAAAAAAAGAGGATTTTTCAATCCTCTTCTTCCATTTCATTTTCAACGTAGCTTTCCCATGTTCTGTATCCAGTTCTTACATAGCAGACCGCATCAAGAACTTCATTCCAACTACCACTCAGAAGGTTTCTTGCAAGATTCAGTTCCTCAGCCGTTGCGATTCCCCATTCCACCATCTGGTCATATTTCATCATTTCTTCCTGCGTCATTTTTTATTTTCCTCTCTTTCGTTCTTTCTGTATTTATTATAACACCTGTTTTTTGTTTTGTCAAGAGTTTTTTTGTTTCAAGAGGTATTTTTTTACCTCTTGAAACGCCACTCTTTATAGGACACTGTCCACACTTCATAATCATCATCATCGTAAGCATCAGTACCGCTTGTGAAAGTTCTTGTACCCTCACGGGTTTCGAACACATCGGGATACTTTTTCATAGTGCTATAGGACACAGGAGCATAGAAGTAGAAATCTGTCCAACCAGTACCTCTGCCACTTCTTCTTGCTTCTTCCACTTTTGCTCTCGTTTCTGCTTTCATCATTTCTTTTTTCCTCTCTTTCTTTCTTTCTGTATTTATTATAGCATTTGTTTTCTTGTTTGTCAAGAGTTTTTTGATAGTTTTCTGTTTTTTCAGATGCCCCAACGGCGCTTGGCTCATCAAAACACCCTACTTCAATTTTGTTACTATCTTTATTTCTCTCTTTCTGATTATAGTATAATAGATAGCGCATCATTTGTCAACTAAAAAATTACACAATTTTAGGATAGTTTTTTTGTGCAAAATGATCGCGATTTTAATCTTGACAAACCGTGACCATGTGTGATATAATTTTTCGGGCGCCAAGCGGTTGCTTGCGCCAACAAAAAAAGAAGAGGATTTATTCATCCTCTTCACATTCATCCATGTATGAGTTATATTCTTCTCTCTCAATGTCATCCATCATTTCCCAATGATGCTCAAAGGTTTCTTCAAACTCTTCACAATCATCTGATGCTACAATGTATGGACATGTATCAGCATTTCTACAGTATAAGCAATTTGTCATTTTATTTACCTCTCTTTCTCTTTTCTTGATTTAATTATAGCACTTGTTTTTTATTTTGTCAAGAGGTTTCTTTATTTTTTTTACTGACCTCACGGGAGTGCCTTTACAGAGGACTCTTTCCTCTTGACAATTATAATTATAACAGATGTTTAATCTTTTGTCAAGTATTTTTTTATTTAA